>SDBT01020927.1_pt1 | contig 10222 bp, 4 predicted proteins | sample 2277101 | NCBI WGS metagenome assembly SDBT01 (sample SAMN10404973, study PRJNA504765) | marine sediment metagenome | isolation source: marine sediment core GS10_PC15, 103 cmbsf | place: Arctic Ocean: Southern Knipovich Ridge | collected 2010
ACGGAGGCCGCCCACCGCGGCGCCCAGGAAGTGGCCATGCCGCTGTTGGTCTCCTCGCTGACGTTCGTGGTGGTCTTCTTCCCGGTGATCTTTCTCTCCGGGCTGGCGAAGTTTCTGTTCACACCGCTGGCCTTGGCTGTGTTGTTTGCGATTGGGGCGTCGTACCTGATCGCCGTGTTCTTTGTGCCGGTAGCCTCCTCGCGGCTGTTGCGTATCACGTCGAGCGAAGAGGCCGCCACCAGTCATGGCCCGGTGATGGGACGCGTGCTGGCTAGGTATCAACGACTGTTGTCGTGGTGTCTCAGTCGCAAGAAGACGGTCTTGGCCGGGTCGGCCGTGGCGTTTGTCGGGGCGTTGGGGCTGTTGTCGGTCATCGGACGCGAGCTGTTTCCGCCGGTCGAGAGTGGGCAGTTCACGATCTACGTCCGTGCCGACTCGGGCACCCGGATCGAGGAGACCGAGCGGATCATCCGTCAGATCGAAAACGCCCTGGTCGACGAGATCGGCGACCCGGCGCCCGACAACCCCGACCCCTACCCGGTGACCTTGGCCCAATACGACGCCGATAAGAACGGCCGATTGGACGCTACCGAAGTGGCCGCGGCCAAAGAGGATTCCAACTGCCGGCTGTTGATCTCCAACATCGGCGTACTGATGGACTGGCCGGCCGCCTATACGCCGAACACCGGCCCGATGGATGCGTTCGTGCTGGTCCAGCTTGCCGGCAAGTCGGCAGCGCCCGACGTGTTCGAGTATGTCACCCGGCTTCGGCAGCGACTCAACCGCGAGTTTCCCGCCGTGAATTTCGCGTTCGATACCGGCGGCATCCTCACGGCCGCGTTGAACATGGGCGAGCCGTCGCCGATCCATCTACAGATCACCGGCCATACGATGGACGTGGCCCAGCGCGTAGCCGACCGGCTGATCGCGACGATCCGCGAGGTACCCGGCGCCACGGATGTCCGCAAGGCCCAGCGAAACGATTATCCGATCATGCGCGTCGAGATCGATCGCCATGCGGCCATCGATCGGGGTGTGACGGTCGACGAGGTGATGAAGGCGTTGGTCGCCTCGACCAACAGTTCGATCAACTTCGATCCGGCCTTCTGGATCGATCCCCGCAACGGCAACCACTACTTCCTCGGCACCCAGTATTACGAAGAGAAGATCAACTCGCTCGACACGCTGAAATACATCCCGGTCAAGGGTACCACCTCCGCGTCGCGACCGTCCGTCTTCCTGCAGGACGTGGCCCAATTCCACTACGAGGCCGGTCCCTCGGTGATCAACCATCGCAACATCAAGCGGGTGACCGACGTCTACGCGAACGTGGAGCCGGGCTACGACTTGGGGTCCGTGGTGCAGGGGATTGAAGCAAAGCTCACCAGGGACGACCATCCGCTGAAACTCACGCCGGTCAAGGATAGCCGCAGTGCGGCCGCCCAGTATCCCGCGTTCTTCCAAAACATTCTGGCCGCTGTCGGTTTGAATCGACCGACCAAGTACGCCATCGGCGGCGAAGCGGCCGGCAAGGGATTCACCCTGGAAATGCAAGGCGAGATCCGGTCCATGCGGGATTCGTTCGTCGATTTTGCCTTAGGACTCGTGCTGGCGACCGTGCTGGTCTACCTGGTGATGGTCGCCCAGTTCCGGTCGTTTTTGGACCCGCTCGTGGTCATGGTAGCCGTGCCGCTGGGGTTCATCGGCGTGGCGTTGATCCTATTTCTGACCGGCACCCGGCTGAACATCCAGTCGTTCATGGGCATGATCATGATGACCGGTATCGTAGTGGAATACACGATCGTGTTGCTAGACTTCGCCAACCGCCGCGTCCAAGAGGGCGCCGATGCGATGCGGGCCATCCTCGATGCCACTTCGGTACGGTTTCGGCCCATTTTGATGACCTCGATCACCACGATCCTGGCGCTGACGCCGATGGCCATCGGCTTCGCCGGCAGCGAAGCCGACGCCCCACTGGCCCGAACCATCGTCGGAGGCGTGATCGCCGCCACGCTACTGCCGATGTTCGTGGTGCCATGCTTGTATGTGATGGTGAAAAAGAGAGTGGTTAGTGGATAGTGGACAGTGGTTAGTACGCAAGCCCAGGGGTTGCAACCCCTGGGCTTAGAGCCGCCAAGCAACGAGAAAACAGCCATGCGACAATTCATTTCTTTATGCCTGCTTGCCGTTGCGGTACTACTGACTGGCTGCCGCCGCGACACGCCGTCGACTGCTGCGACTGATGGTGCGACTGTTGTCGACGTGGTCGAAGTCGTGAGCCGGGACATCGACCGTCGAATCGAACTGCCCGGGGCGTCGGTGCGGGGTTATGAGTCGGCTAACTTGATGGCCAAGGTTGGCGGATATGTCGACGCCGTCTACGTCGACATCGGCTCCGAGGTCAAGCAGGACGATGTCCTGGCCAAGCTCTCTGCGCCGGAAATGGTCCTGGAAACCACGCGTCAGGAGACGCTCGTGCGTCAGGCAGAGGCTAACCTTCAAACCAGTCGGGCCGAAGTCGAACTGGCCAAGGCACAGCTTGGCCACGACGAAGCGCTCCGACAACTGCGCCAAACCGAATCCGATCGGATGGCCAATTTGGTCGAGAGCGGAGCCCTGAAACAGCAGAAGCTCGACGAGGCCCGGTTCGCCCTTCAGGCCGCTCTGGCCGCGGTGGCGAAGACCCATGCCCAGCAAGTCGCTGCCGAGGCCCAGGTCCAAAGCGCGCAGGCCCGCATCGAGGTGGCCCGCGCTACGCTGGCCAAGAGCCAGGCCATGCTCGATTACGCCACGATCCGCGCCCCGTTCGACGGCCTGATCAACCGAAGGCACGTCGATCGCGGGGCGTTCGTGCAGCCGGCCACGAGTAATTCCGGTGCATCGCCCCTGTTTTCGATCGTTCGCGTTGACAAGCTTCGGGTGGTGGTCTCGGTGCCGATGACCGAAACACCACAGATCTCGGTCGGCCAGACTGCCACGTTCGGCAACATCGGCGGGCTGCCCGGTGAGAGCGTCCAGGGAACGATTTCCCGAGTGGCGGTCGCGTTGGAGCAGGACTCACGGATGATGCGGGCGGAGATCGATCTGCCGAACCCACCCGATCCGAACACCGGCCGACGGAAGCTAACGCCCGGCATGTTCGGCACCGTCTCGCTTGTCGTGGAGACGTTTTCGGCGACCCCCACGGTGCCCGCTTCCGCGCTGGGAAGCGACGCCCAGGGCCACTATGTGATGACGATCCGATCGGCCAAATGCGTTCGGCAGCCGGTCGAGGTGCTCTTCAACGACGCGATCCATGCCGGACTCTCGGGCGTCAGCGACGGCACGCTGGTCGTCGCCCGGGATGTAGCCCGGTTGAAGGACAATCAGCCGGTCACCGTACGCCGCTGACCCGCTGCAGCAAACCACGTCGGTTTTGCCCGCACAGTTTCCCTGACCGTTGCGACCGACATGGGGTCGTGTCGATTGGTCCGGTAGGATCGTTCGATCGGGCTGGACGGCACGCAACGCATGTTCCGATAAGGACTATGGTGCCGATTTCACGGATTGCGACCGCCATCGCCCTCCTACCACTTTTCCCTCCGCGAAAGCCCCGCCTATGTCCCGGCCGTTGCTTCCGACGCTTGCCGTCGTCCTGCTGATCGGTGTCCTATCGTTAGCCGGCTGCGCTACGTCACCCGATCCGGCGGACCGGGTCGATCCGTTCCTCTCACGCCAGGCACAATCGGCGGAAACGTCCGTGGAACACGCGAAGCCGGCAGATGATCTCAGGCAGGTGTCGTATCAGCAACCGGTCGAGTCCCCCTTTGCACCCGAACCGGACCCGGCCGAGACGTACCCGATCGATTTGGAAACGGCCCTACAACTTGGTGGCGCGAACAGCCTTCATATCCGTCTGGTACGCGAGCGGGTTCGCGAGGCTCGGCTGCAGTTGACGCAGGCCCGCATGATGTGGGTGCCGTCGCTTCGCGCGGGCGTCGGTTACAACCGCCATGACGGACGGCTGCAGGCGACCGAGGGCGAGGTGATCGATGCGAATCGCAATTCGTTGTTCCTCGGCGGCGGGATGGCGCTCGGTCACGCTTCGCCGGCCGGTGGTTCCAGCGGCCCGGCCCGACTTGGAGTTGACCTGCCGTTGGCCGACGTCTGGTTCGAGCGCTTGGCCACCCGGCAAATGTTCTCGGCCGCCGGCGCCGCACAAGATGCGGGCGTCAACGACACGCTGTTGGCGGTCGCCGTGGCCTATTTCGATCTGGTCGAAGCCCACGGTCTGCTGGCCGACGCCGAATCGGCCTTGGCGGCGTCCGAGGAAATGGTCACTCTGACCACGAAGTTCGCCGAACAGGCCCAACTTTCCCGAGCCGAGGTGGCCCGAGCCAAGGCCGAACGCGGCTTGAGGCAACGGGCCGTGGAGGATGCCCACCGGCAGACACTCACCCGCAGTGCCGAGTTGGCCCGTGTGCTTCGCTTGGACCCGACGCTGAGGCTTCTGCCGCAGGAAGATCGCATGCTGCCGGTGGAACTGATCGACGGCTCGATCCCCTTGGACGAGTTGCTCAGCACGGGTTTGGCCTATCGGCCCGAGCTTCACCAGTACCGCCACTTAGTGGCCGCGACCAACGAGCGGATTCGCCAGGAACATTGGCGACCGTGGCTGCCGCATTTGGGCGTCGGTTACAGTGCCGGCACGTTCGGCGGCGGTACGTCGGGCACCTTCGACGATCAAAGCGGTCGCGGCGACTTCGACGCCTGGGCCGTCTGGCAGTTGGAGAACCTGGGGGCCGGCAACCACGTACGTCGTCGGCAACGGGAAAGCCAGAACCGGCAGGTCTGCCTGCAATACCAGATCGTCCGCGATAAGGTCCTCTCGGAGATCGCCACCGCGGCCGCGGACGTGGCCGGCTACGGGCGTCAGATCGACTCGACGATGTCCAGCATCCAGGCCGCCGAGGAGAGTTATCGCTTGAACCGTCAGCGGATCCAAGAGGGCGAAGGGCTGCCGATCGAAATGCTGCAAGCCATCCGCGCCCGGGCCGACGCCCAAAACGCCTACCTCAGCACCGTAGCCAACTACAACCGAGCCCAGTTCCGGCTGCTCTGGGCCGTCGGCGAGCCGCCGAGTGTGGGTGGACTGTAGACGGTGGCCGGCCCCATGGTCCTGGCAAACGAATCGGTCTCAGCGATCCGCACCGCCTTGAATCGGGCCGTTCGGTACGTCAGGTATCCACCGGGTGGGCTGCACGGCCGCGAGCACCGTTTGTTAACGCCGCAGGACCGAGGCAAATGATAGACTGGAAGGCATCGATCTTTTGGACGGTGGTTCTCACCGCTATTCTCTGAGCTATAATGGCCCTGATAAGAAAACTGTTCCGATAGGCGGGAGGTTGCGGCCTCCAAATCATGACCACACGCAGCCCCTGTAGTGTCCGCATCGTCACCCAGGCTCACTGTGAGCGTCCGGCGATTCTTGTACTGAACAGGAGTTGTCTGTTTTGCGAGCGAAACGGCATACTTTCTGTTGGCGTTAGGCCATCGAGAGCATCGGGAACACGGATCGTCGACAATTGTGCGGGAAGCAAAATCAGATTCAGGATCTGCGCGTACCGGTAGCACCGTGAAGATTTGGTTGGCGGTTACCCCAAGCAAGTATCGTCGTGGTCGCGGTGGAGTACGAAAGGCAAACGTGGTATCCAGATCCTAGACGAACTGCCCGGACTCGTCTTGGGGCTCAAAAACGACATCATGTCGTTTTTGCTTTAATCGCCCTCCCGCAGGCCTCAGGCAGCCAAGGCCTTGGAGCAGACTGCGGGTGTTGCGTAACAGAATCCAGTTTCTGAAAACGATCCAGCAATTCTGGACTGTACTCCCTTAAGGGACCAAACTTTAACCGGTGACGCACTGCTGGCTATTCCCTTGCATCCCGGGCACGAATGTTCGGACTTTTCGGGGACCAAAAACGACATCATGTCGTTTTCTCGATGATCACCCTCCCGTAGGCTCGGCCCAGCCGTGCTCTGCCCCCTCATTTCTCGGCAATTCTCGCCGGAAACCGCTCTGCTGCCGTTTCGCACTAAAATACTTTCTGGAATTCGTGACCCCGGTGGGCGTCGGCCCTCGCTTATCTGAGTGAGGGTCATTGAGGCCCTGGCTTGTTCGGCCCCAAGACGTGGTTCTATCTGGATTCGCGTCGACGCGGGACCGGCTGGCTGGGATGCAAGAGGAGCCTCCTGTCGCGGCAGATGCGTTATTTGCCGAACGGCCGCGTAAAACGAAAGCGTTTACCCACATACCGCCCCCTTATTTGCTGGAGAAAGACAAATGCTTGTCACACAAATGCCCCGCTTTATCGAGTACAGACGCAGAATGGAACAACGCTGGGGCTGCTCATTTACGCCCGGCGCGAAGGATGCCAATGCGAACGCGGAATCGCACGAGGCAGCGCCGCAAGAGGCCATGACGAGATCAGACCTGATAGAGCTCCCAAAACTAGATCCGCCGAAAAAGAACAAGAATCCCGACGGCGGCAAGAGCGTAGATGAGGATATCTTGGTACTCGAAGGCCAGCTGATACGAGCCCTCTACACCGGCAGCTACAATGACGTCCTTCGCTGTGTACATCGATCTCCCACTACGAGATGGAAACGGCGAGTGCCTCGCTGGGACGGCGGCATCGTTAAAGGAAAACATTACGAGTCAATTTGGCCGCAAATTGCGCAGTTCATCCGGGACAACGAATTGCCCATGTTTGGGTTTATCGATGCGAAGTGTCGCCTCTTCAATCGGAACCCCCCAGAACCTGACGTCCTGCTTTCTTCCGTGGGCACGGAGAATCTCGATCGCCTATTCGAACAACATGCGATCGGGGTCGCGTTAGAACTACAGCGTGGCTTTCGCAGACTTCAGTCTCATCAGTATACGACCGAACGTAACGGGGGCACTACCGAGACTCTCGCACGTTACGTGATCGGTGACAGAGATATCAGCGACCTGTATGGCCACAGCTTCGCGGTACACCACGGGTTTGAGGACCTCGCGAAGAGATCGAAGTGGGCAGCAATTCGCAATTACTTTGCACGGAACAGGTTTGCTGAACGAACATCGATGCCAGAAGCCTACGATCTTATCTGGGAACGATTTCTGCCCCGCGGCTTTTCCTATAACGCCTTGGACGCGTTCTGTCAATCCAGCTGCTGAGTATCGCGGCTGTCCGTCAGACATACCAGTTACTTAAGGTGATTTTCACAATGAACACGATTGAAACTCCAGCGGACATCAAAGACTGGGTAATCACGACGATTGGCCAGCGGCCGACGGACCACCTGGTCCGCGATAATCTATTCGGATCGCTTATTCGCGACCCTCGCGCGTTTGCGTTTCAGGCCATGACGCGCAAGCCGGAAGACTACATACTTGGCCATGTGTCACACCTTCCAGAGAAGCACCAACGCCAAGCAATCAATCTCGTTGTGCTTCAGTATCTGCATCGGCGACGCATTGCCCAAACGCTCGAAGGATTACAGAATGGTCGGCATCCAAGCCGCCAAGCGTTTTCCAAAACCCTCCGTACGGTCCTCGATTGCGTGCCGGTCGGGGCCTTGGTGAAGCCCAAGACCAAAACGAAGGTGCCTTTGGAGCGTCAAATATGCAAGAACGCCAAGCTTTGCCCGTGGTGTCACGCGCGACAAGTTCTGCGCCTGTACGAAGCTCTAAGTAGTGATCTCCTCAAGAGTCCTGACGGACGTGTCGTGGCCAGTGCTCGTGCTGCAATCGTTTGGACTCCGGAAAACATGAAACTCGTCGATGCCTGGTGGCAACTAACAAGGCAGCCGGAAAAGGCGTTGGGTTGTGACCTATCGCGACAGATCCGGTACGTAAATGAGGAAGTAAAGCCCGTGTTGCGTGACCTCGGGGAATCCTTGGGAATTCGAAGTGGAATCTTGACGTATCATCTTGGCCCCCACAAGTTCGATGATGGGAACCTCGGTTTCCGTCATCACCTTGGATTGCTTGGCGAAATCCCTTCCTGTTCGAACGAAGATTGGCACAAACTCTATGACGTTATACAAAATAGACTGCGTCCCGGGTATCCAAACCTCGAAGTGAATCGACAGCCCGTCTTCACCGAATGGATAGCAGCCCCGGCCCATGTACTATCCGCGTTGCGGGGCCTTTTGGCGGGAAGTTCGGTTGGGTACACCGGTAAAGTGGATACCGAGGGCGCTTTCTCCGAGCCACCTCGCGACGGGATCCCAGGGGTTTTCAGCCTCCAGCCCACATATCTCTTCACGTCTGAACAACTTCTGCAATACGCCACAGCGACGAAGGGCCTTCAGGCGTATACGCCGTTTGGAGCCTGGAAGAAAGTGTTGGGCAAGGCAGCTCGGGGAAAACCGTAGTTTGGGTATCGGATGTGGTACGCCCGTTCTTCAAGTGGGTAGGCCGTTGACGCTACGGACCACTGTGATGGGCAGGTCGTGGCTCTCTGCAGGCTGCTGAAAGCTCTTCTTTCATATACACGGTATTGAATCTCACGTTCATGTGACGATACTGCATCGCTCGGGCCAGCCTTCAATGCTACAGTCTCGTTGCAGAGAATCCCCAAGAAAGGCCCAGGGCGGCCTCAGGAGCCACGCTGTTCGATGTTGCCCCTGAGATTGCCTGCGAGCACGGGAGGCCAGCCTGGAGGCCGTGGGGGCTTCTCGTGGCATATTAGGAACTAGAGCGTCCCCACAAGTATCACTGTCTGCCAACTGAGTCGGTGAACCAGGTACACACGACATACAGAAGATACAACGTATAACAATGACGTATACCGAAGCAGTGACAACGATGCAAGGCAGTCCGATGGTTAGCTCCTGTTTACTGGGTACGGCTCTTGTCTGGACTGTTCTGACGCGACCGGTTCGTCACTGTCTGTCATGCTGGCCAGCAGAAGTCCCTGTTGCAGGCTGTAGAACCCTTGTTTAGAAGGTTATTGATCTTTCGTCAGTTTCCCACTGCCAGCCAGTCCGAGATGAAGAGAAACCCCGTCATGCTTCTGTGCTGTGTAATAATCAGTCGAAAAGGATCACAACTCTCCTGTGCAGGCTGCTGCTTTCTAAAGTTTCGTATAACTAAAGTACCCTTTCTTATTAAAGAAGAAAGAGTATAAGTAATATAATATAAAAAAGAAGAGAAAAGAAATGGTACTTTAGCTATACGAATCTTTATTTAGCAGCTACGATTGGACAGTGGGGATCTTGGAGTGAATGCCAGCCGGACTGTATTGCGTTGGGCAGCTTGTCTTTCAGTGAGTTCTGAAGGTCAGGAAGAGAAACAGAGCGCGTTCTTTAGGAACCGCCTGTTAGAAGAAGGAGTGGTGTTCGCTGGCGGCAAGGACAAGGCGGGCAAGCCGTTCCAAGATTAACCAGTAGCTTTCGGTTAAGTCGCTGTCCGCTGTCCTAACGGACTCCATGGCCGCTTCACGGCCAGGGAGTCGATCGCCATCAGCGTGACACGGCACAGGAAGAACCTCGACGCAACAGGCAAGCGAGTAGTGAGCCTGGCGGCAAGGCAGAAGCGAATAGCCCGAGCACTGAAACAACCGCTCAAGAAGCTGTGATGCGTCAGTTGGAATGAAGTGCAAGGCCCGGCGATCACCTGCGAGCCGGTTGTTGATACGCTGTATAGCTTTGTTGGCCCCTGGCGATAGATGATTCGTGGGCGTTCAACCGGCCGTTCCACCGCCTACTTGGCTCCGGCAATCCTGAACAAGAGAGCCGCTTTATCCGTTCAAAAAACGGCCGGACGGATCGAAATTCTCCGTTTTCCAGTCGCCACGCGTCGTTTCGGGCAAGAAAAGCGTTCGCCTTTCAATCAAATGGCGTTGGTTTTTGACCCTAATAACGTTGGTTTTTACCGAAAATGCTCACTTTGCATCCCGAATCACCACTGAACACGAAAAACCACCAAACCCCACTGTTTTTGCGATGACGGCAATGCGACAGACGCAGTAGAAGTTGGGGGCTGCCCCCGATCGTAACCACAGGGAAGCCTGCAGTGAGAAGCCCGAGCATTTAAGACAAATAGACCCAGTGCCAGTCGGCCACGCTTTTGGACCATTGGACGAAGCGGCTGCGCCGCGGGAGGGGGGAGCGGTTTGTAGGGGCTGTGTGGCGTTCGTGGGGCTGGGCGGGGGTGTTCTGGCTTGTGTGATACGCTTGGATTTCCGGCTGATGTGGCC
>SDBT01020928.1_pt1 | contig 10222 bp, 6 predicted proteins | sample 2277101 | NCBI WGS metagenome assembly SDBT01 (sample SAMN10404973, study PRJNA504765) | marine sediment metagenome | isolation source: marine sediment core GS10_PC15, 103 cmbsf | place: Arctic Ocean: Southern Knipovich Ridge | collected 2010
ACTTTATTTCTCATAGTCAGTACCCTCCATGTGATTCCACGGTAAAATAGTATCTCCGGAGGATTTTGTGAAATCAATAATTGCTTTTTAAATGTTCTTGCGATTCTTGGTTAAAAAATTAAGAAAGATGAGGAAAATCATGATTTAGGCTGTTCTTTTCACTGAAATATTATGTAGTCACAATTTGCGACTATAAATACGAAAGAGTGGTTTCAGACCAGAGATAGAAATCTGATCTCTTTTCTTCCATAAAACCTTTCCATCAAGGTTAGAAAACACAAAATCCTCTTCCACAAAGTTTCTTTTCAGAATCAAACCTATGCGTGAGAAAATCCTTTTAACCTTCTCAGTACTTTTCCCACCGGTGATAAATGAGGTTTTACAATAAACGAGAATAATCTTCATGGGATGATTTACTTCGATTTCATCGAAGAGTTTCTCAATCATGATCTCAGAGTTTTGGAAGGAGCCGGTGAGAGGATAGAAAATAGTATAACGCGTTGCACTCTTTCTTCCTGAGTAAAATAGGATTTCAGGTTCAGATCCTATAATCAGTATCCGTTCACCAGGTTCTGTAGTGTTCCGTAAGTATTCTCCCACTTCTCTAGCAGCGAGGAACGGTGAAGGCCCATAGACGCTGTAAAGATCAAAGGAACGCTTAGAAATAGGTTTGCGAAGGGTATCAATGCGTGAGACTACCATTGGGGTAAGAACCACCATCACTAAGAGAGAAGCTATAATGCGACCCCGGTTTGGAGAGATGATTTGTTGTTCGAGGATAAGGTAAAAAAGTGCACTAGTGGCAAGGACCAAAGGAGGAAGGAGTTGAAGGAAGTAATGACCGAAAGTGTATGGCCCGAGCAGCACTCCAAATAGGGAACTAATGAACCAAAGAATGGGAAACCATAAAAACTGGTTCTGACGAATTCTTTTCACAAAAAGAGCCAAGAGTGGACAGAGGACCATACATGCCCATAATAGACCGTCTGTGAAAAGGAAACGAGTTATGAAAACATCGAAAAAGAGATCCCACTTCCGAGCATTGAAAGGGAATCCAACATAGTTTATGTTGTGAATAAAAGCTACATCTATGAAATCACGAAACATAGCCCTTGAAGTAAACCAGATAACAAAGGGAAGGAATGACACCACAATGCCAGCACAACCTAAGATGATGGGTTTGAGAAATGACCAAGTGAAGTTCTCACGTTTAAAGAACGTCCATGCCACTAAAAGTCCAGGGCATATAAAGCTGAATAAAGCTACCTGTTTAGTTATAAAGGCCGCTCCTAATGAAAGGCCAGATAAAAACCAGTAGAAAGGTTGCTTTCTCTTTAGGGCTTTTAAAACGAAGAGAACTCCAAATATAATTGGAACTAGCATGAATATCTCAGTATTGGCAGCGGAACCGAAATATCCACCTCCTGCTGAACTCAAGGTAAAAGATGTTGTTGCAAACCACCCACTGGCTTTGGCAATGTTAGTACTAGTCTTTCCTTCTATTTCGATTAGGTGAGAACACAAAATATAAAGTCCAAAGGCCGAAATAGCTGAAGCTACAACCATGATAAGATGGATGCCTTTAACCGTTTGCCCAAATACTTTAAATCCGAGAATGTACCAGAGAAAAATCAAGGGTGGTTTTTGACAAAAAGTGTCCTTGTAAGGCATAGCTCCCCTCAGAATCTCTTGTGCAGCATAGCCATATTCTCCCTCATCTCTCTCCAAAGGCATATTGATGTCTGGTGATCGGATAAGGATAGTTAGAAAAAGGAGAATAAGAAAAACAAAAAAACCACTAAAAAAACAGCTCGATTTTCCTGTATGCTTTGTTGCAGTACCATTCTGTATCATATCAATAATCACTTTGTTTCTAAATGCGGCAAAAAAATCTGTGAGGGGTGATGCATAGCATCAACTTAGTAAAAACTCTTATGAAATGCAGTTATTTTGTTATAGAATGTTTCTAATTTCCAAGATGCTGCAGATTTCTTCATAGAAATAAAATGACTATAATAATACCACACCTTAGAATTTTTGAAAATTTAATTTCCTTCAGCCATTTTACTTTTTCTATTGACAATAAATCTAATTGTGAACTATTGCTATCCACATTCAGTAGTGAAGGGCAAAATTTTTTACACTACCATAGCGACTGTCGAAAAAGTCCAAATTTGCATTTTTGTGAATTTTAAGGATAGTCAAATCAAGTAGTTACAAAGCCCAAAATGAGGGTTTTAGGGTTTTTCGACAGTCTCATATCAAGCTTACGTAAAAATTTGCTCTGAGGCGACCGTGGACTTTGGCAGTATGGTCAACTTTTTTGCTCGTTTTAGATCCCCTGTATGTTGCGTTAACTCCTTAACAAGGGAGTTCTAAGAAAACTATCTAAAATCTCAATTTTGTTCCTCAATATTTCCTTGACAAAAACATATAGTATGATATACAAATAGATACAATTTAATATACACCGAAAAGCCAAACCCCGAGTAATCGAGGGACGGAAAGCCACAGTTCTATTGCGGATGTTGAATCTGAGTAGCAACGTGCTTGAAGGAATCGTTTTTTGTGGAAGGCTGGGCTGCCGAATGTATATTCGTAAGAATAATACACGGCAGTTTTTTATTTGAAAAGGAGATGAGCAATGGAATTTCTAAATTTTTTCAAAAAAGGCTTTTTGATGTTGAGTTGTCTCTTACTTATTTTTTCCATTAACCTCAACAATGCCCATGGACAAGATAAAATTGGAGTGCTTCTTGTTGTGCACGGTGGTATGACTACCTTTGAGGATCAGTATATGTGGGATGCCTCGGTGCATCAGTTTTCCTATGACCCCAACCACTCCGTGTACAAGTTTGTCATCTGGAATCCCACCTATTGGCCACTTGTCCTGGATCCTAATTTTACGGAATGGGCCGTCAGGTTTTTAAGGATGTATGATTTTGAATATGAACGGATCGGAGGGTTGGATCCCTTTCATGATATAACTGACCTGCAGTTGGCAGATATGAAGGATGAGCTTGACGCAGCAGGTCCTCCTTACGACCTCACCTTCGAGGTAGACTGGGCAGGGTATATGGCTGCGGCAAGTGTAGAGAACTACGCTTATCCCCGTTTTATCTATTATGGTCCTGATGGACCCGGCATGGGAAGTAATTGTACCTACTGTGGTGAGGGTGAACCGGGGGGGGCTTGGCCCGGCTGCGACCCTGAACGGTATAACGTAGACGGCCCGGTGGAGAGACTGCTCAAAAAAGGGGTCTCCCGCATCATTGTAATAGATTGGACTATGGGAGGACCTCGCTTCTCAAAGACCTACGATGTAGTGGAGATGAGCAAGCGTGCCCTTGATGACTGGAATGACGCATATGGGACTTCTGTTCCCCTCCTCTGGGTTAATGATTACAGCAACCTGATGGAGAGGTCCTACCCTCTCGAACCTGAGGGATGGACCCGCATCCTGAAGGACCCAACTGTAGACAGCCCTGTTCTTTTAAATGGAAGCCCCAACCCTGTTGCATCAGATCCTGTGATAGTTGACCTGCACGTGGAAGCAATTGAGGATGCCTTTTCAGGTGCCGTGTCAGACGCTAATACCGGGGTTATCCTTTTCAACCATGCCCTGCATGACTATAATGAGTGGTTCGACCCCAAGGTTAACGACACCCTCATCGTAAATAAAGGTATCAAAACTGAATTGCTTAATCGTCATCCCACCATGGATCCGGACAATATTATAGGGGCCTTTGGGGGTATCCAGGAAGTAAACCCTACAAATGGCCTGGAGGAACGAAACCGGCCAATGCGAGGTGAATCATACGGGCATGCCTGGCTTTACGAGACTGCTAAAGTGCTGCCCGGTGGCGAGTGGGGATACCGCTACTGGGATGCCCTAGAATATTTGAAGAACCGTGGCGTTATGCACATTGCAATCATTTTCCCCCAGGTGGTCACCGATAATGCCTTGAACATGGTTGAGATATTCAACCAAGTTGCCGGCAGGGAAATTGGGTATAAGACCTGGCTTAAATGGGGGACGTGGGATTATACTAGATATCCTGTAGTAGGCCATCCTTTTGCAGACTATTGGGGTATCTGGGTGAATACAGACTGCGGAGAGTGGGAACTTAACTATGACAGTGGAACATCCGGATTCAGTGAGGGAGCTACCCTTACCGGAGGGACCTCGGGGACTACGAGTGTGATAAAGTGGTTTTCCGGAGATACCACTTCCGGTACCCTTATTTTAAAGGAGGTCTCCGGTCCTTTTCAGGATGGTGAAATAATAACGGACGATAAAGGCGGGAGTGCTTCTGTAAATGGGTCAGAGACCATGACCTCAAAACCGGAGTGCTGTTTTGAGATGGGTGGATGTGGAGATCCTTTAAGGCCTTATCCTCCGGTACGACAGACACCACTTAATCAGAAAATGATGGACTTGGATCCATCTCTTTGCTTTGACATGAGTGAATACGGCCATCTGGGATACGATCCTGGCATGGGTGCTCCCGATCCCAATAACCCGGTGCAGGACCAGTACACGGGAACCTGGGAGATATACATTCCTCCAAACGACGATCCGCGGGTAGGGCAGATGCTAGCAAACCACGTGCTCAACGCAGCAGTAAATCCTTTGGTGTACCTTACCAACGGAAATCTAAGAGGTATCGATCTTGGAGACACTGTTACGTTTGAAGCCCATGTTGTGAGCGGTACGCCGGCCTACACCTACGAATGGTCTACCAATAAAAATGATATTGGCTGGTCAGTAGTGACAGGAGAAACGAGTTCTACCTGGACCTGGATCCCTGGTAGCGGGGAAGAAGGAGTATACGATATTAAATGTACCGCAACTGATACAGCACCTGGTACTGGAGAAGTTATTTGGGAAGACTTTGCTATTCCTGATCCCGACAATGATGGTTTACCCAACTCAGAAGACAACTGCCCCGATACAGCCAATCCAGACCAGTTTGACACACGTCCCGATGTTCCAAACAATTGTGGAGATGCCTGTGAATGTGAAGGTGACCTCAATGGTGATGGAGAAGTACAGGGGCTTGATACCATCATATACAAAGCTAACTATCCCAGAAGCTACTATCTGGGTGTGCCCTGTGCTGTTTGCATAGGTGGTAGTAATGATGGAGTAAAATGCTTAAGTGATTCAGAGTGCCCTGGTGGAGATTGTGGTCAAAATCCCACAAATCCCTGCGTTAATGATTTAAACTGCGATATGGAAGTGAGTGGACTGGACACTATCCTCTACAAGGATGATTACCCGAGAACCGAGTATTTGGGAGTGCCATGTCCACCATGCTCCAGGACTAACTACCCCTGTTCATATCCTGAGTAAAAGGAGAGAATGACAATGAAAAAGATTTTATTATTAATAACCGTTTTGTTCTTACTATCATCTAATGCCTTCTCACAAACAGGAATCTGCGTTGGAGATTTAAACTATGACGGTGAAGTGAGTGGACTCGACACCATCATCTACAAAGCCGACTATCCCCTTAATCCATGGTTGAATCCCTGTCCAGAATATAATCCTCGGTACATTCCAGCACCAGTGGAAAAGACGGGTCAGACTCTGTGTTATCCGAGTTCGGGGCCGCCATGGGACCCGATTGCTTCTTTTTTAGCCTGTCCGTAGTGGTCGAGATAACGAGTTAGCAGGAACTCACCAGCAAAGTGGTTACATTAGTCTTTGACACCCAGCCCAAAATGAGATATTATCAACTGCGATAGTTTCTTATATCCTTCTTTTCAGAATCCCCCTAGTCGTTAGAAACTGGGGGGATTTTTATTCTATTTTATTAAACTCATCTTCATACTGCGATGCCATTACATAAATGTAGTTATACTTTTTAGAAAATACTAAAAAAGAATCTTCATCATATAACATCTCATAAACTTTTAGCATTCATTTATCCTGCAATGGTAAATATCTCAAACAAGAAAAGAAAATTTATAAAGAGAAGGTTTAGGCAAATCTCAATTGAAGAATTAGTCCGTCAAACTGGTCTTAAGCCACATGTTGTTAGATCACTCATTGATGAATATTCTGCTGAGGTGCCAAGAAAAGACAAACCCTCTGTAAAAGTAATTAACGATAAAGTGCCCTTTACGGAACGATCGATGGAAGGGATAGTTTTAGCAGCTATTTTTATTTTTTTGCTAATTTTGCTTATTTATATACCAGCCCTTAAAAATGACTTTGTCAACTGGGATGATGGTCTCTATGTTTATGAAAATATAAACATCCAATCCTTAAATTTTCAATCCCTCCGTTGGATGCTAACTGAGTTTCATGCAGGCCTTTGGCTTCCTCTGACTTGGTTTAGCCACGCTATAGACTATGCCTTTTGGGGGCTTGATCCATTTGGACATCATTTGACAAGTATTATTTTACATGCACTTAATACCCTCTTAGTATTTTTCTTGGTTATAAGACTTCTAGTTAAGGCTAAAGAAAGTAATGGAATGTCATTACCATCTAAAAAGCCACTTTCAAACTTGGCACAAGCCTTAATTGTTGCAGGTGTGACAGCGTTGATCTTTGGGATTCATCCTCTGCATGTGGAATCAGTTGCTTGGGTAGCTGAGCGGAAGGATGTGTTATGTGCATTTTTCTTTCTTTTAAGCCTCTACTTCTATATCTCTTATACTTCAACAACACATAAAAGACATCGCTTGAGGTGGTTTATTATAGTTCTGTTCCTGTTCCTCATGGCTCTTATGTCTAAACCCATGGCTGTGACTCTTCCAGTGACCCTACTTCTTTTAGATGTCTATCCTCTGAAACGTATTGGCCGTTACTCTGGTAATAATTTATGGGTATTAATAGAAAAGATTCCATTTTTTGCTTTAAGCATAGCTTCAGGTGTTATAACCATCGTAGCACAGAGTGGTGGTGGGGCAATCAAAAACATACATCCTGTTGCCCGCATGTTAAATGCCTTAAGATCTCTTGTATTCTATATGGAAAAAATGATCTGGCCTGTTGAGCTGGCCCCCTTTTATCCTCTCCCCAAATCTATATATGTTTTTGATATTAAATATATGATATCAGGAATCATAGTTCTTGCCGTTACAGGTGGTTGTTTTTGGATGCTGAAGCGTGGAAAAAGTTTGTTTTTTATTGCTTGGTCTTATTATGTGGTTACCTTATTCCCGACACTAGGAATTATCCAAGTGGGGAGTCAAGCAGCAGCAGATCGCTTTACTTATCTTCCCAGTATCAGCCTTTTTTTGCTTTTCGGGATTGGTATTGCTTGGGCTAGTAGACAAAAAGTTGCTTTTTCTATGTTGAGTAAAATATCTAGAACTCTGATCGTGGTTTTTACTTTTACTATCATTTCCTTATTAGGGTATTTGACAGTAAAACAAATCATGATATGGCGTAACTCCGAGATCATGTGGAGTTATGTTATCAGTATTTTCCCAAACACACATGTGGCACACAATAATCTTGGGAATGCTTATTATAAAAAAGGTATGTTAGATGAAGCCATCGCCGAGCATAAGAAAGCCCTGATCATCGAACCCAATTATGTGAATACATACAACAAGCTTGCTTTAGTCTTTGAAACCCAAGGTAAGATTAGAGATGCCATCAATGCTTACCGTGAAGCAATTCGTTTGGAGCCTAATCACGCAATGGCATACAACAATCTGGCATGGATCTATGCTACCTCCCCAAATGCAACCATCCGTAATGGAAATGAAGCATTAGCATTAGCAACCAAGGCATGTGAATTGTTGGACTTTGAAAAGGCAGAGGGGTTGGGTACACTTGCAGCAGCCAATGACGAACAGGGAAATTTTAAAAAGACTGTGGAATATCAACGCAAGGCCATTGAGATGGTTTCTCGAAAAATGTAAAAATAGATTAAAAAACGTCTTCATAATACAATATATAGGCATGCATACCGGGATCAATAGCCCCAGTCCTATATATCTTTGGCCCCCGTTCTGTTCACTAAAAGTTGGCTAACAGAGGGCATTGCTGCCACTCTGTCCCCTCAGAACCGAGCTTGCAAGTTTCCCTGCACACGGCTCAAGCACATCAAGAGCCTTCGCTGCATTGAGAAGACTCAGTGATTAAGAAACTATTGGCAATACCATAGGTCACCCATTAAAGGTTGGCAATTAAAGAACTACTTCATGTCGCACCTTTGAACTACTGCTATGCTTATCAACAATTGGAAGGCCGAAATTTTTAACACTACTGTTTGTGACACTAAATTCCAATGAAATCGTGCAGTTGCCTATGGCAAGTAGGTCAAAGTTACTGGTTGCAATAGACACCCCCAAGATATAGTGGTTAAGTTTTTTAAAAAATACCTCAAATAATGATATTCTAAGGTTTAAAGTACACCAATCTAAAATTCTGTGGTATAATAATGTTAGTTAAATTTAAAATGGTGTTATATATCAAAGTCCATTAAATACCGCACAATTTCTTAATGTATCTTTTGAATCTATGATTATACGGGTAAGAAACCTTAAAGGTAAATTAGGATACATATTTCTTGCAACACTCATTATGATAGTGTTTACTACAAGCTGTATTATAATATCCAAAAGACCAGATCCCAATGTGCTTTTGATTGTTATTGATACTTTAAGGGCTGATCATCTGGGGTGTTACGGATACGAGAGAACTACCTCTCCGCATATTGACAGGTTCTCAAAAACTGGAGTTCAATTTCAGAATGTTTATTGTCAAATGCCCACCACTGGCCCATCCCATGCGTCTATCTTTACCTCCAGATATCCCAGAAATCACGGGGTATTGAAAAACGGGTGGATCCTTTCGGATACATATCAAACAATTGCTGAGACATTAAAAAGAAATGGCTACACCACCGGCGCCATTGTTAGTTCCTTTGTATTGTCTTCAAAATTTGGATACTCACAGGGCTTTGATAATTATGACGATGAGCTATCAAAAGGTAGTTCTATCCGTCATAGCAAATTTGGGGAAGGACACAAAGTGATAGAAGAATCTGACCAGCGGGCGGATGTGGCCACTCGCAAGGCAATAAATTTTATAAGACAAAATAGGGAGGAGAAGTTCTTTCTATGGGTACACTACTTTGATCCTCATTGGCCTTACGAACCCCCCAAATCTTACGTGAAGGATTTCCTTAAAAAAAGCATGAATCGTATCGAAAAGATTGTTGCCAATTATGATGGTGAAATTCGTTTCGTCGATGATGAAGTCGGAAAGCTATTAAATGCACTTAAATCATTGGGACTGGATTCTAACACGCTGATTATTATTACGTCAGATCACGGTGAGGGTCTGGGCCAACATGGATGGATGAGGCATGGGATGTTTCTTTATGATGAACAGGGACGAATACCTCTCATAATGAGGCTTCCCGATGTTATCCCTGAAAACCTAAGAATTAATAATTTTATAGAAGCAATAGATATTGCCCCTTCAATATTGGACTTGCTCGGATTGGAAAGTGAAAAAGGATTTTTTGGAAAAAGCTTTCTAGCAATGTTCCAAGGAGAGAAAACCTTCCCTTTCAATGCAGTCTTCCTCGAAAGAAGGCACTATAAGGCAGCAAAATACGTAAATGGTGAGGTTCGTGGAAACAAGTTTGCCGTTAGAGAAAAGAATTTTAAGTATATCTGGGCACCCGAAGAGGACACTAAAGAACTTTATAAAATGGATGAAGATCCGAAAGAGTTATACAATGTTGTCAAGGAATACCCAAATGTAGCTGACAAGTTGGAGCAGATGATCATACTTTGGAAAAAGGAACAGGAAGCCGGAAAGAAAATGCTTGAACAATCCGTTGATCAAAAAAGCCTGGATAAGTTACAATCACTCGGTTACGTCGAATAATAAGAATATAGACAAAATTGGCGACTATTTATCATTGTGAAGAACCATAGATCACGTATAACTGTCCAATGGGATTTTTCCGCTTTTAACTATTTAACTAGTAATTCCTTATAGCTTGCTTCAGGGTTGTTAATTTGTATAATTCCCTTTAAAGTCATACAACTCCCCTATTACCTATTTATCTTCAAAAAAATTTTAAAACACCACATCTTGTACTACCTAGTTGAACGCAAAAAGTAAAGAATCCTGGCCCAAAGGACCAGGCTTTGGTTATCCCCAGAGGGGATTTGCTTTGTTGTCAATTCATTGACTTATTGAAATCCCAAATATCAAATTACAAATTACAAACAAATT
>SDBT01020929.1_pt1 | contig 10221 bp, 12 predicted proteins | sample 2277101 | NCBI WGS metagenome assembly SDBT01 (sample SAMN10404973, study PRJNA504765) | marine sediment metagenome | isolation source: marine sediment core GS10_PC15, 103 cmbsf | place: Arctic Ocean: Southern Knipovich Ridge | collected 2010
TCCCAATTCCGAGTCCGAGGCCGATTCCGTGGATGCGGATTCGGATATAGCAGAGGGTAAGCCCAAAGCTGACCAGCCAGACTTGATATAAGTCCGGCGAGGAGAACACTATGTCTCAAGTAAATTACTTGAATCGACAGCGTCATCGTCTTCAGGGCGATCTTGATGCTCTTGAGTTGGTAGGGCCGTTGCCGTTTATTAACGGACAGTGGTTTTTCGTTGATCCTGAAAGTGGGTCAAATGCAGAGACAGGCAGAACAGTGGCTAAGGCCGTTGCGGATCTTCCGACTGCCTACGGTCTGTGTACTACGGGTGATGGTGATGGAATCGTTCTGATTTCAAGCGGCGTATCGTCCAGCACCACGACTTCCTATCTCGACGTTCCACTGTTGTGGACCAAGCACGGTATCACCGTAGTTGGTCGTGCGGCTCCGTCTCGGTTTTCTATGCGATCTCGTGTGGCGAACAAAGAACGAACTACGGGTGCAATCACCACATTGAGTGCTGATGAAACCGGTGGAGTGTTCACGTTTCTCGACAGTGCAAGTGGTTTTATCACAGCAGGTTTCGCAGTTGGTCAGACCGTTGAATTGCTTTCGAACTCGACGACTCAGGACGGGTCTTTTACGATCACTGTGCTTACGGCGGGCGTGATGACGGTATCTGAAACGTTGACTGATGAGAGCGCAGTCACCATGGGTAGCTCGGTGCTGAAGTCCTATCAGGCTCAGTTGATTAACGTGAGTGGCGACAATAACGTGTTTGTCAACATCAATGTTGGCAACTTCGGTTCCAGCCAGTTCGCAGTGGGAGCGGTGCTTAATTCAGGCAATCGGAATGCGTTCCTTATCAGTCATATGTACGGTGGTGCTTCGACAGTACCGGCAGGCGAAACCGGACTGTACGATCTCAAGCTTGACGGTGCAGAGGAAACTTACCTGTCCGGTTGTGTGTTTGGTTCTGATACCACACTGCGAGATGCTGCAAACGGGAATATCTTGTTTGATGGCACGGCACTTCGGACAATTTTTGAAGATTGTATCATCATGTCTTACTCGAAAACGTCTGGAAAGGGTGCAATCAAGAGTGCGGATGCCGGTTCGATTTCTGGTGTTCATACTTTCCGGCGATGTTCGTTCATCAACTGGAACGAGAACGGAATTGTGGCGCTGACCAGTGCGTTTATCGGCACCAAGCCGACATCAGGTGCTTTCCTCATGGATGCGTGTTCACTCGTGGGATGGGCTGCATGGGATAGTGTTGGTGGAAACGATATGGTGTACGTCACCAACTCGGCGGCTGTTGCCTCAGGTGCTGGTGGAATTGCTACCACGGTATAATGATTGGGGGCCGAGAGGCCCCCTTTTTTCAAGGAGAACTCAATGACCATTGACGAATTTGTCAGTCAGGGTTGGACTGCTGAGAACATTGTGATCGAAACTGAAACTGGAATGACCGTCGATGTTGTGGCGGCAACTGGTGTATATACTCGTGCTGCCGGTGACTTCCGAACTACTGTTTTTGTCGGTGATAAGGTTACTTGGTCCGGGTTCGCGGCTGGTGGAAACAACGGTGAGAAAACTGTATCGGCAGTGACCGAATTGACTGTCACAACTTCTGACATTTCGGGGCTTGTGAACGTCACTGACGATGCAGGTACGTCATACATCGTTACTGACAAACTGATTCAGACGGGACGGTACCTGGTCGGTCGAGTTCATTCTGTCACGGCTGCTAAGACTGTGAACCTGGTCGACGGATCAACCACCAGGTGGTCAACGATCTTGTCGGCAGCACCGCTTGACGTAGGGAGCACACCGATCAGAATGAGTACATCAATTCGATTGGTAAGTGCTGCGGACATAGCGTCCCTGAACATCCTGTATAAACGGGTTTAATCAATGGCACTTGTATTCGTAGTTGAAGACGGGACCGGGCTTTCCACGGCCACTTCGTTTTTGTCCATTGCTGATATGAAACAGTATTGGGACAACATGGGCTATGACTATTCCAGTCTAGAATCTGCAACGATCAAACAATATCTGAATCTGGCTGCGAAAGCATTGGACGGACAGTATGGTTCACGTTGGCCAGGACTCCGGGGAACGATCTCACAAGGGCTTCTATGGCCCCGTATTGGGGCGTGTTACTACGATAGATCTACTATTAGTAGTTCGGTAGTGCCGGGTGAAGTTGAAGACGCTATAGCCGAGTTGGCGTATATCATTAGCACAGGAACGGCAGTCACGGCAGTCAATTCAAATTCCAGTGATGTAAAACGTGAGAGTGTCAGTGTTGCCGGAGCCATCTCAGAAAGTAAGGAATATTGGGGATTGACTCGAATGAGTCCGGTAATGCCTACGGTAGTAAATGCATTGGTTCCCATTTTGGGAACAGGTACAGCGGTCAAGCTGGTTCGGGTGTAGCATGGCACTTGATTACACGGCACTGAAGGCCACGGCTCTTGCTCTGCTTACTGAAAATGGTACTACCATGCAGATCCATCGAACGGGTGCAGCCACGGGCTATACGCGGTACTTTGATGAAGGAGCTGGTAGGATCTATTGGGAACTGGACTCCGATCCGGGTGTTGAGATTTATACTGCCCCTACGGATTCAATGGTAATTACCAGCGGAAAAGGTGTTATTTCAAGCTGGCCTCGAAATCAGGTTGACGGAACGCTAATTCAGGTAGATGATCTGAGGGTTGTAATCTCAATTGAACTGCAAATTCAATTGGGTGACATACTGGTTACGGCAGCAGGCCGAGAGTTCAGAATTCTGCCACCGATTGAAATTGTAGCCCCGACGGAATCAATCGTTTTGGTTCAGGTCGTGAACGCGAGGTTGTAATGGGTTTTGCAGACGATGTTGGAAAAAAGGTTGCAGCAGCCAATGAAGACTTCAGCAAAATTCGTCGTAAGGTGATTCTTGAATTGTCAGGCCGAGTGATTAAGCGAACCCCGGTAGACAAGGGACATCACCAAGGAGCATGGCAAACGACAACGGGGAAACCGGCAACGTCGGACATTGATCGGAAAGGATCAGATGCGAATGCTGAGTTATCAAACGTGGTAGCGGGTTCGGCAGTAACGGAAACCGTTTATCTGTCCAATTTGGGACCGGCGATTACGATGTTGGAATACGGGGGCTGGCCGAAAAACCCAAAGAAACAAACGGGTAAAACGGCGGGTGGTTTTTCGATTCAGGCCCCACGTGGAATGGTTCGGGTTGCCATAGCAGAATTCCCCTACATTGTAGGGGCTGCAACAAAAGGAACGAAATTCGATGGGTGATTGGAGTAACATTGAAGGAGCACTTGTTGAAGCGTTGGTAACTGAGTTTACTACCGAGTATCCGTTGATTTTCGAGAATGAGCCAGAGACGGATGGAACGGCAAAAGCTCCTGAGGGAAATACGCATATGGAGGCGTTCCTGTTGCCGGGAGAGACCCAGAATATTGAGGTGTCCGATGGTGGAAAGCAAAGGGCAATTGGTGTTTTTCAAGTTACTATCCGGACACCGTTGTATCAGGGAAAATATGAGATGAATACAATTCGTGATAGAATTGTGGACACAGCGTATTTAAGAAATAAGGTTTTGACACGAAGCGGGACTAATGTCAGAATTCTAACTTCGGTCCCAGAACAAAGCTCCGAAATTGGGAGCTTTTACACAATGCCGGTTACGATTAACTGGCAGGCCGACATATAGGAGGCAGCATATGTCAAGCGCAGGACGAGTACGAATGGCGTACAAGAAAGAGGCAACGTTTGGGACAGCTCCGACAACTCCGGTTCTAACGAGTATTCCGTTCAATACCGGAGATGCTTTTGTCAATTCACGGGATGCACTGATATCGGCACAGGTCCAGTCTACAAGAGGACCACGACGTACCAGACTTGGTGTCAACATTCCGGCCAAAGGCCATTCCTTTGAGTTGCAGTGGAGCACGTTTGATGAACTACTGGCTGCGGGGTTCGGTAACGATTGGGCTGGTGGAATTGATGTGACAGCTTCGGTTACGGCTGCGGCAACCAGCCTCACGCTTGCGTCTGGAACATGGGCGGCACTTGGTGTATTTGCGACGGACTTCCTTGTCTACGACGACAATGGTACGGATATCATTCTGTACATTGCCACGATCACAGCGGCGGACACGATTCTGAATGTGGTTGCAGCCGATCAGTCAACTCCGGTTGTCTTGACTGTTGTTGGACCCGCATCCAAGACTCTCATCATGGGATGGACTGGGACTAATGTTCTTGCTTCGGCTGCAAATACCATTGTTTGGGTTGCGGCAACAAAGACGATCACGCTGGCGGTAGGTCATGGGTTTACTTGGTTGACCAAGGGATTCCGCGCAGGAGACGGAATAATCACCGTGGACAGTGTCTCAAACGATGGTTGGGACAAGATTGCCAGTATTGATTCGACCGGCTTGATTCTCACAACGGTAGCGGCCTTGACTGACGAGACGATCAATACAGCAGTAACCGTGAACTTTGGAACGGACACTGGAAAGGTAGACAACGGGTCCACTCTGGATTCATTCAGTTTTGAGGAACAGTACCTTGATCATAATTCAGACGTGGGCAATTACCGAACAATATCGGGTGTGAAAATCAATTCGATTCAGTTCAGTGTTCAGCCGTCGAGCATGATCATGGTCACTATGGATCTACAGGCGGCTACGATTGGGGATTTCTCAAGTGCCTCTTTCGGAGCCAGTACCACGGACTATACCAACAGAGAAGCATTTGATTCCTTTACTGGAGCAATTACACAGGACGATGGTAGTGTGGATCTTTCGAGCTTTGATTTCACACTGGGCAATAACCAGAATCGAAACTTTGATTTGTTCGAGAGAAATGCTCGACAGATCACAGATGGTATTCCGGAAATGACCGGGACAATAAATGCGTTCTTTGATGCCGAGACTCAGAGTACCTTGTTTTTCAATGAGACTGAGTTTGAGATTTATGTTCGGATGGAGGATCCAACCGGATACGGGTATGCGATAGAAATCAATTCTGCAAAGTTTACAGGGGATACAATTTCAATCGGGGATATCGATGTCACAGAGGCGTTGCCTTATAATGTCGAGCCCTCCACGTCTGAAGAGGTCAGTCTCAGACGACAACCACTTGCGAGGTAATAGATGGAACTCAAGAATTTGTCGGTAACCGAAACGACCATCGTTGGGATTAATTATCCTAATGGGCAGGAAACGGATATGCGTATCGTCCTGTGTTCGATGGACTCACGGGTACCTAAAATGGTATTGCGAAAATGGGACAAGATGTCGTCTCGTTCAAAGCGGAATATCGGTTTGGACTTTGATCAGAAGGAAGAGGCCAGTATTGAACTGTTGGCCGCTTGTATTGATTCGTGGGAAGGGTATACCGACGATGGAGTTGAGGTGCCTTGTAATGATGAGACGAAACGAGATTTGTTGACGAATCCGGCAACCCGGTTTATCCGAACTCAGGTTGATGACGCGGTAGGAGACGTAAACAATTTTTTGTCGATCAGCGGGAGCAACTAACCGACTATCTCAAGTGGAAAGTTGAACTTGATGCCCCGCGCAAGGATGGCGTGTCGAAACGACAGCATCTTGAGCAAATTGAGAAACAGACTGGAATCCGGCCCGATGAGATGATCGGGCCGGAGGCTCCGGATGAACTGGAGGAAATCCTCAGTCTGTATTGGACGATACGGACTGGTGATGTACTGACGTATCAAGAGTTGGATGCGTATGTCCGACTGTCAGGAACGGTCCTGACATCACAGGATATTCAGTTGTTGCGCGATATTGATATGCAGGTAGGTCACGAATTGTCGGCGATTCATCGGAGCGAGCATGGCAGTAGATAGAGCAACGCTTGAAATTGAATTCAAAAGTAAAGGTGTTGAGAAGTCGACTCGTGAGCAAAAGAATTACACTGATGCTTCTAAAAGTGCTGAAACTCAGACCAAAAAAACTAAAAAGGCTACGGATGATCTGGGCCATGCTGCTACGGCAGCTGGTTCACGTTTATCTCAATTTGCAAAAAAAGTATCTGCTTCAAAAGCAAAGCTGAAAGCGTTTGGTGACAGTGCCCAGCGCGTTGGCCGGACAATGAATCGTTTTGTTACCCTGCCCATTTTGGCTATTGGTGCAGCGGCAATAAAGACAGCAGGTGATTTTGAACAGTCGATGAACAGGGTTCGGGCGCTTACCGGAGCAACGGGTGAAGCGTTTGAAGCCATGGAGTTATTGGCCCGCGATCTTGGTAAAACTACCGTATTCACCGCTTCTCAAGCATCCGAGGGTATGGGGTTTCTTGCTCAAGCGGGTTTTGAGGTTGAAAAGATTCTGGGAGCAATGCCTGCAACGTTGGACTTAGCGGCTGCGGCTCAACTTGATCTTGGTCGAACGGCAGACCTTGTTTCAAATATCATGAGCGGTTTTGGGATTCAGGCTGATGATCTTGGTGGGGCTGTTGATGTCCTGACCAAGACATTCATCTCGTCCAATACAAATCTGGAACAACTTGGTGATGCAATGAAATTCGTTGCTCCGGTGGCGAGTTCTCTCGGTGTATCGATTGAAGAGACGGCAGCAGCAATTGGTATTCTGAGTAATGCTGGACTTCAGGGATCCCTTGCTGGTACCGGCCTCCGTCGTGTGCTGTCGACGCTGATCACAAAGGCGGATCGACTTGGTATCGTTACTCAGGATGCGGCTGGAAACCTCCGTCCTCTTGCGAACATTCTTGATGATCTGAAAGACAAGGGATTGACGACCGGGGATGCATTAGAGATTTTCGGACAACGCGCAGGACCGGCTATCATGGTCCTTCTCCAACAGGGTGGTGGAGCACTACGACAATTTACTCAAGAACTTGAAGACGCGGGTGGTACGGCAGAACGAGTAGCAACTGTTCAACTTGAGGGCTTCAATGGCCTTATGAAGATATTCAAGTCGGTTCTCCAAGAAGCAGCAATTATAATTGGTGAGGAATTGTTACCGAAGATGACCAAGACTGTTGAGAAAGTAAAAGAGTGGGTAACACGGTTCTCCGAGTTGTCAGATGGACAACGTAGTACCATAATTTCGATTGCAGGTGTTGTAGCTGCAATTGGTCCGTTACTCATTATGGTTTCATTGGCTACCAAGGCAGTCAATGGATTGTCTGCGGCATTTGTTTTTCTCGCTGCAAATCCCGTTACGCTCATACTTGGTGCATTGTTTGCGGTAACGGCAGGGCTTGTATTGTTGGGAAGGGCAGCACGAAATAATCAACTGGCAGAAGTTGCCGAGCAATTTGCAGATGTGGAATCTGCTGCGGGATTGGCTGCTGATCAAATAGATTTCATCGAGGGCGCTTTGTCTCGTGGTACCTTTAATGCATTTAATGACGTAGAGGAACAGGTACGGACACTGGCTAATAATCTTGGTGTTTCACGCTTGGCAATCGTGGACATAGGATTGGCGAGCGACAATGTCAGTGAGAGTTTCAAAGATCAATTGAGATCGTTACGTGAGGGATTGGTGATTGCTCGGGCAAGCACAGAAGCGCAATTGGAGATGGAATCCCTTATGACTGGACAATTGAAATTAGATGAGCGAGCATTGATTGCCGCTCAACTTAAGGAAGATTTTGCAAAGACTTTGGTAGAAATTGAAAAAGAATTTGCTGCACTTGTGGCGGCACAAGAAGCGGATACAGACAGTTATTTGGATGCACGTCGGGCTGTACTTGGTGTGCTCGAAAGTGAAAAGACAGAGATCGAGTTGATTCGAGAAACAATACAGTTCTTGAACGATCATCCATGGCAACCGGGGTTTTTGGAAGATGATAGGTTAGAGGCTATGGTTATTCTTAATGCCCGAATAGATGAACTTCAGGAAAAACTGGACAGACCCGGAGGGGATTCGTTTCGCACTCAGATAATGGAATTGAATACTGCGCTTAAAACACAATTGCGTAACATCGATTTACTTTCTGAAACCTATGATGGATTGGGTATTGAATACGACGAGTCAGAAGAAAAGAGTAGAGCAGTTATGCGTGCCCTTAAATCCTTGATTGAAATTGAAGGTGTTGGGGACATAGCAGTTGCGGCACTTATTGAAAAATATGGAGAATTCATAATTGTACTTGAAGAAGCAGAGAGTGCACTCAAAAATGTTAAGGACGTTCTTACAGACAAAGAGGATAAACTCAAAGAATTTAATGGTGTATTGAAACAAACGATAGAACAAATTCAAGAGGCTTCATTGGCAGCGGGAGTATTGGCCAATGCTCTTGCCGAGGACATAAAGCATTGGGAAGCAATGGCACGACTTGCTGATATGTCTGGTGTTCCCGAAATGTTAAAACAGCTTAGTGCTCTGAGTTTAGAAGCAGGAGCGGTAGCGAATGCTATTGCTGAGGACGAAACTCGGTGGGCGGCGATGTCAGCATTGGCTAATATGGTTGGTGTTCCCGAAATGTTAAAACAGCTTAGTGCTCTTAGTCTGGAAGCCGGAGCCCTTGCTAATGCTATTGCTGAGGATGTTAAAAGATGGAAAGAACTGGCTATGCTTGCAGATATGTCGGGAGTTCCGGAGATCACCGAACAAATTGATGAAATGGATGTAGCACTTGAACGGGTTAAGGATCAACTGATTGATATTGCAGCACAGGGTTTCATGGATACTTTCGAAGGAATCGGGGAAGCTCTTTTTGAGGGAGCCGATGGACTATCTGCATTTGAAGACGGTGTTCGGGGGTTGGCATTAGCTATTCTGGATGCTGCACCAATGATGTTATTACAAATGGCATTTGCGGCTTTTAGCGATGGGGCAATTCCGGTTGGACTTGCTCTACTTGCTGCTTCTGGATTTGCCGCTGTTCTGAAGGGCGGTGTCAATGCCTCTATGGATGCACAAGCTGAAGCCGCTTTACCGAATGCTTCTGGTAACGTTTTCTCGAACAGGAATGTACTTCCGTTTGCCTCTGGTGGTGTGGTCACGGGACCGACTCTGTTTCCGACTGGAAACGGAACGGGATTGATGGGCGAAGCCGGACCAGAAGCAATTATGCCTCTTCGTAGAATGCCGGACGGAAATCTTGGTGTCCAAACTAGCGGAGGAAAGACGACAGTGATTGTCAATAATTATTCAAGTGAGGAAGTCACTGTTTCTGAAAGTGCAGACGGAGATGAGATTTTGGTAATGGTTGGAGAGGCTGTAAATGCCAATATTCTCAACGGGACACACAATGCGTCATTGGGTGCGAAGTTTGGACTGACCCCACAAGGAGTTAGATAATGGCATGGCCCGCAAGTTTGCCCCAATCATTTGAATCCTCTACTTATCAGGCAAGTCCTCAGACGGGAACAATTAGAACTACGATGTCGACTGGACCAAACAAGGTCCGGCGTCGATTCAGTGCCGTTGCTAACCAACACAGTGGTGCGATCATAATGACTAAGGCACTTTTTGTTTCTGACTTTCAAGTCTATTATCATACGACTTTGATTGAGGGAACAGCCGAATTTGATTTCCCAGATCCGCTTGGGGGAAGTGCGTTGACTGTTCGATTTGTTGGTGTTTATTCATGGAAGCAATATAGCCCAACCGATGTACTAGTTTCTTTCACTCTGGAGGAAATGCCATGAGGTCTGTAACCGCCGTTACAAAAATTGCATTACAGTCTCAGCAAACGGATAAATTGTTTCTGGTCATTCTTGAAATTGATCATGCTGATTTGGGTTCACCTCTGCGAATGGTAAATGACACACAGAGCATTGTCAGTAATGGAGATACATATTTACCAGTAGCATTCAAGTTCACACCTCCCATTGAAGAGGATGGAACGATTCGAAATAGTTCATTGACAGTTGATAATATTGATCGAGCAATCGTAACAGCCATTCGGTCAATTGATTCTCCTGCTGATGTTGAAGCGTCCATTATTCGATTTGATGACCCAGATGTGATTGAGGCCGGTCCATGGAGTTTCAAATTGCGAAATGTGATCTATACGGTGGATAAGGTAAGAGGAGATTTAATTCCGGACAACCCATTGCGGTTTTATGGTTCAGTCTTGGCATACAGGAACTTGGAATTTCCGGGGCTATATGGTTGATATCCAACGCTATATCCAGATTCCGTACAAAGAGCATGGTCGGGACCATGACGGTTGTGATTGCCTTGGTCTCGTCATTCTGGTATACCGAGAGGAGTTC
>SDBT01020930.1_pt1 | contig 10221 bp, 9 predicted proteins | sample 2277101 | NCBI WGS metagenome assembly SDBT01 (sample SAMN10404973, study PRJNA504765) | marine sediment metagenome | isolation source: marine sediment core GS10_PC15, 103 cmbsf | place: Arctic Ocean: Southern Knipovich Ridge | collected 2010
TCTTCCTTCGCCTCACATCCTTTGCAATATTCAAAAGATATGTATGTGTTACGTTCTCCTGATTCAAAAGAAGAATGGGACGCTTATCACAAAATTCGTATTGCAGAAATCCACAATAAATATTGCCCAAAACTTGTGTATGATTTTGAGGACCCGGAAGAAAAACTAGCAACTAACTTTGGCTTTATTTTTTAGACGCCTCGTTACCAAAAACAAATGTCGTTGAACGCTAACCCCTTGAAAAAGGGAAGTAATATGGTTATGCTCGCTTTAATGATAAATAATCTATAAAATACATTAAACTAAATTAACGAGAGGACCCAATCGATGAAAAATTTGCTAGCGACGATTTCCTTAGTACCCCTTTTAAGTGCCCCAAGTTTGGGAACTCAAAACCTATTTAATTCTGAAGAAGGTAACAACACGATTAAGGCTAATATCAGGCAGGCTGCAATACAAAGCTTTCCCCTCTATGCGCAAGAATTAGAAAAATATTTAGATGATAAAACGGTCCAATCAGCTTTTGAATTGTCTCAAACAACTCCCCATATAAAAGTTAAGAAACAGGTTGAACATGACATAATGGAAAAACTGAAGTATAAAAATTCTGATTCTACAAGTCGTGTGAATATTGATTATTTTGATATATGGGGAAATAACTGGGAATATTATGCAGGTCCCTGTTATGCAAAACATAGTCATGATTTTTCTAAATATATTGCTTCAGATGATGTCATCCATTATGCTGCAAATAGAGTTTTAAAAGCGGTAAATTTGCTTAAAGAGGTAAAAGAAAAACAAGAAATTTCTGGGACTAGAGTAGAAACATTGAGATGGCCGCAAGAATGTATAAAAGAGGAAACTCTAAAAATCACAAAAAAGGAGATAACACCCTTACTTGACAGTGGTCCATTTGATTTTTTATTGGAAATGCCTAATATAATAATGGAATTTTGTGGAGCTCCTCAAACAAATAGTCACGAATATGCAGAAATTCAAGAAAATAGTGACGAAAATGCAGAAACCCAAAAACAGCATAACGTGAATTATAAGGTTGAAACAACCATAGTTAGATGGAAAGCAAGACAAGAAAATGGAATATTTAAGATTGTAGAAATAGAAGATGAAAAAGAAGATGACATTTTAAACGTAGTTACGGAGAGATCTGAATTTGTATTAAGGCCAATGGATGATTGCCCAGCTTCCACTAAAAATCCTAGGGACGAATCAAGGGCTGAAATTATTAGTCGATTATTAAGTTAGTGCTAATCTATAATTGATTTAAGTTTATAACAAGCATCGTCGATAATGAATTGTTATTCATATCCTCGGTGCTTTTCTTTTTTTTGCCCATGCCTTAATTTGTCCACACAATGTCTCTATAGGCGGGTCAGGAAGCCGTAAAAGGAGTGGAATGGCTTCAGATTAGTTAGAGACAATTGCTTCATGTTATTAATTCGTGTATATCAAAAGCTAAATATTGAACGATGATTTTATGAAATGCCTGCTTATCTTAAATACCCAATTGCCCTTATTTTTATAATCTTTACCGGACTCCCTATTTTGTCATCTTGCCAACAGGTGAAGGCCAGCCAAGAAGAGTTAGCGGGTGGTAGTACAACTAGATTGAGGAAGCTAAATCTTTCTGCTCAACCTCTTGAAGAGAAGAGTCGCAAATCTAGCAGTATGAAAAAATTTGAGGATACCCTAAGAGCAGAAGAATGTTCTCAACCTGCTCCAATAGATGGGACAAATCTTATGGATTTACCAAACGAAGTTCTGGTAATGATTTTCGAACGACTTGATATTCCAGGGAGAATGAATTTTAGATGTGTTAGCAAGCAAGCCCAGGAGATAAGTTTTGTATGGTCAAAATCCCAAAATGAAGTGATGTCCTATTTAATATATCTTTGGCAAGAAAAGGTTAGAAAGACAGTGAAGTACACATCCCCCATTTTATGTGCTTTACAAGAAGGGGTTCTTTATGGAATGTTTTTAAGACCGTTCTCTGCTATTTTTAGATGGGGAGTGCAGTATAAAATCACCTGTGATTCCATGCCTATCTACCAGAGACATGTCCTACGATGTATTAATTTTTGGTCAGAATTGCCAAGCAATATTCATAAAGAGAAATGTCTTACGCTGTTTCGCATAACACATATGGCTACTAATTATGCACTCCCCCAGATTGCAACGTGTTTGGGAACTTTGTACCATCGAAACTTAGCTCTATCTTCGAGTAAAAATTTCGAATTAGAAAATATTATCCTCCCTTGGCTGAACCGTTTTGCTATTCTTGGAGTTCCAGTTAACGCCACTTCAAAAGTACAAGCGCAAAAAGATAGCCTTTTAAGGAGATTGATGGAGAGACGACCATTCGATGACATCGAGTCTCTCAGAAATTTGCCTACGAACTATAGAAGGAATGTTGCAACTGCAAGCATCTCTCATGCTGCCCTCGCAAGCCTTTTTAAAGGGTGGCTAAACAGCATAATTGTCCGTAAATCCCTAGAATACGCTAGTATAGAAGCAGGTTGGCTTCCTACTGCTGTATGGGGAACTTCCAGCGCATTGACGTGCCTTTTGGAAAGTGATGTCAGCGCTCAAACCTTCTATAATAGTTCTCCAAGGCTATCTAATCTCATGCTTGAGAGATGCTTCTTAGTATTCTTTACTTCTATGGCATTTTCTTTTGGAGTAATTGTTGAAGGTTTGTCGGGCCCTAGTTCAGATATGGGAATGATTTTTGCTCAGTCTTTAGGCATGATTATGTACATAGCTTTCGAAATATTTATTGAAAGCATGACATCTTAGTTAGGGAGTGTAATTTGGCTGATACAGCAACAATGCCTGCATATGGTGGAAGGTATCATACAAAACAATCTCTCGATTTTGCTCAAAAAACTCAGCCGAGAAGCCATCGTAGGTGGGCCAGATGTTCATCCCACAAGTTTCAATTATTTGAAGAATTCCTATCCAGAGCAAGACCAGAAGAAGGATGATGCACTTGCGAATGAATGGGATGCAGCCCGCCAAAAGTTTTGGAAATGACAATCCAAGATCGATCTGTATTTCCAGCTACAGGATCCAGTTGTCCCTCAACAAAAACAAGATTGTCAGCACTTAGGCAACTTTCTGCGTATGTGATGCACAGTTGATTCTCGACAAGGATATGATGGGTTTGCAGTTGTTCGCTCCCATCAATGGACGTCAACAGAGTAAAGGTAGCCAGTTTTTCGCCATGACCTACACAAAAGCTTTGTGGGTTTTCAGCGAGACGGCCGATAAGGTAGACACGGTTAAGGGTGAACATTGGTTTCCTCCATTAAAGTTTGGTTTCTGATGCTCTGAACTTAAGAAGATCAGTCGCATAAGAAACCTGAAGGTACTATAAAACCAGTGTAATACCGTTTTCCTCAGGAATCCCCCAACTGTTGAGCAAATGGCTTTGTGAAAGCTACAAACAGCGTCCACCCCTGCTTGCGCAGAACATGCGCAAACCACTTGTTCTAAAGCAAGCAAGCGTTTGTTGTAGCAAACAGAAACGGGATGTTGTAACTTGATGGTAACCATCGGCTTTTGATCTCCTTGTTAGATCAGAGTTGTTGGCCAGCGTCGTGTGGGTGTTTGTGCACCTGCACGTCGTGTAATTCTAAGGTAGCCCTATTCGGGAATGAAAAGCAAGAAGAAAAAACGATCCCTTTTGATCGGTGGTTTCAAGGTGTTTTGAATGGTCATGCCCTATTTTGGGGGGAAACTTCTTTCAAGATCAGACAATGCATCAAGCTTAGGCAATTCCCATTAGCAAGGTAAGCTAAAACTTGCGATATCCCGTGCAACTCTCTATCGTTACCTGCAGAAGAAGCGAATTATTGTAGCGTGCTTGAAAACTGGTATTCAGTTTGCGAATGAGAAGATGATGACTATGGATATAAAAGAATTACAAGCTCTTGTTGCTACTGGCGAATCAAGCACATTAGAGTTTAAACGTTCAACGGCAAAGTTGAAAAATGCTGCTGAAAGTCTTTGTGGTTTTTTGAACGCATCAGGTGGAGTTGTCCTAATAGGAGTAACTGATGACAAAACTATTATCGGACAAGAAGTTTCAGATAAAACCAAACGTGAGATTTCGCGGGTTTTGGAAAAAATCTCGCCTATGCCCACGATTGATGTGGGTTACATTGCCCTTGATGATGGCAATAGAATGGTCATTGTTTTAAATGCCATTACAGATATCAGCAAACAGCCCTACTTTTTTGATAACCAGGCTTACATTAGGTCTGAATCAACGACACTGCCTATGCCGCGAGAACATCTTCAACATATGATCATCTCCAACGCTCAGCATAATGATCGTTGGGAAAAAGGGATTGCTGAGGGTGTTGGTATTGATGACTTAGATCACAATGAGATTCTAAGGACCGTCCGTGAAGGAGTCACGAACCTGAGAATTCCTGAGGAAGCGATGGCTTACAGTATTGAGCGGATGCTTAGGCGGTTTAAGCTCATGGATGGAGATAAATTAAGGAATGCGGCAGTGGTCTTGTTTGCGAAGCAACCTGATGAATGGTTCCCACAATGTCTATTAAAGCTGGCGCGGTTCAAGGGTGTTACCCGAAACGAAATGATGGATAGCCGCCAGGTCTACGGTCATGCTTTCAACCTGTTAAATGAGGCACTCCTTTTTGCCCAACGGCACCTACCAGTTGAAAGTACTTTTCCAAATGATAAGCTCGAACGTCAAGACAAGCCATTGTTTCCAGTCAAGGTACTGCGAGAAATATTCGCTAATGCAATTGCACATCGTGATTACAGCATGGCAGGGGGCAGTATAAATTTTGCTATTTATGACGATCGCATTGAAATTTGGAATAATGGTTCTCTAATGCCAGGGCTGGATTATTCTGGATTGCAATTTTTACATGAGTCAGTGCGCCGGAATCCCTTAATTGCCAATATTTTCTACTACCGCAAGTTATCTGAAGCTTGGGGCAGGGGGATTGAACTCATAGTACAGAAATGCTTAGAGGAGGGACTGCCTGAGCCAGAATTTTTCGAAAGAAGTGGTGGGTTTTGTGTGTGTTTGCGTTCTAAAACGATTTTACAAGAAATAGATTTAAGTTCAAAGCCCTTATCATCACGCCAAGCAGCAATATTGCGGGCTTTTGAAGACTCAGCTGAAATGACCCTAGGTGAGCTTACCGACCTTTTAGGTGGATCTCTTTCTGAAAGGACTGTGCGGCGCGACTTGTCAGAGATGCAGAAGTTAGGCCTGATCCAACTAGAAGGTTTTGGGCGAGGTGCAAAATGGCGCCTTCTTGAAAAGAGGACATAAAGAGGACATAAAGAGGACATAAAGAGGACATTAAAGACGACATAAAGACGACATTAAAGACGACATGAATCTATGAAGCTGTTGTGACTACCGGAATTGGATGGTGTTAACCATTTGTCTAGGTGAGTGTAATATAGTGGGCGATATTGTGTGGTATATGGTGTGCAATTCAGAAGTATTCTCTGGCAAATGACTGGTAATGTTAATATCATTAATACAGCAACACCCACTATATTACACTCCCAGAGCTGCTTGGGTAGCAGCCATTTGGGTTCTATCGAAAGTTTTTTTCATTCTCTTGTCATTCACCGTTTTGCCTTGAAGCTTTTTGCTCTATAATCAGCTTGATATGAGCGAAGGAAATTAGCTAAGGAATAACGGTGGCAACCCCTGTCCAAAACTTAAGAGAAAAGATTACCCAAGACCTTGGGGCTGATTTGTTGGATTCGCAGATAGAAGTGAACCAGCTGACCATTACTGTACCAAGGGCGGCCATTGTTAAAATAATGTCCTTTCTGCGTGACGGTGAGGGCTTAGATTTTCATCAGCTGATTGATCTTTGCGGGGTGGACCATGTTGGGCGGCGTCCTCGTTTTGATGTAGTCTACAACCTATTAAGTATGACCAAGAATCATCGTTTGCGGGTGAAAGTGCAAGTCGATGAGGACACGCCCATACCATCAATTGTCTCGATTTTTAAAGCCGCCAATTGGCTGGAACGAGAAACATGGGATATGTACGGGCTCAAATTTGATGGCCACCCAGACTTGCGGCGGCTGCTGACTGATTATGAATTTGAAGGCTTTCCTTTGCGTAAAGATTTCCCGCTGACTGGTCACGTGGAAGTACGTTATGACCATGCTGCCAAAAAGGTACAGTATGAACCAGTTAATCTCCAGCAAGAGTATCGTCGCTTTGATTTTGAAAGCCCGTGGGAAGCCATGACCACCGCTGCCCAGCGGACAGCACCAATTTTGCCAGGGGATGAAAAAGCAGAAACAAAGCAGGTTGCAGCTGATGGAGTTGTAAAAAAAGTAGGTACGGGTTCATAAATGTCAGCTCTTGAAAAACGCGATTTTACCCTTAATTTTGGTCCGCAGCACCCAGCGGCTCACGGTGTGTTACGACTGATCCTAGAAATGGATGGGGAAGTGATTAAACGGGCTGATCCTCATATTGGCTTGCTGCATCGTGGCACCGAAAAGCTGATTGAACAAAAAACATATCTGCAGGCTATACCTTACTTTGACCGTCTAGACTATGTATCGCCAATGTGCCAGGAGCACAGTTTTGCTCTAGCAATCGAGAAATTGCTAAATATTACTCCGCCAATACGGGGACAATATATTCGTGTGCTGTTTTCTGAGATCACCCGTATTCTCAACCATATACTCAATATTACCACTTACGCCTTTGACGTTGGTGCTATCACCCCACTACTGTGGGGTTTCGAAGAGCGGGAAAAGTTGATGGAATTTTATGAGCGGGTATCTGGGGCTCGCATGCATGCCGCTTACTTCCGTCCCGGTGGGGTGCATCAGGATATGCCTGATGGACTGGCTGAAGATATATTTGCCTGGAACGAAGGCTTTGGAAAATTCTTAGATGAATTAGGAGGGCTCCTTACCAACAACCGTATTTTCAAGCAACGCACTGTCGACATTGGAATCATGCGATCTGATGAGGCCATCAATTGGGGCTTTACCGGACCAATGCTCCGGGCCAGTGGTGTGCCCTGGGATTTGCGCAAATCACAACCCTATGATGTCTATGACAAAATGAAGTTTGATATTCCCGTCGGCAAACATGGTGATTGTTATGCCCGTTATTTAGTGCGTATGGAAGAGATGCGCGAATCGATCAAAATCATTCGTCAATGCCTGAATGAAATGCCCGAAGGGCTGGTGATGATTGATGATCAAAAGGTCGCACCACCGAAACGAGAAGAGATGAAAAGCTCGATGGAGGCTATGATTCACCACTTTAAGCTGTACACTGAAGGATTCCACGTACCAGCTGGCGAGGTTTATGCTGCGGTGGAAGCGCCCAAAGGAGAGTTTGGTGTATTTTTAGTGTCCAATGGTAGTAATCGTCCTTATCGTTGCAAAATCAGGGCGCCCAGCTATTTCTTTTTGCAAGCCATGGAAAAGCTGGCCAAAGGACACATGCTGGCCGATGCTGTAACTATTATCGGGGCGATGGATATTGTGTTTGGTGAGATTGATCGTTAGAAGGGTATATGATGACTGAAGCGTTTGCCTACACTAGCCAGAATCTCAAAACAGCCAAAGAGTTGCTGGAACGTTACCCGCAGGGGCAACAGAAAAGCGCAATATTGCCATTGCTAGATTTGGCCCAACGGCAAAATGATGGCTGGTTATCGCCAGCGGCGATGGAATACGTTGCTGAATTTTTGGCCTTGCCACCGATGCATGTAGTGGAGGTTTCCTCTTTTTATACGATGTTTAACCTCAAGCCCATTGGTAAATACCATGTGCAGGTGTGTACGACAACGCCCTGTTGGTTGCGGGGTAGTGATGACGTAGTTACGATGTGCAAAAGCAAGCTAGGCATTGGATTTGGTGAAACCACAGCCGATGGTAAGTTTACTCTATCAGAGGTAGAATGCTTGGGGGCCTGTGTTAACGCACCAATGATGCAGATTAACGATGATTACTATGAGGATTTGAGCTCTGAGCATGTGGAGAAAATCTTGGACGATTTAGCCAAGGGCAAATCTCCCAAAGCTGGTTCACAGATTGGTCGTCAAGCATCTGCGCCAGTAGAGCAAGGCGGGAAGGGCTAAAATGTTAAAAGACCAAAACCGTATTTTTACCAATTTGCATGGCACACAAGGCTCTGATCTGAAATCCGCACAGGCCCGTGGTGATTGGGATAAAACCAAAGATATCCTGGTAAAGGGACCGGAAGAGATTATTGAAGAAATCAAAACCTCTGGGCTTAGAGGGCGTGGCGGGGCTGGCTTTCCCACTGGCATGAAATGGTCGTTTATGCCTCCCTTAAGTAATCGTCCGCATTATTTGCTGATCAATGCCGATGAAAGTGAACCCGGCACCTGTAAAGACCGAGATATTTTACGTCATGAACCACATAAATTACTTGAGGGGGCGTTGATTGCTGGTCTGGCCATGCATGCTCACACTGGCTATATCTATATCCGTGGCGAGTTTTATCGTGAAGCCGAGGCGGTACAAGCTGCCATTGATGAAGCTTATGCCGCTGGGTTACTGGGTAAGAATGCCGCCAAATCAGGCTGGGACTTTGATCTATACCTACATCGCGGCGCTGGGGCTTATATTTGTGGTGAAGAATCAGCGATGATGGAAAGCCTTACTGGTAATAAAGGTTTTCCACGCCTCAAGCCTCCATTCCCAGCGTTGTGTGGTTTGTATGGCTGCCCGACAACTATTAATAATGTTGAATCCATTGCGGTGGTACCAACGATTTTGCGCCGTGGTCCAGGTTGGTTCGAAAATCTAGGCCGACCGCGCAATAATGGTACGAAACTCTTTTGTATTTCTGGCCATGTTAATCGACCATGCACTGTCGAAGAAGAAATGGGCATTCCCTTAAAAACATTGATTGAAAAGCATGCTGGCGGGGTGCGTGGTGGCTGGGATAATTTGCTAGCGGTCATTCCAGGCGGGTCTTCGGTGCCGATGATTCCCAAATCTATCTGCAATACAGTGCGCATGGATTTTGATAGTCTGAAAGCGGTGAAGAGCGGTTTAGGCACAGGGGCGGTGATTGTGATGGACAAATCCACTGATCTGGTCAAAGCTATTGCTCGGCTGGCCCGTTTTTATATGGAAGAGAGCTGTGGCCAATGTACACCTTGCCGTGAAGGCACCGGGTGGATGTGGCGCATTCTGGAAGATATTGTTGCTGGCAGAGCGCAGCGCAGTGATATCGATAAGTTAGAACGGTTGACCTATCAAATAGAAGGTCATACCATTTGTGCATTAGGAGATGCGGCCGCTTGGCCGATTCAGGGATTATTGCGTCATTTTCGCAAACACGTCGAGCAACGGGTGAGGGATGCCTAAATTTACAGTTAATGGTCAAGAATTTGAGGCGCCTGAAGGCGCAACGGTTTTACAAGCGCTGCATCAAGTAGGTATTGAAATCCCTTACTTTTGTTACCATCCTCGTCTGGCCATAGCTGGCAATTGCCGCATGTGCTTGGTGGAGATTGATGGTATGCCCAAACTGGCGGCCAGTTGTGCCCAACCAGTCATGGACAATATGATCATCCATACTCAATCTGATAAAGTAAAGAAGGCGCGGGAAGGGGTGATGGAATTTTTGCTCATTAATCATCCCCTAGACTGCCCCATTTGCGACCAGGGAGGAGAATGTGATCTGCAAGATCAAGCCATGGCCTATGGCCGCGATAAATCAGACTATGCTCATCACAAACGAGCGGTACCTGACAAATATATGGGACCGATCATCAAGACTTTCATGAATCGGTGTATTCATTGTACCCGGTGTATTCGCTTTGCCACTGATATTGCTGGTGTTCAAGAACTCGGGACCATCGGCCGGGGCGAACACATGGAGATCATCAGTTATCTCAATCAATCCCTGACTTCGGAGTTGTCTGGTAACCTAGTGGATGTGTGCCCTGTGGGGGCTTTAACCTCCCGGCCTTATGCTTACAAAGCTCGGTCGTGGGAGCTAACCAAAACCGAAAGCATTGACGTGTTGGATGCCGTGGGAAGCAATATCCGGGTGGATGCCTATGGGCTCAAGGTGATGCGCATTTTGCCGCGCCTCCATGAAGACATTAATGAAGAATGGATCTCGGACAAAAGTCGCTATGCTTGTGATGGCTTGCTTAATCAACGCCTCGATACACCCTA
>SDBT01020931.1_pt1 | contig 10221 bp, 27 predicted proteins | sample 2277101 | NCBI WGS metagenome assembly SDBT01 (sample SAMN10404973, study PRJNA504765) | marine sediment metagenome | isolation source: marine sediment core GS10_PC15, 103 cmbsf | place: Arctic Ocean: Southern Knipovich Ridge | collected 2010
CAATAACCCTCATACTCAATCTTGTGCCTTTCGCAATATTCAACCGAGATAGCACCGTCATCTGCGAAGGGGAGGACCATGTGGTTTTCTTCATTCATAATAATCTCAGCCCGTGAAATAAAACGCTGTCGGATTATCGTTGTAATATTGTCGTGGACGTTCGTTCCATTCATGCCGGTCAGGCGAAAAAGCTGCCACGTGAGCAAGAGACACGGTACGAATTGATGTTGGGTCGCCAACGTGCATACGAACAACCACTGTGTCATCCATAGGATCTGGATAGGAAACAATTTCAACTGGGTCAGTGCGGCAAGTTAATGTAGCCCAATTCCACGGCTTTACTGGGTCGTGATCTATCCCTTCTCTTTGTAAGTTCATTTCGCGCTCCGGTTAGTCAACATATCCGCAGGCGTAGGAATACTGTAATTGATACCAGCCTTCTGTGCCGTCTTCCGCGTAATACGCATCAATCCAATTCTGCGCTTCGTTTTTTGTCGCGAAATCATCGCAGGAATAATCAACACCAGCGAGAGTTTCCATAACATGAAATCGGTCGCCATCTTTGTAGATATGAAATTTGCTCATCTTTTCGCGCTCCGGTTAGTTGATATTCACGATACGCCTGTCCGGACTCGTTGTCAAGCTTGCGTCCGGACTTTGTTTGTGTTACCGTCCGGACCTATGAAAGAACGTATCAGGTTTGAACTGCGCCTAAAAGAGCAGGAACGGGAAGCCCTTGAAAAGCTTGCAGAAAAGCACGGGGTCTCAATGTCATATCTTGTCGCTGGCTGGATTCGTCGAAAAGCTAAGCGGGAAAAGGTGTGGTCGTGAACCGCGAAAGGGCACGCGAACTACTCCCTATTATCGAGGCTTTTGCGAATGGGGAAGAGATTCAATTTCGAGCGTCATTAGATCCGGATCTTCCTGATAGTTGGTCTGATCTTCCTGAAGATGAACGACTTATTATGACCTTCCCTGCCGATGACTATGAATACCGAATCAAACCTTCCCCTCGTGAATTTTTTCTTTACGAGGGGACAAACGGTTGGTGTGTGGTTCAACCAAATGCTGCCTGTTCCGGCATGATCAAAGTTAGAGAAGTCCTATGAGCTTTCTCCATTACTGGCGACACAAATCCCCTGAAGACCAGACTGACTTTGCTACAGCGGTTGGAGTAAAGAAAACCCACCTAAGCAAGATAGCAGGAGGACAGAATAATGCTTCTGATGATTTGGTCAGGAGAATGATTGAACACGATCCAGAGGTAAGACAGGTGTGGTTCTTATGAATGACGAAATCAAATTAGCCAAGGCTCTGGAGATTGGAATTACCAGAAGTTCTGATGGTCGAGTAATTTCAAGAGAAAGTAATCCGTCATTTTACCCATTCACAGACGCTAACGATGACTATGCTGTGCTGGAGTGGATGCGGCAAAAGACAGAATTTCATAAGCCAACTGAAGATCGGTTCAGTATCCATCAATATTTGCCGACAGCATGGAATTACCAAATCGGAGACTACGCCAGAGCAGCATTGAGGGTGATCGAATGAACGATCGGGAATACATTCGCAAGGCAGTTGAACTGGCTGATGGCTTTCAGCTTACTGGTGATGGCAAACATTTTAGCCTGCCTCATGGCAATTATTTACCAGCAATTAAAAACTGCCCGCAGCAATATCTCGACGCTCTCGCCGCTCAGTTGGTGCGACAGGTGGATGCGACCAATTACGAAGTCCGAATGCAAGCCTGCGCCACAACAATTTTCTATGGTGGTAAGGAATTTTGGCAACTGGGCGGGAAAGGCCGCACCATGAATACCATCAAGGCTATTGTGGATTCAGGAGTATTGAGTTGTGGGCTGTGATATTTGCAATGACGAACTGTGGGTATGTGAGAATCATGATTGTATCTCGTGGGGGGAATGTACTTGTGGGGGCGCCGGTATGCCGTGTGTTTGCAATCCTGAAGCCCAACTGCCATCCGATTTTAAGGTTTTGGCTTCTACATTAAATACAGAGGAATAGCTATGAGCGACACACCGTACATTGGATTCGGAAACGATACATTGGCTCAATTGCCAAAAGCTAAAATTGGTGGATATGTGTTGTGCCCGCATTGCAGGCAAAGCCATATTTTGAAAGGCGGTAAAGATGACAATGGTGTTGAGACAGATTTGCTGCTGTTTTTTAATTGTGGAGAAAACACCTATTTGGCTGGCGTAGGCGGAAAACTCACCGCAGGGATAAAGTCTGACGTTAGTGGTTCAATTGAATTGTGGCCATGAAGACCGATAAAGAGCTTGCAGATGCGATTGTGGCGCTTGGCGTTGGTGGCGGAAGTGCTGTTTATTGGCTTGATAAGGAATCTTTTCATCCAGACAAGTTCGTCCGTGACTGGCGAGTATGCGGCGCTCTGATCGAGAAATGCCAAAAGGTCTATATAGAATATATTGGTGAGCCAGAGCAAACCGTGTATGCACGAGCAGAAAATAACAGAACATGGGAGTGGCCTGCGGGAGAATCATTACCGAGAACTATCAACGAAGCCTGTGTCGAAGCTTTAAGCCATAAAGGAGAATAGGGGATGAGCGATAAAGGTAGATGTGATTGTGGAAAAGTTGTTTCTTTGACTTCCTCTGGTCGCGTTCCAATGCATCACGCCAACGGAAAGAAATGCCAAGCAGTTGGTCGCTACCCTAGTTCGATTATTCATTCTACTAGAACAACCCCATATCTGCATCCCGAACCTCGTTTGGTTGGTGAGTCTCTATCTCAGCAGACACCTATTAAAAAGAAGGTTCTAAAGAGATTCAGAAAAACTAATTTTGATACATATACCTGCTCGGATTGCGGTGATCTAAAATGGATTGAAGCTAACAAATTAGCATCGATATTGCGTACAGGCCCGGTTACATTGAAAACCATTCGTTGTTGGGGCTGTAGGGAAGGAACGCCCCAAAAAGGACAGGATGAGCTTCACGAAGCCAAGATAAATCTGGCAAGAAGAAAATTAGAAATAGGCAAAGGAAAGTGAGGAATAGCTATGAGTGAGAAAACCAATTGGTTCGACGGTGAAACTTTCACAGAGGCCCAAACCATAGACGCTGTTAAGTCTTTCCTGGAATACGGAGAAAGGGAATTTGGTAGATCACACCAAGGAACTTTCTCCAGCGATGGGTGGACTGCGCGATGCTTGAGGTCACACCTGAAGGATTTGCAAGACGATGACTGAAAGCCTACACTGTAAAAACGAAGACCCCAACACCGAGCGATTAGTGAAGGGGTCCTCTAATCTGGTGTTGTTTGAACGGCTACCAGATGAAGTGGAAGTCTATCATAGACATCATCAAAAACCACTACATCTAGTAATCCCTCCAAGCCGCAACCAGCGGTGTTTTAGATATTTAGGCTGTTTTAATGGTGGCTGGAGGCCTTCGCTCGTGGCTTTGTATAAGGTGCATTGCCGTATCGAGTGGCCAGTCACCCCTAAAGCAGCTTATCTATCGAGTCAGTTCGACCGTATTTTGAGCCTCAATAAGGCAAATCTTGCAGCCGTTAATGCCATTACGGCTGCTTGTCTAAAAGCTCCTAGCCCAATGGGTGTTTGCCGAATAGATTGGGCGGCTCAATTAACTCAAACCCGAATGCCGGAGGGCTTTAATCTCATGAGCAATCAAAACCAGGCTCTGTCGACCCCTGACAACCTGGTGGGTGGCGCAGCAATGCGAACCATACCTGCATGCCGGGCGGATTACTTAACCACCCTGTAGAGGGGTCTGTGTCTTAGGATAAAGGATAGAGAGATGAGTTGGACTTCAGTAAACGACAAACTACCAATGGATAATGATTGGTGCGCTGTTCAGGCGGCCTGCACAAAATTCAACAATGATCTGCCGTTCAGATTTGTCAGGGAGTCAGACGGTGATCATTTCTGGGATAACCTAGCCGATGAAATTCTACAGGAACATGAAGTTACTCATTGGAAGCTTGCTTAACTATATCTAAACACAGGAGAAGGACGTGAGTGAGAAATACTACATTCATGACAGAACACGCGGATTTGTTGGAAATTCAATGATGTGGTGGCGCAAAAATCACTGCGGGTATACCTGTGACGTTACTGACGCTCATTTATTCACTCGTGAAGAAGCTACTACGAGAGTCAACCAAGCCGACGACCTCACGGCATACACGGAAGAAAGCGTTTTGGCCCACACCGAATCTCATGTGACCGATCGTGGTGAATTAGATTCTTTGATTCTGTAGACCCATAGGAAGCTAACACGATGGATAACCGAATCAAACTAGCAGAGGCTATGGGGTGGAAGCGTGGCGAGGTTCATACCGTCGCCGTGATGGGTGCGCCTATATCTGCCCAACGGTGGACTGATCCTGATGGTAACGACCGCGCACCAAGTTCACTACCAGACCCCTTCACAGACGCTAACGATTGCGAGGCGCTGATACGGTGGCTGAATGAAAATGGCTATCGTGTTCGCATAGATCATCGCCGGCTGTCAGCGCAATTTGTTGAGATTTGGCGAGCAGGGACAACAAACTGGAAGTTTGGCCGCCTTTACGATGCGGTCGAGCATAACGATTGGAAAACCGGCGTCTGCAAACTAGCACTGAAGGTGATTGAATGACTGATTTCAAGCACATTGAAGAACAGATGGCTTGGGTAGAATCTGAAGCTAAACTCTATGACGAACAAGGATTAACTTCGGATATGGAGTACGGGGACAAGTTATTTGCTATCCATCGCACCATGCAGTCCTTACTGGATGTAGCTAAGTCCGTGAATCAATACAAAACTGACGTTAACAGCATGGACATGGAAGCGGAAGTCAATTCCAGAACAGCAGTATTTGAAGTCTTTGCCAAGCTATGAACCTCCCAAGACTCTGTAAACGCTGTACTCAATTATTCTGGTCTGAGAACGAGACTCACTGTGCATCGTGCAGGATGATAATTAGAGGAATGGGATGAGTGAACATACAACATGTCAGCAGCCAGACCGTTATGCCCCAAGGCTTACGTGTGGGTGTCCGCTTCCATGTCCTCATCATACCTTTACTATTTGGAAGGGTAAAGTGTTGACGCCGAAAGACCGGATAGCCACAAGAAAGCAAGCTAATCGTCTTAAAGAAATTGCAGAGATACTCACATGACTAACTTCAACCTACAACTTGCCATGCAATTCAAAGAAGAGGGTATTACTCGTGTTGCAAACAATAACGAACATTTCCTCAAGGTCGCCAGGAATATAGCCCGACTCTATGCCAAACGTCATGGAACCGTAACCTCAGATGATGTGCGGCGTAATTGTCCTCTTGACCCACTCCATCCCAACGCCTACGGAGCCGTGTTCAGAGGCAAGGAGTGGCGATTTACAGGACATTTCGAGCGAAGTGAGGCAGTGAGTCGAAAGGGCGGGATGCAGCGTGTTTGGAGGTTGTATGGGTGACATCGTAAAAATAGGCGATGCCACGCTGTATCACGGTGATTGTCTTGAGATATTATCGACTCTGGACAAGGTTGATTGTGTCTTGACTGATCCGCCTTATTTTCAAGTCAAAGGGGATTTATGGGATAACCAGTGGATTAAGGCATGTGATTTTTTGGCGTGGGTCGATAGCTTGTTAATTGTGTTTAAACGCCTATTGGTGGCAAATGGAAGCCTGTATTTTTTTGCATCACCTCAAATGGCGGGGCGTGTAGAAGTTGCCGTTCGGCAGCAGTTCAATGTACTTGCGAACATAATTTGGAACAAGGGGTCAGACCGTAAGGGCGCGGCAGGATCGGGTATTGATGTTACAGCCCTTAGAACATTTTGGCAGGCAGATACAGAACGGATTATTTTTGCCGGACAGTTTGGAACGAATACCGCATCAATGGATGATTCTGGATATTTGACAGCGTGCGAAATAGCAAAAATAGGAGTTATAGGGGATTACTTAAAATCGGAAATTAACAGAGCAGGTGCAAGCAATCAGGATATTGCGGCTCTATTTCCATCAAAAACCGGCGGGTTAACTGGTTGTGTTAGTAATTGGTTGAATGGGGCAAATTTTCCAACACCGGAGCAATATGCAGAAATTAGGCATTATCTCAATCGTGAGGAAGGTGATTACCTGTGCCGTGATTATGAAGACCTGCGACGTGATTATGAAGACCTGCGACGTGATTATGAAGACCTGCGACGGTCGTTCAATATAACACCGGAGCAAGAGTGGGGATCTGTGTGGAAATTTCCAATTGTGCGCAATGCGGTGCATCCATGTGAAAAACCAATAGCATTGATGGGCCATATTATCCAAGTCAGCACAAATACCAATCAGGTTGTTCTAGACCCCTTCATGGGATCAGGCACCACCGGAGTAGCTTGCGCCAACCTTAGCCGAAAATTCATTGGTATTGAAATAGAACGCAAATACTTCGACATTGCCTGTGAGCGCATTGACGCCGCTTATGCTCAGGGCAGGCTATTCGCATGAATGAGGGACTACGGTAATGAGTGAACTTGATTATCTAAAGGATCGCCAAAACCAGTACAGATCGGGGCTTGCGCAAGATCAATACGGTACGCCTCGGTCAGACTTGGGTCGTGCCATTAAAGAAATAACGCGACTGCATGAGTTACATCTAAAACGCACGAAGTTGACCACAAAAATGATAAAGGAGCGCGATCAGGCGCGTGACGAACTGGAACAGGCGCAGAAACGTGAGCGAAAGGCGTTCGAGAGCGGCTGGACGATGTACGCAGATAACGGCTTGCTGGTCCGTGTACCCGATCAGATGGAAGCGGCATGGCAGCACTACAACAAACGGACCGAGACCGCCGGGGACACGCTACTCGAATGTGATCACGACCTGATTACTCCAGAAGATTCCGAATATATCCAGTGGGGAAAATTCACGATTTGCACAAAATGTAAATTCATTTTCAAACCCGATGGATCTCTTTTCATGAAGGGACCCGAGACCGTGGAGAACACCAGTAATGAGTGACATCCGAGAAACCCTATGACCGTCATTGAATCAAAGCTTGGCCTTGATAGGCTTGTCATAGACTTATCTCTGATGAAGTTTCCTTTCATCGTCACAGTCAAGAAAGGTGGCACACGGTCGATGTCACAGAATGCCTATCTATGGGGCTTGGTGTATCCGACGATTCTGGAACACGGGACTTTAGAAGGTTGGACGAAAGACGATCTGCACGAATACTTTTTGGGTGAACACTTTGGTTGGGATGTGCTTGAGGGATTTGGCAAGAAGCGACTAAAACCCCTGAACCGAAGCTCGTCCTTGAGTAAAATGGAGTTTGTGGATTACGTTGCATTCATTCAACAGAAAGCAGCAGAGATGGGAATTGTTATTCCTGATCCAGAATGAATGCTTTAGTACTGCAACATCTGGAACCAAGATGAACGCGATTATTAGCGACTGCGGCAAGTACCGATACATGCTCAGGCGTGATCTGTTGACGATCCGCGATGCAGATCCGGCCGTATTTGTAATGCTGAACCCTTCGATAGCCGACGCGACGGAGGACGATCCCACCATTCGGCGTTGCATGGGGTTCGCTACATCGTGGGGATGCGACGAGCTGATCGTCGTCAACCTATACGCGCTGCGCGCCACCAATCCCAAAGAGCTTTGGAAAGCCCATGATCCGTTCGGCCCGGAGAATCACACGATGCTACGAGACACCCTGCGCCGGTACAAGAAGGCCGTCTGTGCTTGGGGCGCTAACGCAAAACCCGAAGCGGTGAAGCAATTTCAGGAGCGTGCTGAATTTGAAGGTGCAAGCCTATATTGCCTCGGCGTCACAAAAGCAGGAGCGCCACGGCATCCGTTGTATTTGAAGCGAGACACGCCTTTGCAGCCGTGGCCTGACACTGCCCCACGAAGACAAAAGCAATGAGAACCTTAGCTGAAAGGATCATGGCAGACGCTCGTTCGGGCCATCCCTGCATACGCTGTGGCAGGCAAGGTGAAGGGCTGGTTTACGGTAGACATTATAACGGTCAGCGCTCACACCACTATGGAAAAGGCATGGGAACTAAATGTCATCCTTTTTTAGTCGCTGACTTTTGTGATATCTGTGACAAAGATTTTCAGGAAGGATCAATTGACAAGAATGATGATGTTGGTAAAGATATTTACAGTGAGGAATTCCAACATTATTGCTTAATGTCTCTAATCAGGCGTGCAGAGAATGGAGTGATTAGGTGATGGACGAGAACGGAATGACTTCTGAATATGAAATAACTTGTTTGGAGAGAAAAGCTAATAAAATTCTTGGCGAAAAGCCCATAGAAAAAAGAGAAGTTTTTCGTCTTAGACGTGGTAAAGATTACAGGCCAATTGGGACCGAAGACGGCGAACACTCCTATAAATACCCACAAAGTGGGAGGCACAATGGCTCGTGGGCTGGATTTTGTGAAGATTGTGGGCAACCAAGACATCATCTAGCGGGAAGGCTTTGTCGGTCTTGTTACAGAAATCGTGCGCAAAGAAAATACACAAGCAAAATTTCAGCAGTTCAATATTGGGAAGATAAAGCGATCAATTCGGCAAGCGAATATCAAAATGACGAACGAACAAAAATACAAGCAATACCTGATTTTTTTGATCGGTTGATTGAGGAAGATGAATAATGAGAACTCGCGTGGTTAAAGAAGCAGGAGAGTGGTCCCGCGCCCACGTCATGGGCCTCGATAACGATGAACTCGCTAAAAGTCTAGTATTCGCCTTGCGAGGTTATCGGGGCCTGTGCTCCGCATGAAATCTTCTCTTAACTATCGACCAAAGACATTTGGTAAAAAGCCTTCTGCCGTGAAGATTGTTTTACAGATTGAGGAAGTGCATGCGTTGCTGTCTGCACTTGAAGAATACGAACTATCAGATATCGAAGATACTCTGGAAAGACATTTGCAACGACAAGCTAATATTTTCCACGAAAAATCAAACGAAACCATCGAAGAATTTGTTAATGGGGCGAGAGTTATTTCGTGAGACACCGCTCAGACCACAACCAAAATGATATCGTCAAGGCACTCAGAAAGATCGGTTGTTGGGTCGAATGTATCGGCAGACCCTTTGACTTACTCGTTGGCCGAAAGATGGTTAGCGGAGAGCCTAAATTGTTCCTTATCGAGATCAAGAATCCTGATGATCCCTCTGCGGCGCTTACAAAAGCGCAAAAGGAATGGATTGATAAAAACGGAGCAGAGTTCGTCATCGTCGTCGAAACCATAGAGGAGGCAATAGAAGCCGTAACCTAGTGGTGGCCGGAGTTTTTAACTGGCAGTTTGTTCTCCGGTTGCCGCTTTATCCTTGTTTTATGTCATAATATCCGCATGGTTCAGTGCGATGAAAATCTATTACACCCACGTCCGTCATTACTGCGGCAGAACTTTTGTTCTTGTTGGTGGCTTCCTTGTGGAGCTTGAGCCTCGATAATCCATGCTCAATCTCTTAATCAAGCAGTCTTTGGATGGCTTGATTGTCCCGCCTGCTGTACCGCCGTTAAATGCACCGCCGGTCTGGGATATTCAACCGGCACCGATTTTCATCATTGGTGATGGTGTCCAGACGTTCGATATGAACGACATATCGTCTGATCCAGATATGGACGCGATAACTTTTTCGTTGAATACGGGCACCGCAAGTCTGGATGCCAGTGTTACCTGGAATGCCGGCACAGGAGTCCTCACCTTCGATGATACCGCTACAGTAGCGACCACCACGACAGACCACATCGCCACATTAGACGATGGAACCGACACGACTGATTCTGATTCATTCAGTATTGTCATCAGTAATCTATACCCAAATCAATATAACGGATGGGGCGGCTCTATTCTTGGTTCTGCATCAAGGGCGATGTCGGAATTTGATGAAGAGTATTTGCTTTGTCGCACGATGAATGTGCTGATTTATTCGCTTAATAATCTAACGGATTCTTCTGAGAGATCAATACGAGCAGCGGACATCCAGTCATTAGGTGCCGATAATCCGCAGATTATTATTCCTCTGCATGATGCTCATTTCACCAATCGTCCTGCATATGAGAGGAAGACAAGAGTTTTTGGAACGTTTCTTTACAAGTACTGCAATACCAACACTCGTGCAGACGCGATATTGTTTATTGATGTTGACGATGATGGCACAGAGATAAATGGCAACGTAAACCCGCCTAGTGGTGGTTCTCAA
>SDBT01020933.1_pt1 | contig 10220 bp, 19 predicted proteins | sample 2277101 | NCBI WGS metagenome assembly SDBT01 (sample SAMN10404973, study PRJNA504765) | marine sediment metagenome | isolation source: marine sediment core GS10_PC15, 103 cmbsf | place: Arctic Ocean: Southern Knipovich Ridge | collected 2010
AGTATAGTAGCTACAATCGTAAATGGCACCCAAACAAGAATCATAGGTGTGACAATAAACGCCCAACCACTCCAGATACCTACCATGGCTTCTTTATACTCTGCCCTCCAATCAGGTACGTCCTGTTCTTCATAATGGCGACTGACGGCCCTCTCACTCCGACGCTGGTGACGCCGGGGGGGAGAGGGCCGTTTATCATGGGTGGGTTTGGAAGCCACCACGGGTAAACCAAGCGCAACCTGCCACTCAGAAGAGAGGTCGGTGGGTACGACGGTAGGTAGTGCCCGAAGTTGATCAGTGGGGTAAATAGCCTCTTCCAGGGTTTCTGGTGATATACCTGCATAAACAATACTAAGTATACCTGAGAATTGCCTTGGTGCTTTGCCTGTATCCTTGACCAACTTGTCGCCGTCACGATAAATCATCTGAACTAATCACCTTATAGGGTTAGAGTTACGAAACGCCCAACCGAGATTACTCGGTTACAATCTGTATGTTCCCCGGGGTCCACTTAGTGCTGCAACACCAAGCTTCGCCGCTTACAGACGACCGGGCCTATTGGCCGCCCCGAGGTTTTATTCATTGTTCCCATCTGAATAGCCATTTTCGTATCCCTCTTCGCTTCCGACTTCAAAGCCTTCACTCCAAGTATCGTTGTACTCCTCTTCGGCGCGCTTTTTCTCATCCTTGACTCCCTGTTCGTACCCCCGGTCCCAATCGGTGCGGTGGTCGTCTTCTGGCTTATCGCTCATTCTGTATCCTTTGCGGCCACGGCCGCCTTAACTTTGTCAATTCCACATACCCGGATAGCTTCGGCTATTAGGTCGTTTTCACACTTCTGTTCGGTATGTTTTCTTACTGCATCACTGGCTATCAACCATTCCGAATAGCTTCCCTCATCGAATAATTTGCACGCTTGCGCCTCTGGTACTGATAGTGATCCAGTTTCGTCTGCATAAATAACAAGGAATTGTCCCTCGGTGGTAATAAAAACACACTTACCTATAAATTGGCCTATGACTCTGTCAACAGTCTTACCGGCTAAATCGTTCCAAGAAACCAGTTGCTTATTTGCAATCATATTTTTCAGACGTGACCAAGCCTTTTGCTTTCGTGCGTATAGCTTCGCTTCGTCGTGATCGTCGCGTAAACTTAACATAGTTTGGCTACTCCCTGGTATTCTTTTTCCGAGCAATAAGCTAACAAAAAATTGTATGCAGCAATACGTCGGGGATTGCCACCGTCACCGAACCAAGTTACGTCTTGAATGCCTTTCATCTTGGATGGCTTAAAAGTACGAAAGCCAGCCAGCGTCATAGTCTGGAAGCCACCCCGCTCTGGGCTATGCTTGAAAATGAATGCCAAGCGTGGCTTGTCGTTGTACACAAATTCCCACCACGCAGGTGCCGGCGGCATGACCACCACTTGTGTAGTGAAGTTATGAACCTCTTCACTCATTGAACAGATCGCGGTTTCTTGATTCATCATAGTGTTGTTCCCTTTCTAAGTATAGTTTAACATGCGGCTTGGCACTTGTCAAGTTCACCTTTTATGAATGGCATGGGGTCAGCCATATATTCCTTATTCTCATTCCATGGTGCTGGATAGACAATACCCAACCCTTTAGCCCATCGGAACTTTTCTACAGCCTCTTGATTATCATCAATTAGTAGAGTATTAGGGGATGCACAAAACCATTTTCGTGGTGTCATAATGTATTGTCGGCGCATGTATTCTGGAAAGTATCTCTGAATCCAATCAAGCTTTCCGGCTAGACAGTCTCCACAAAGTGTAGGGGTTGTGCAAATTGCGATATTATCACTTCCCACGAAACCCATACAAAGTGCAATTAGCTCCGAATGAGTAGATTTCTTTGGTATCGATGCCCAGAATTCTCGTTTGAAGTGTTCCCAAAATACATGTGGAGGTAGAGTAAGCCTAGTCAGGCAATTGTAAGCAACATAAATGTCTCTTTCAGCTATAGGATAATCAAAAAGGATATTGAATCCTTTCACACCCATGTGTCGCAAACATGCACCAGTAGTATCTAGCAGTACATCATCCATATCCAATAGTATTCTCTCGAACATTGCTGATTACTCCGGTTGGTTCAAAAGGTCAGGATCGATCTTCCAAGTACAGGTGTTAACATCGTGTATAAGCTGGTAATCAACATTGTAATCCATAATTTCTGCAATTTCGGTGTCACTCATTTGACTCAAATCTTGTGCGATTTTAAGCGATATGCTTTCACGCTCTGCCAGGACTTCCACTCGGTGTGGGAGTGAGGAATCATAAGGGCGACGGAGTGTAGCAATTGGGAGTAAGGTGCTTTGCTCGCCGGGGTGTATACGCTTTCTCCAGCCAATACAATCAATTATAGAAGCACGGTCCCTACTATCATGTAAATTTAGAATGACCCAGCTTTTCCATACCTCTACCGTAGTAGGTCTACGGCGCTCGGGTACAGCCTCAAATTGCCGAAGCTCGGCATGTACACTAGACGCTACTTTGGCGGCTAGTTTGCGGTCGGTGAAAATGTCAATCAACCGATAGCTGGTGCCTTTACCTACTGAGACAGTCCACACCGGAAACGATTCTGTTTTCGGTAATCGATACTGTCCGCAAGTTACCATTTCAAGTTTATCAGTGTTACCCTGAGCGCTGATAGCACCTTTGTATGTGGTAAAGACACCGGTAATGAGGTTATTAGCTTCTTTGTGTCTGATAATGTAGAGTTTTGTCATTGTGTCATCATCGTTATCATTAAATTTGATGTTTATGTGATACTCGTAGTCTTCCGCAAGATGCCTTGACCACGTCCTTACTACAAGTATATCACAAGAAAACGCAAAGTCAAGTGGCTTGTGTTTATACTCTGGCGTGGGTTGTATTAGTAGTTGTGTTATTTCACGTCTAGGGAACCGGTTAAATGGTCGTTCAAGTGGCTTGGGTTCAACTATTTCGCAGTTCAAACATGAACATTGACCATGAACTCCACCCTCATGCAACTCCGCCTGTATGATTGTCACGTTATCAGAGTGGCACTGAGGACATAAGATAACTCCACCATTTTGAATTGCCTCTTTAAGCATCTCGTATTTCACATTGTTACCTTTTTACCATTGATAGTAAGTTTGGTAGTTCTAGTAATATGCCTATTAACATAGGTGAAAAATTGCACTAAGTCATACCTAAGCTTCCCTGATGCAGGTAAGCGGATGGTTGATTTTGCTTTTGAGGTTGTATACTGAGTACCAAAGTATTCAGTGAAGTGTGGCTCACAATCTATTCCACATACATTTACACACTTATGTTGGAATAATGCTGAGACAGTCCCTATAAGGACAAGCTCATTACCTTGATCGGATGCAAACCCAAACGCCACTTGGTCCCCTGGGGCCAGAAACCGACCACACTGGTCGGTTGCATGCCCTGGCGCTGCGTTGTCCTCACCACGTAGGTAATCATATACCTGTGGAGTCATCGTCTCTCCCAATTTAGAACAATAGGGTAGTGTGTGTCGATTCTCACTCGGTTGGGAAGAAATACTGGCCAATCCAACCAGCACGATTTGGTTACTATCCAATCAGTTTTATCAAAAGTCCAGGTGGTATCCACCTCAAACGTATCACCAAAAACAGTTTGGATAATACGGCTTGTGTATGGTAGGAAAAGATCAAAGATTTCAGCCCCGCCGACTACATAAGCATCCCCATTACCATATTTAGCCGCCAATTTAAGTGCATCCTTGATATTTCTAGCATTAGCCCATGTACCAGCTAGTTCGTATCTCCGTGACATAACGATTATTCGATTATTTCTTTTCTTAGTAGGTAGATTATCCCAAGTTTTTCTACCACATATTAGTACCGAATCACCCACAGTCTGCCAGAAGTGTTCCATATCATCTGGACAGTACCAGGGGAGTTTACCATCAAGACCAATGCCATCCTGCAAATCATTTGCTACTATTAGACTTAACACGTTTAGGTTCCTTTATTTGAGTGGCATTAGGTTCACTTAGTATACGTGCTAGTAACACTTGCCTTCGCCGAGCAGATATATATCTCATTTTCGCATCTTTAATGCCTTTACTAACCCGTGCATGGACAGCCTGGACAGCTTCATCCCTAGTTTCAAAGAGACAAGATTGTGTTTCTCTACTATGTACCATCTGCCAACCTATAGCATTTCTGATTCGCTGCATTTTCTCAGCATCATTACAATGGCACACGTTTATAGATCTTCGTTTTTCAACGACCCGACACGATTCAACTGTTAAAACTAACTCTGCACCTTCAAAGCTGAATGATGCATACCACATAACTTTCTCTTTACTATTCTGCATCATTTGACTCCACAGGAATAAAGATACTACAATTTTCAACGTCAGATGGCAACACCCAAGTTTGAGTCTCTGGCGATAGCTTGCTTGGTGGCGACATTGCCCGCAAACAGGTATCTTTGATCGGACATGTAAGCCCGAAGCATCTGGCAAAGTCTGTTGACATCATTCTCATACTCCAAGTATACACTAAAATAGCCCCGAAGTCAAGTGACTTCGGGGCATAGGTTAAACAAGATCGTTGGTGATAGCTTCCCTTATATGGTATTCTACACCTTGGTTGTTAATAACGTGAACCTCTTCGTAGTCTTTCCCGTTAGGTGGCGTATATTTGATGACTTTTACTCGTCCACGGGTACCAGATAGTGTTAATCTTACAATTGGTCTAGGTGTACCGTACCCACTTGTATTTGAGAGAGTGTAACCATCACAACGGTAATGGAGGTGAAAATCTGCTACTGCACGTAGGCATTTTGCGCCATGTTCAAGTATGAGAGCGCCCACGTTGTGCAACGTTTTAGCGTGTGTAATGTTATTTTTCAAAGCGTCCATGAATCTATCTACTTCGATCATACTGATATCTCTCCTTTTATGGATGGATGAGGATTGTACCCCTCGATCTGAAGATAATGGGGCAGCCAACCATCTAGTTCGGTTGGCGCATCTTCACTAATTTGCAAGGTCGGCGCGGCCCTCGGTTCTCGGTTTACTTGAGTCATCATTTGCTCGTAATGATTCGAGTAAATATGACAATCACCACCAACCCAGTGTAAGATACCCGGTTTGAGGCCCGCACACCGAGCCATAATATGCATCAAGGCCGCGTAGCTAGCAATGTTGAACGGTACACCAAGAAAGAAGTCACAAGACCGCTGGTATACCTGACAATCAAGAACGTGGCCCTGGTAAACATACCATTGAAACATTAGATGACAGGGTAGCAACGCCATTTTGTCTAGATCGCCTACGTTCCAGGCCGAGACAATGTTACGCCGGCAGTCGGGGTTGCTCCTAAGCGTGTCCAAGGACTTCTGTAGCTGGTCTATACTCTTAGTAATAGGGTATCCAAGTATCAACTCGTGACCTTCTGCGTGTGCTCCCACGTACTCATGTCCCTGCCAAGACCGCCACTGAGCGCCATAAACAGGGCCTAGATCACCGTTCTCGTCCGCCCACTCATCCCAGATATTACAACCCTGGTCTTGTAACCACTTGACATTCGTGCCACCGTGAATGAACCAAATCAATTCTTTGAAGATGCTAGGCCAATGAACTCGTTTTGTGGTTAGGAGCGGAAACCCCTGTTCTAGGTCGAAGGACATGTGCTGGCCAAACACCGAGTAAGTACCTGTTCCAGTTCGGTCGCCCTTCTCCTCTCCATTCCATAGAATGGTTTTGCAAAGGTCGATATAAACTTCGTCGAACTTGTTTATCATTAGTAGTCTTCTCGTAAGAATTGGCTTTTGTTTTTGTCAGGTATCGTGGTTGCACGGTACTTCCATACTGAGATGCAAATATGGTCTACCCCAGCCGATCTATCTCTTTCATCTTGTAAGCGTTCTCGAACTTGCAAGGCAGTATGTTTATACGGGTTCAGTATAAAACAACACTCCCAAAATCTTTTTTCTTGACTATCTGGATAATAGAGACGGCGTTGTATGAGCCACCACCATGTAGGCTCACAATGTTTCTTTTCGGAATGCAGACCGGATTGGAATGCACGTTGCCTACGTGCCCTGATTGCTTTCTCTTGTAGGAGTCTTTTGGGTCCAAGCATTCGCTCATTTTCCAAATTGCACTTAATAGGCCCCTTCCATTGGATACCACAGTAAGGACAGAAATCCCAAACAGCAATATATTCAAGAATGGGTAGCTCACGAAAGTACCCCGGCTCTGTGCGCCCTGTCCACTGTTTAGCGCAAGCTAAGCACTGGTATAACACGCATCCGTCGTCCGCGTACTCCACGTAACGCCAGTAGGGTAGGTGTGGTTTGTGTTTCGTCATTTGCCAAGGGCCTTATCTCTTTCACGCCTGGTTGCCTCCAAGTCGAACACAAGATACTTGATTTCCAATCTTAGGTCGATTAAAGCTCCTCTGATTAGTTTCAAAACATCCTTAGTAGTTTTGTTCTTTTCGTTTAGTCCATTGACTATTACCAAGAGTTCATGCTTTTCGGATGACAAAGTCATCTGAGAAATCTTATCATACAATGGCTGGTATAAATTGGGCATGGGTTTCCCTTTCATCGGTTGTCTCCGTCACCGTGTATTACGTCTCGTTTGGCCCGGCTGGCGAGCTTATCCAAATTGTCCTGAGCAATCTTCTCCAGCGTCGTGTTGGTTTCGATTGCCAGGTCTTGTAACAAGTATACCATACAACCGAGAGCTTTGCAAATACTTTCTTTTTTCTCGGTCGTAAGCAAACCGTCTGCGTCTCGTTCGACCTTCTTCACTATCTCGCAGATTTGACCAATGAAAATTGTGCCCATCTCTGCTGGTTGGAATCCCACCGTTGGTGTACCCAAATCAGAGAAAACTTCAGGATTGGGGGCTGTATTTGTTAGGAGTACACTGTCTATTGGTACGTGTACTACCCGTTTAGCACACTCAGAAAGCGTTAAGTCAGCGTCATTTGCAACATTAGCCACGTACCAAAGTACATCGCCAATCTCTTTATGTACGCCATCAAGGTCTGTATCAGTTAGCTTTTCCGTAAGTTCACCAAACTCACCAGCTAATCCCAGAGCGGGGTACATCAAAGGTGTTTTGTAGATAGCCGTTGTTACTGCGCCTGTTTGGTAGTCATTTAGCTTCATGTTTTTCCTCCTCGGGGCATTCAATCCCCATAAGTTGTGTCCAGTATCCGGATGGACACTGTTGACAAGGGTGCGCTAGTTTATTAAACGGATGCCGCCCAATAGAGAGCGTACATTTACATAGTCGGCAAGAATAGCGGAACCAACCCCGCTTCATCAGATAACAACGTCTACACACTCCCCATCTGAGACGAACTATCGAAAGGGGCGCAAGACTCATACCACCGCGAAACCACAACCACATAGATGTTACAAAGGAAGTAATTGATCGGATCATAGCGGTAACCCCAAGAGTTTGATAACTTTCCGGCCAGTATAAGACATACGATACAAAATGTTGTCCAACAGCCAGTCTAAAAAGCTACCTCTCACGCGAGTAAACCCCACGGTAGTTGTTAATTCAGGTCCGCCCCACCATTCTACCCAACGGGTATGTACTGCCAGTTTATCAAAACCATCCACTTCGTGACATAAAAAATCCCATGCCTTCATATCCCCAAATGGCGTCTTCAAAGTTTGGTTTTGAATCTTTAGTATCTCTGCTAACTCCAAGACTTGGCTAGTAGACATATCTAGTAGACACGCACGTACCTCGTCGAATGTTCCCTGTGGGAATTTCGGAGGATTCTTAAACATTCTCTCGAACCTCATAGAGGGCTTTGAGGTCTTCGACGATTGCGCATCTAATGTCATTTTGGTCGGCAGTAAGCGGTTCCCACTTACCGTCTTTTTTACGTCGGATACGTTCGACATTCATCCACCTATTTATAAGAATAGCCATATCAGTGTCGTGGACCGCTATTTCGTGTTTCACCCAGGGCGGTCCAGATTTCAACTGACATGTTGCTAGGAATTTAGCAGGCGCTTTGCTGTCCTGCCATTCTCTCAAAAGAGTAGCGTCTTTTTCTTGTAGATGCAAGCCAATTGCTTCCAGAATCTTCATTGCTAAGAGATATCGTGATGATTCAGGCATTTTACCATCCATGGCTAGAACAATCTCAGCAAGTACATTCAAGTTCATGTTATCGCTCTCCACATGGTGCCGTTGTTCATAGAATTAGATACTGTTAGCAAACTGGGGTTTGTATGGACGAAATTCGGTTGATAGTTATCAATCAAAATAGTGGCTTCAACTTCAACTGGTGTCTCGTTACGTATCCCATGCTCAAATTCAGGTTCGAGTCCTAGTTTAACTCTAGATATATTTAACCTCCTACATCGGTCATCTTGCAAGCTTCTATACTGGTTGCTTGGGACCGTGCGTGCTTGGCAAAAAGTACGGCTTTTACTATCCGATATTCGGTTAAAACCATTCGTGCAAAGTATGCTACCTAATACTGATCTATTGTAAAATGCCCTAAGAGTCTGCTGGTATAATGTGCTGTTTAACTGAACCATACTTACTTCTGAGAGGAAATTGTTAATCGTTTTTGCATCCTGATAACAATACACCCAATCTCGGAAGTCTATGAAAGCACCACTTGAGTACACAGTATTTAGCAGGTCATTTTTAATCCGTTGGTATCTTGCATTAAGTCTCTGCCAACAATCCCATGCAAAGACCGAATAGAATTGCCTAGCCCAAGCAACCCGATGTTTCATCCACGAAGGGCATTTATCAGAATCCTTTATTATTGCTAAAGTTTCCGCTTCAAGTGTAGTCAGTGTATACCTATTGGCGACCACCTCAGTAACGCGAGAGGCTATGCCCTGGTATAATCTAGCTAACCAAACTTCAGAACCAAACCATTTAACAACAGTATCGCTTTTGATACTATGATGATCTAATTCTAATTGACATACACCCCAATTCGAGTTAGGTTTACTAGATTCAAGGACCACTTGTAACTCTGTATGGGCAGCAAATAGAAAGTCCTCTAAATATGTTGTAGGGATCAAATCCACTGCCCTATCTAAATTTGTGTCTAATGGCACACAATTCAAAATCGACATGTTACTAGCCATTTGCGGAACTCACTTTCATGCATACTATTGCTTGCAGAGGATACTGCTGATTACGTTTAACGATTGTTGAAATTGGCACTTTCTGTGCGGTTGTTCGGCTTAAAAGTTTGAACAACCCAGTTTTAGGTGCTATACAACGCAAAAGCTCTGTTATATTACCCCCTGGTAGATACTGGATTGCCTCTATGAAGATTATACCATCTTGATCCCAAATTCGCATCCCAATATCAAATGTAATCCGTTCCCGGAAGATATACTGGTAGGAACCTGGGGTACGTTTGTTCATATCGGGTACTATCATCGCATTTTCTCTAGTATTACTCGTATTAACAGATCGAATCGAGTAACTACTTCAAGAACTTTCTTAGATTTCTCGCAGCCTTTATCAGCGCGCTTTTGGAATTCATTCAGGTGACGCGCAAAAGTGACAAATCCAATTCCACCATCTTCACCTGCAAAAATTCCTGCTATCCGCCGGACTACTTTGGCCATTTCTTTGTTTTCGATCATTTGTTGTTCCTCTCAATACAACTATACACCAAATTAGAAGCTTGTCAAGGGGCCGTCCCCCTCTCAGCGTGTAATTTCGTCTGATATTGATCGTAATGGCCCACGTTATCATGGCCTGCGCGAATTATCATGTAATCGTATACTTCGACTTCCGAGATTGGACCCCAATGCTCATATAATCGGAATAAGTTGTCACAACCCACATCTAAGGCACGACGACCAGGGAACAAAGCGTCCAATTCACACTCGCGTTGACCGTGTGTGTGACCATACAAATGACCCCACCCTTTATGAGAACCATCCCAATATGCCTGGGGATAGTGAGACAGAACCACAGTAAGGACACCGTCTGCGCTCCCTTGGCGGATTTTCACGGTTGCCAAATCGCGTATGTCTCCGAAAACATTGGCGCATTTCGACCGCTTATCATGGTTACCAATGATTAACTTGACGTGCCTACACTTGATTTGTTGACGAAACCTACCTGGTTTGATCCAGGAAAAATCACCTAAAATATACAATTCATCATTACGATCACACACCCTGTTAATCCCGGCTATCAATTCGTAGTCGTGTTCTTC
>SDBT01020934.1_pt1 | contig 10220 bp, 10 predicted proteins | sample 2277101 | NCBI WGS metagenome assembly SDBT01 (sample SAMN10404973, study PRJNA504765) | marine sediment metagenome | isolation source: marine sediment core GS10_PC15, 103 cmbsf | place: Arctic Ocean: Southern Knipovich Ridge | collected 2010
TAACAATCTTCAGATTATCTTCAATATTTTTGTATTTTTTTATTTCAGTTTCTAAAAATAATGTTTTATCTTCTCCTTCTCCTTTGTGTTCCTTTCCCTCTTCGTGCTCCTCCTGACTGACAGTGGAAAGTATGATTAAGTTTTCGAGATTTGATGTTTCAGATATTTCTTGAGCAAAGTCAGATAGAATCAGAACTTCGCGGCCCAGGAATTTCTTTTTGGATGACGAAGGGTCATCGGTTATGATAGAGGGGAGTTGTAGGGGACTATCCAGAAGGGAAAGATAGGCTATCTCAGCCAGCTGGCCGGTGCCGTAGATGGCTGCCTTTCTTGCCCCTTTATCGTAAAGATTGGTAAAGTGGGTAGTAAGTAAGTCTTTGGCATATTGATAGTAGTGCTGAGTTTCCCGAACCCGGTCATAGATAAAGTTGGTTGCCTGGACCATTCCTTTAGGGGTGATGAGATAAAGAATTTTACGGCCGGTCATCTTTTGAGCTTTTATCCATCCCCGATGAATGAGGTTTTGCAGGATAGCGTTGGCAAGGCCTAAGGAGATGTTTAGACGATGAGCTAAAGAGCGCTGAGTTAGAGATGGATTTTGTTTTATTTCTAATAGAGTTTCGAGATGTTTTCTTTTGGGCATGGGGGAATCCTTTTTATAGTTTTCAGTTTTTAGTAATATGTTCAGGATTTGAACTTGAAAAAATTATATTACAAAAAGATGGGAAATGTCAAATATAACGGTTTATAGTTTTTAGACTTTAGTTTTAAAAAAATTACAAGTTGCAAGTAGAGATTGCTTCGGTCGTTTCACTCCCTCACAATGGTAGAAGGAGAAACTCCCTCTGTTTCTGTAATTACTGTAAGTACTACCCCAGCAGGATTATAAATTTCTTTGTATTGATTTGTGGTCAACACACAATTAACTAAACTTATTTTTTATTAGTTCCAGTTAGTTTTATTCCATATGCTTGCAATAGAGTATCTCTCACATCATAAAATTGACAAGATGATAATTTTGTAGATGGAACATTATAAATATGTATCCCACAGTCGTTATTCGTATTTGATGTACTATTATTCTTAGAAATTACATTTGATAAAATAATATTGCCACCAGTATATATGTATATGCAAGTACTACCATCTAGAATGTACTAAACAATTTTCCACTACAAAGTTATAACTCCCTACAATACGCATACCACGCTCACCGTTACCGTATGACACCGAATTGGTTAAACTTCCACCGTTTTGGAAACTTACATCAATACCATGATTTCCATTATCCCAGCAGTGCAAATTATCATAAATATTATCTGAAGAACCATCCCCTCCTCTATCAGCAAAACCACAATTCCCATTGTTCCAACAATAAATATCTCCGTATGTGTTATGTTGATCACTGTTACCTGTACTACCTGCAGGGTGTATTCCATGTCTATAATTGCCTAACTACATAGATATTCTTATATATACAGTAACTACACTTATTGTCTATGCCATAGTATCCTGCATTTTTTAGCTTTATATTTTCCAAAAGCAAATAATTAGCATATTTTACTACAATATTAGTTCCTGTACCATCGGTTTGAGCATTTCCATCTATTGTAAAATCTTTTAATGTGGAGTAACTGCTATCTACATCTAAATAAAAACCGATTGCATCGGCAGTCATAACTGTAGTTTTATTAATCCCTTCACTGATAATGTTTATTTTTTTACTTAATGTAACAACATCAGACAGTTCATAATATCCTGCCTTTAGAAAGATAGTTCCACCAATAGGCACAAAATCATAGGCTTTCTGAATACAATCATTCGCCCACGGATTCTCAACCGTTCCATCTCCTGTAGCCCATTTTTGAGGGTATACAGTTCCAGGTTCCTCTGTATCCTCTATTACAGGCTCCTCAACTGAACCTGTCGATGAATTCTGGAAATTATTACTACTTTGATCAATATCTTCCTAGTTTTCTAAATTCCCACTAATTATTCTGGATTCGACTGTATTTGCTTTACAACCAGTGAATAATAACAAGGTCAGATAAAGAACTAATAATATGATTATACCGATATATCTCATAACCTCTTTCCTTTCTATACATGCAAAAACATTATATCTTATCATTTAAACATTGATATTCCAGGTGCAATAAAAAATAAGCCAGTAGTGTTTGCGTCCAATACATTTGTAACATTAAAGAATCTTCATTGTTCTATTTTTAATATCCTACATTTATTTTAAAAATCCTTCTTTTTTTGTTTTACACAAAACATATTTACCAATTTTTAATTTGGGAAAAGAATGAGGGAATAGCTACTTTTTTGTGTTTTTTATAGAATAAAAGTAGTCTATTCCCTCATTCCCACCTATATTATTTATAATTCTTAAAGTTAGGTAAAAATGAGACTAAAATGAAAATATTATTTTAAAATTATTATTTAAATGTTAAAATTTCTTGGTCGCAGTCTAACATCGGATATTCGATGTGTGGTTCTTCATCTATACATGTGCATACGACAAAATCTCCTTCACTTCCCCAATCCTTTGGTTTTACTGTAACATTAAATTCATGTGTTCCATAGCCGTTGTTGATATAATGTTCTGCGCTAGGAATCCTCAGATGACATTCAGGATCATCTTCGCAATTACTAAAAGCAATTGTTAGTTTACCATTATCATATGAGAATAAGTTATATTCTACAACTACTTTAAAATCAGTATCGACTCCGTCAATCAATCCGGAATCGGGAGTAACGCTTATTATGTTAATAAAATCTTCTTCGATTGGTGGAGAAGTTAAACATCCTCCACCACCTATTGTGAGTAAAAACACAACAAAGGTCATTGAAATAACTAAAAATAAATTTTGTTTTTTCATTTTTTAAAATACCTCCTTTTAAATTATTTTATTTAAATTTTATAAATGATTGGATAGATAAGTTCAGCATTTGCAAAAATCATCTATACTCTTAGTCTACAATGAATTACCCTGCGGCAAGCCGCAGGGTATCAGAAATCAGAACAGCCTTATCTGTCTCAAATCTTCCTTCGGTATACCTTGTTTTTGTATATAGTTTTCCACTTTTGACCAGTTCCCTCTCTCACCAACAGTTGCAACATAGTATCCATCAGACCAAAATTCTCCACCCCATAGCTCTTTTTTGATCTCCGGATGCCTTCGGAATATCTCCCTTGCAGTAATACTTTTAAATATTCGTACTATTTCCCCAGGTGATATCTTGGGATAGGCACTAGATAGAAGATGAATGTGATTCTTGTCCATTCCCAAAGCTTCCATCTCTATCCCATACCTTTCTTGTATACCCTCAGCTGTCTCTTCTATTATCTTTATCAGTATCTTGTCAAGTAATGCCTTGCGATACTTCACCGGAAATACTAGGTGATAATGTATCTGCCAAGCACAATGATATCCTCTTTGAACTTCTCCTTTTCCCATATAATCATATTACTTCAGAATTTACCCTGTGGCAAGCCACAGGGAATTCTCAAGTTAAATTTTAAGTGATAGTCGAAATTGATACTATGTTCAGATTTTTTACATTATCTCATTAATCACTCCTTTCTCCTCTTTATTTTTATGGAATATAGAGGACAGATTAAGAAAATAATTAGATTACTCTCTTACTCTGTCCTTTTATCTGAAAGATTCTTCCTAAGAAATTAGGAGAAAATTCTTTTAGTAAACTCTGTAATGGTTTTCCTTGTGATTAGGATTTGCCCCGTAGGTGCTTTTTGGTATAAAGCTTTCCAGAGTTCTGTCCGGCAACAGTCCTTTTGCCTGAAAGTTTGGATACTTTTAGTATTTTGCCTCTTCGGCTCCTTTTCTCTTTTTATAAAAAGAAAAGATCTCTCCTGTTTCCTTCATATAGGTTACGATTTTATATTTATTTAAAGTTAGATATATTATACTACACTTATTTTAAAAATCTTTCTTTTTTAAAGAAAAAACCTTCCACAAAATGCAAAGGGTTAATGTTTATCTACAAATGGTGGAGCATAGTAGACGAGTTTCGCGATTTTTATTTGAATGGTAATACTAATATCTACCATAACCTAAAAACTATAACTACAACTATGTGAAGTCAAAATTAAATTCAATATTAATTTTAAATTATCCTAAATATTTTTTAAAATTTCATTAGTGCAACTCCCCCAGCAGGAGCTGGGGGCTTTCTAAGCCTACGGCAATGTTAATTGCAGTTGCCCTTTGTCTTCTTTTTCTTGATGCTCAACGTAGGCGAGAATTTCCTTTTCATTCAAGCCTATACACGATACACAGTATCCTCTCGACCAGATGTCGCCTTTCCTTGTATAGGTTTTTTGCATAAAAGGAAATTTCGCCTTGAGCTTTTTTGCCGACTGTGTTTTGATAAACTGAATTGCATCGGTAACTGCAATTCTGGGAGGTATCACGACTACCATGTGAACATGATCCTCTTGTACATTAAGCTTTACTGCCTCGATATCGGGATCAAGTTCTGGGATATACGAGAGTATTTTCTCCGTATATTCTTTTACTCCTTTTGCAAAGATTTTTCTCCGATATCTCGCTATCCAGACGAGATGGTATTCCGTTTTGTAGATAGCGTGGGCACTTTTTCTAAATCTCATGCTTCATTATACCAAATACCATCTCGTCTGGATAGCCACTGTTTAAGTCCAATACATTTGCACCATTGAAGCATTTCTGTTATTTAACTTACTACAATATTCAATAGAAGTCAAAAGATTTAGACTCCTATGAGGTCGATAGAAGTTATATTCGATTAGACAATCGTATAGTATTTCATTAATCTTAGCTATATTGGTCTCTTCGTAAAATCTATCTAGATATTCAGTCTGGACCGTACCATTTACCCTTTCTATAAAGGCATTCATCTTGGGAGACTTAGGATAATTGTAAACTAAAGTAATCTTCCTTTTCTCCACCTCTTTAATAAAATACTTTTCCCACTCTTTAACCATTATCTATCTGTAGATATTTAATTTTATGATTGTGTAAGTAAGTCAGCCTGAAGAGAAAATCTCGAGCATTCAAACTGGTAGCTCTATAGTAAGCCCTCACATAATAAAGCTTGGATAAGGGATCTATCGCAGAGAAAGAAAGATTTTAGTAAATCTTAAATTTAGTTCTATGGTATCAATCTGGAGCCATTCAGATATAATTCCCTTCATATCTTTTTTTACCTGGGCTAACCTGGTTCTCTTCTTCTTTAAAGCCTTTATTCTTTTTATTTGTATCTTGACCCTGGGGAGGATAGACCTATGCTGTGTTAGGATCCTGCCTACCGAGCCAAGACATTCCAGCCCTTTGGTATTTTACTGAAGGGCTTTTTATTTTATAAATATTTTACAAAAAAGAAGGATTTTTTAAAACCTTTGTCGTACTAATATTAAGATGTAGAAAAATTGAAAAAGGCTAATTATTTTAATCGCTAGTAGCGATTCAATAAGGTAAATATATATTCTTGAGGTGTGACAAAGAACCGTTCCTTATTACACTTGACACTTTTTTCGATGAGGAGAAATATGCGGAGTTTATAGAGGGCAATCAGGAAAAGAAGGATATCTTCTACAGTATATCCTCAGATATCGAGAAGATGAACTGGCCTGTCAGTACATATCTTGAGTCGCAGGCCCTTTTATGTAGACTTTGATTTTTTCAGGGTCTTTTGTGAAATTGTAGCCGTTTCTTCTAAACTCTGAGAGTGTAAGCTCCAGCCAGTATCCAAATGCCCTGCTCTTTTGGAGGTTGTCGGGATCCATCATATCTGGCGTAAAACCATATTTAAAATCCTCTCTGTCCGGATCAACTGATGGGAGGAGGATGTTTTTTGCACCCCAAAAGTCAAGAGCCACAGGGTCTGCTCCTGCAAGTATTGTTCTTGTCATCAATGCGTCCTCATATGAGCTCGAAGGGCCCGTGTGAGGATTTATCCAGATTGCATCGACTATGTGAAGTACAGGCATCCTTGTCATTGTCATAAGGGTTGCCATTCCTCCTGAGCCCACACTGTAGTGGGGGTTCTGTTCAGTCAGCTCGTTTGCCGGCACACCCATGTAGTTTTTGATTGCTCCTGTCGTTCCGTAGGTGGAATGTGATTTTAGAACCGGCATGTTGATTATCTTGAGGCGGTCCTTTTCGTAGTCCCCCTTATCCTCATCAAAGATCCCTTTTTTGAAACTTACAAAAGTCCCGAATCTGCTTTTAAATTTCGGGTAGCTTACGATTATCCCAGTGTCTTCGTCTTCCCCATCCTCTACTATGTAGCCATCCTCCATATCACCCTTTTCATATTCGCCGACCTCTTTATTCCCTATGTCGTCCCAAAGATATGTAGACACCTTGTAGTCTTCTTGGAAATACTCCGCGACTTTTTCCATGGACTGAGAAATGTCTTTTGCATTGCTCTTTTCTCGGGAAAGACTGCCCCTTCCCTGACCGTTGTCTGCTATTATTATCTCGCCCTCAAAACCAAGGGGATGGTTACATATCTGGGTGATCAGTGATTTTACAAGATCTGTGTTTGTGCCGCCTCTCTCCGGCCACTGTGCGTTCACCTTGAGAAGTACCACATCATCCTTGCCTATAAGGCCCTGGGAGGTTTCTGTTTTGTAGAAGAAGAAGCCTTCCTCTTCCATAAGAGATATCAAATCTGCTACTTCATCACCATCTGTGTTTGTAAGAACAAATATGTCTGATGAGGTATTCGTGTCTTGATAAGAGGTTATTTGGAGAGGCAACGGGTCTTCTGCCTCTGTCTTTTGGAAATTACTAAGGAGAAAAATAAGGAAAACAAGGAATATAGCGGAGACTGCAAGAAAGATCGTTTTTTTGTTTTTCTGGAAAAATCCAAGACCAAGAACGGGGAGAAGGAATATACCAAACCACTGCTTTGTGTATATTGCCGCCATCTTTTGACAGGGATAATTGATGCGGCTTGGCTTTGTCCCGCTTCTTAGGATAAGCCACACAAAACTCAAAAATCCGAGAAGAAAATAGAAAAGAAAGGAGAATTTCTTTTTCATGATATCTCTCCAAGTTTGAGCTTTTTGAGCTCCTTGATGAAATAAAAATTCCTGTTCTTTAGACATTGGAGATGCCTGTGGTTGGGCAACCGGATTTTGAGTGCCCAAGGCTTCTTCAAGTCCTTCTTTTTTTATTTCTACCATATTTTAATTGTACTAATTTCGAGTAGTGTTTACACTTTGACTTAAAATAAATTGGTCATGCATGTGATCTTTCCCATAGAATATTAATATCCACAATATTCAAAAATAGGAAGGAGAACAGCACACATGACCAAAGATGATCGTATTGCCAGTTACAAATATAGTGTACTGCAACATGCACGAAAACAAAATAATATTACTTATACCTGTAAGGTATTTAATTTATCCAGAACCGTCTATTACAATTGGCTAAAGAGGTTCAGCAAATTAGGCTATCTAGGGCTACAAGATAAGAAGAAAGCCAAGCCTAAGATGCCTAATCAGATAAAGAAAGATAAAGAAAAAATCATTCTCAACTATATAATAGAGTATCCGCCACATGGACCAAGAAGGATAGCCAATGAATTAAGACAACAAGAAATTGCTATCAGTGAAACCGGAGTATATAAAGTCTTGCGCCGAAAACAATTAAACCATCGCCTAGACAGACTCTTCTATGCCCAGGAGAGATCAGACAACCCGATAATAACTGAAAGGTACATAAGAGAGAAAGCCAAGAGAAAGGAAAATCATATTAAGGATTATTATCCCGGTTATCTTCTCTGTCAAGATACCTTCTATGTCGGTACCATTAAAGGCTTAGGTAGAATCTACCAACAAGCTGGTATAGATGCTTATGCTGGCTTCGGCTTTGCTAAAGTCTATACTGATAAGACGGCTATAAGTGCTATTAACTTCTTAAAGAATAAAGTATTGCCAGTATATAGACAATTTAATATACCCTTGGATAGAATCTTAACTGATAATGGCAAGGAATATACCACTCATTGGGCTAACAGTAAACACGAGTATGAGAAATTTTTAAAGGAAAGTGAAACTCCCCCAGCAGGAGCTGGGGGCTTCTTAAACCTATGGCAATGTTAATTGCAGTTGCCCTTTGTCTTCTTTTTCTTGGTGCTCAACGTAGGCGAGAATTTCCTTTTCATTCAAGCCTATACACGATACACAGTATCCTCTAGACCAGATGCCTTTCCTTGCGTAGATTTTTTGCATAAAAGGCAATTTCGCCTTGAGCTTTTTTGTTGACTGTATTTTGATATACTGAATTGCATTGGCAACTGCAATTCTGGAGGTATCACGACTACCATGTGTAACATGATCCTCTTGTACATTAAGCTTTACTACCTCGATATCGGGATAAAGTTCTGGGATATGCGAAAGTATTTTCTCCGTATATTTCCTTACTCCTTTTGCAAAGATTTTTCTCCGATATCTCGGTATCCAGACGAGATGGTATTCTGTTTTGTAGATAGCATGGGCGCTTTTTCTAAATCTCATGCTTCATTATACCAAATGCTATCTCGTCTGGATAGCCACTACATCACCAGACAGGAGTCTGGTGTTTTATGTGGCTAAATAATATCAGACATACCAAGATTAAACCGAGAACTCCTCAAAGTAATGGGATAGTAGAAAGATTCAATCGTACTTTACTAGAAGAGTTCTACCAGATAGCTATGATTAAAAAGGTATATTCCTCTTTATCCGAGTTGCAAGATGATCTAGATAAATTTATCTATTATTATAATTTTAAAAGAACAAATCAGGGTTATAGATTAAAAGGTAAAATACCTTATCAAAAATTCTTTGATGGTAAGCGAAAATATACTTTACCTGAACCCTTATAGATAGTATTATTCTCTATAGGAAAGAACAGAAAGTGTAAACACCACTTGAAAGTAATACATTTTAAATTAAAATATAATTAATTTATAAGAGTTTAGCTTTCAGGCTTTGGTAAATTCCTCTAATCGCCAAATAGATAATATTAATTTCTTATCTGTATTATAAAATATTATCGGTAATAAGGCAAGATTAACCGGTTTTCAGTTGTCAATTATCAGTTAATGGAATATTGAAAATACTCCACCATCTTTGAGGAGTAAATATTAAAACAGAGATTGTCGCGCCTTGACAAATCAGAGTTCGCAATGACGTTTTAATAGATTCCCGCTTTCGCGGAAATGACAGAGGGAGAAGCGGGACTGATATAAGAAACAGAAATGTATCAAAATTATAAAAATATAGTTGAAATTAGAAAAAACATATTGTAATATATTTTAGAACATTCGTTTTATATAATATCCTACGCCTTAACATTTCTCTTTTGTGGGGAATAAATAATAAAAGGGGTTTGTTAATTTATAGGAAATATCAAATCAATACATAAAATTATCCATAAAATATAAATATAGAAAGGAAAAAGATATGGAAAAAGAAATTGAATATGATGAGGGAGAGGGTTCAAGAACAGGTTTTACTATAGTTTATAAGGCTTTTTTAAGAAATTGGATAAGAATAATAGGCCCAGGACCTACAATGCTCTATTTGCAGTTATTAAGCTATTGTTATGGCAAAAAAACACATGCTTGGCCATCTGTGAGAACATTGGCCGAAGATCTCGGAATTACTAAAAATAGTGTTAGAAAATACCGTGAAGTGTTAATTAGATATGGATTAATTAAGAATATGTATAAGAGAAGATTGCCAGATGGAAATCATCAAACCAACGTTTATGAAATAGTTAGATCTGAAGATTTACTAAACCCGAAGCAAAATAGTGAAGAAGAAGCATAATTTAAAACGAGGTTTTTCAGTCGCTTCGCTTCTTCGTAATTAAATATAAATTACTCACCCCTCCTTAATCCCTCATCGAAAGGGAAGAAAATCATCCCAAATTTGCACCAGGGGTAGTGCAAATTTGAAATGATTTTCCCGTTTTATTGTCATAATTGCACTAGGGGTAGTGCAATATTTTTGCGAAGGTGGTTCAAATCTTGACCCCTAATAATAACAATATAAAAAAACAACAACAATAATATTAGGGTATCAAAACTGGACTTGGGTAAGTCCAGTTTTGATACCCGAGCAATAACAAAAAAGAAGATGCTGTTGTTGTTTTTTTAAAATTTAAGAGAAGAAGGAAGAAAAGAAGGTGGAAGATGCGAGATGGATTAGT
>SDBT01020935.1_pt1 | contig 10220 bp, 11 predicted proteins | sample 2277101 | NCBI WGS metagenome assembly SDBT01 (sample SAMN10404973, study PRJNA504765) | marine sediment metagenome | isolation source: marine sediment core GS10_PC15, 103 cmbsf | place: Arctic Ocean: Southern Knipovich Ridge | collected 2010
AATATGGAATAGATTGATGTTTAAAATAATAACGACAATAATTCTACTTGTTGTGTTTTGTTATTCACAAGATTCTACTGCTATCCAATTACAGATAGATAAACAGATTGAATTAGGCAATACAATTCAAGATAAGATTATACAGGGACAGACGGATTTAGGAAAAGTTGAATACGCAATTTTCGTTTTAAACGAAATGCTAAAACCTATGGAGGATAAAGATGAAAAAGATATTAATTAGTTTACTGTTTTTTGGGTTCTTGTTTGCTCAGTCTGATTTAGGCAGAATTGACGGCCAAGTTAAAATGCAGAATAAGGCGTTGGACAACCTTCTTCTTGGTGGAGACGCTGCATTGACTATTGCGACTGGAGTTGTTGCGGGAATTTCTTCTGAGAATAAATTTGGCAGAGCTGTTGCTGGTGTTCAAACCGTTCTTACAGATATTTGGGATAGAGCGGATGCCTCTGTAACTGATTCAATTTGGGTTGCTCCAACACAAGCAAGAATTCATGCAATTACATCATCGTCTGATGCTGACAGTGTTACAGCAACCGGAGCAAGAACTATTCGAGTATTTGGTCTTACCTCATGGGATACCGCAGAGGTAAGTGAAGTTATTTCTCTTGATGGTGTAACTGGGCCAAACACAGTTAATGCTTATGTGATTATTCACAGAATGAAAGTATTAACAAAAGGGGCTGCAGGTGTCAATGTTGGCGATATTATTGCAACCGCTGCTGTTGATGGAACGGTTACCGCAGAAATAAATGCTCTTGAAGGACAAACTCAAATGGCAATTTATGGAGTGCCAAGCACCCAAACCGCTTATATGACTTCATATTATGGAGCGTTTAACAAAGCAGGCGGTGCGACTGTTTTTGTAGATATGTTTTTAGTTATAAATCCCGAGCCTGACAATGAATTGCTTAATTTTTTAATTAAAAGCACTATAGGCTTACAGTCTACCGGTTCATCGTATGTTCAACATCCATTTAATCCGTATTTTCCTATTCCCGGGCCTGCGATAATAAAAATGCAAGGAATGGGTTCTGCTAATGATTTAGATACTTCTGCGGGATTTAGTCTAATACTTATAGACAACTAAAATGAGCAATTTTGATGTAAGCTATTGTGCTGAAGCTGATTTAAGAACTATTTACCCGAACATTGCTAAGTATGGCAAAAAGAGGGTTGTCGCGGGTTGGGTTGCTGATTCTGCATTAACGGACAGATATAAATCGGGTTCTGTTGGTTCAATCTCACAGCTTTACAAAGATGGGATTGAATTAGGTTCTGCTGAGGCAAATTTGGCTGCGGTTACTTCAAATGGTAAGTGGTATTACGATTCTGACTTAGACGTAGTTTATTATTTCAATTCCGCAGACAATCCAAACGAACTTGATATTGCAGCCGGTACTGACTGGTCTACTCTGGTTGCCGATGTAATATTAAGAGCGTCAAACGAAGTTTCTGCGATAATTGGGAAACCGATATTTAAGCATCGAGACAAAGACAATAATTATGATTCTGTGATTGTCCATTCAACCGCTGCTTTGGCTTGTGGTTTTTTAATAAGACCTTCTAATAAAGAATTAGCTGATAGTCTTGAGTTAAGATATAACAATGATTTTGACGAGTTTCCTAAAGGAATACTTCAAAAGATTCGTGATTCCGAGATTAGTCTTTCAAGCGAAATTAATCCCGCTTTGGGTGTTGGTATTTTAGTTGAAGATTCGCTTAATTCAAGTACAACCGGAGGTATAGATGATATTCGTGGAAGCGCAATAGATAATGATACTTTAGAAATCTCTATTGTAAATGGTGGAACTTTTAGTTATGGGACCGCCAACACAACTATAACCTATCAAGTAAAAGGCAAATCAAGTACCGGATTAATGACATCTACTTTTGTTTCGGCAACTGCAATCAATGGTGATTATCAAACATTGACTAACGGGATGGAATTAAGATTTGTTCCGGGTGTTTATACTACTGGTGATAGTTGGTATGTTAAGATTTCTCGTGAAGAAGTAGAAACACATCAAGCAATTAATTCAGTTATAGCGACATCGGCATGGTAGAAGTAGTTACTTACGATTCAACTCAAGATAATCAATACACGTTGTTTATCTTTGAACCTTTACAGGAACTGACTCGTAAAGAGTTTCCGGGTGTTAATTTAGAAGGAGATGGCGGTCAATCGTTTATGTTTACTGACGGATTGAACACTTTAAATGAAACGAGGACTCGTGGTGAAGACAGAACTTATGAAATTCAAATAGACTATGATTATCATGGCGGTGGTACTTTAGATCGCAGAACTCGAAAAAGACTGTCTAATATTGCAGAGAGATTTAAACGGATGGTACATAATTATCGCGATTTTACAGTAGCTGTTAATTGGATAGACGAAGGCGGAACGTGGGGTAACACTACTCATACTTGGGGTGTGGATCAAAGTAAGTATTGTTGGGATATGGGAATTATAACAGAAATAGATATGAACCAAGATTCGTTTGATGATGTTCGAGAAGGATTTTATAGAGTGCGGTTAATTTTTCAATGTTTTAGAGAAGAAGTTGTGAGGAACTAATGAAAGTAAAACTTAAAGATAAGCCAATTCCAAGTTTCAATAGCTTTTGCGACTTGAATACTGATGATTGGGAAAAATTAAATTTAGGTAAGATAGTAGAATTAAAAGAGATTCCTAAGCTTGCCAAAAAATATTTAGTGGAGGTTAAAAATGGCAAATCCTAAAACGTATCAGATTGCTATAATAGGTGAAACAACGGTCGGTACTGCTAATGTAACGACTATGCAACTCTTGAATGTTGATAGTTATATCTTGCCCGATTCTGAAATTGTTATAATGAATGATTTGAGACAGGGGACTGGAAGCATTGGTAAAACAGTTGATAATTTTGAATGTCAAAAGGGTGTTTTAAAGACATATACAATTAGCGGAATAGCAGACACAACTACGTTAAAGCTGTTGATAAGTAACGCTTTGAGTATTGCAATCAGCACATCCCCTGCGAGTTTTGATGCACCATTTAATTACACTTCTCCAAGTATAGATCATGGGGATGCGGGGAGTACAATAGTTAATACATTTACTTTAGCTTTAGCTTCGCCTTTAAGTAATACGTCAATAATTCAACCGGGCTGTGTAATAACTAATTTAGTAATAAGTGCCGGTGGAATTGGGGAAGAAAACGCAAGGGTTAAATTTTCAGCTACGATTCAATCAAGATATATCGAAACAAGAAACTCAGCGATTCCGACTTCTATGGCTGCTTACACAAATGCTTTTTATTATGCCTCACAGTTCACAGTAAAGAAAACAGTTGCCGATGCTGCTGATTCTATAATAGATGGATTTAGTTTTACTATTGACAACCCGACAGCGTTTAATGGATTTCAAGGTGCAAATGGTGATCCGGAGAACATAGAGAGGGGTGTTAATGAACTTGTAATCACGTCAACAATTACAGTAAAACATACAACTTCTACCGATGCAATAGTTCAAGCCTATGGAGATCAAGATTCAGGCAAGGTTACAGAACTAAGCAATAACGCAACGTGGGCAAGTGCAACTGGATTTGGATTTAGAGGGATAGACGGGGCTGTAATTAGTGAGCCGGCTGTAAATGAGAAATCGAGTATGTATCTTGATATAAACCAAAAGTATTTAGCAAATACTTCAGGCGATGCAATACAAATAATAGCGTAAATAAAAAGGAGAGAATATGAAGGTAGTAGTTTTTGTTCCTGCCGACAAAAGAAGCGAGAAGGGCGAATTAGTTTTAACCGATAAAAAGATCGGCGATTTTGAAGTCAAAGAGCCGAAATTTCTTGCATTAAAAGGTATCGACCTTATTGCTAAAGAACGATTTGAATATGATTTTGATTACAGCGAGTTTGATGCACAAAAAAACAACACAAAAGACATAAAAGTAAAGTCTGTTAATGTTAATAGAAAAAAGTTCATTGAATTTTCAGAAGCGGTTTTAAATGCCTCTGGTTTGAGTGAGGATGATATAGTTAAATATGGCTTTAACAATGCTGATATTGCATTGGAACAAATTTACTTGGCGTGGACTAAAGACGTAAAAAAATAATAGGCGTTAGATTAGCTTGTTGGATTGCCTTTAAGGGAGACAGAAGCAAGAAAAGGTTGTCGTTCACATCTAACGCAATACAAGACAAAGAGCGAAGATTTGAAACAGTAGGCGATATTTGGGATGAACTTTTATGGTTTGTATTAGAAAAGATTCCCGAACTAGAGGGCGATATAACAACAGGACAGTATTTATGGTTAGAGCAATTTTACGATTCGAGTTATATAGTAGAGAATTGGATGTTTGAATTGATATTAAATGTAAACACTTCTATTGATGCTGACATTCCCATTGCTTCGAGTTTGATGGAGTGTCCTGTCCGATATGTTCATTATTATTCAATCGTTAAAAATGAAATAAACGCAATTAGAGCTTTCAATGGCAACAACTAAATCTTTCTTATATAAAATTGGTGTTAGGGGTGCAAAAAATGCCGAGAAACAACTTAAAGGTGTTGATTCGGCTACAAAGTCAATGGCTAAGTCTGCTGTAAAATTAGCTGCTGCTTATGTTTCAATTAGGGTTGCCACTCTTGCTATGCAGAAAGCGTTTGAATTTGCCAAATTGTCGGCGCGAGCAGAAAACGTGGAAAGGGCATTTATAAATCTTGCAAGAGAAGCGGGGACTGCTGCAACTGTAATGCTTAAATCAATGAGAGAAGCTACTGCTGGAACAATATCTGATTTTGAATTAATGCAGAAGTTTAACGAAGCGTCTTTGCTTGGATTACCGTTAGATCAATTTGATAAAATGCTTGTAATTGCTCGCGGTGCTGCTCAAGCAACCGGACAGTCAATGCAATTAATGTTAACTTCTATTGTAACCGGTATTGGTAGACAATCTAAATTAATGTTAGATAACTTAGGTATTCTGATTAGTATGGAAACTGCTAACAGAAAATATGCAGACGCTTTGGGAATACAAGCGTCTGCTCTGACAGAAGTGCAACGTAAACAAGCATTCGCTAATGAAGCAATTAGAATTGGTACTGAGAATCTTAGAAAGGCTGGTGGCGTAGTTGATACGGACATAGATGTGTTTGATAGGTTTAGTGTCGCAATAGAAGATTTAACATTAGCGGTTGGGAATTTAGTAAAAGATGAAACAGTAGGATTGTTAGCGTTTTTGACAAAACAAATCAATCTAACGGCAGAGGCGTTTGAAGCACTTGAAAGTCCCACATTTAAAATAAACCGTTTAGCCAAAGAACTTGAAAGATTAGAAAAAACTCAAGCATTGGCTAAAATTGGTGCACAGTTTACCGTTTTTGGATTGGGGATGGAAGGAAGATCAGAAGAAATAGAGACAATAAAGGAAAAAATAAAAGGTCTATTTGAAGAAATTAAGGCAGCTCAGGAGGCAGGAATAGTTCCAAGGCCACAAGTGCCATTAGATTTTGATAGCTTTGTGGAGGATATGCCTGATATAATATTAGGGATTACTGACATTGACCGTGCTTTTGTAGGCTTGGAAGAAACATTGAAAACTTTAACGCCCGAACAACAGGTTTTAATTGACAACATTGGCATAATGACAGACGGTTTAATACAGGCAACTCTTTTTGGGCAAAAATTCGGAGACGCTATTGTTTCAAGTTTAAAAGCAATCGCAGCTCAATTAATTAAAGATGCTGCAATATATTTATTAATGAATTTATTTACGGGTGGAACTGCTTCTTTGGGAGGTTTTTTCAAATTTGCAGCTGCGGGGGTATTTACACCTCCAACTCCAAGCGACTTACTACCAAGTATTAATTCAGGTGGCGGAAATCAAGGACCGGCAGTAATAAATCAGAATACATTTTTAATAATAAACGACGAACAGGCAACGGAGCTTCAGTCTATATTAAACAGGGCGCAGTTTAATGCTTAATTTCACCTCAGACCTTACGAATGCGTTTAAAAAAGACAGTACCCGTGCTTATTGGTTACTCCGATTATATTATGGCGATGAATCTAATTTTATCGGATTTGGAAGTAAACCTGTGGTGGTTGGTAGTGATGTCTATTGGGAGGCTTTGAGTTTAGGTCGTTTCGGACAATCAACGGGTTTGGATGATTTTATAGTTTCAAACGGTACTGTAAGTGTAACATTGCCAAATACTCCAAAGGCAGTAGAGGGCGGTCGGTTTTCTGATATGTTTGTTTCTAAGAAATTCACTAATCGCAAATGGGAACTATTCCAAGCAAGTGATGGAGTGGCTTTTTCAACTAATAATATGATCGCTTCGGGAATTATAGGTGCAGATTTTGACAACACAGATACAGAGATAACAGTTTATTTAAACGATTGGTGGGTGAGATATAATATAGAACTACCTACTAACAGAGTAACTAAAGAATTATATCCAAACGCTCCTGAAAAGAATTTAGATTCTCCTATACCAATGGGATATGGTGATTGTAGTACAAACACTGTTGAAGATGGATTTACTGCTCATTTAGTAAAGGGGCGTTTCCCTGCTATTATAGTTGACAAATGGAACGAGACAGCTTTTAACGTACAGGCAAAGCCTGATAACGAAGCAATGCACACTTTGAATGCAAATAATTTATATATACATAATAAACAATATATGGCTTGTGATTCTGCAAATGTAACGATAACGGCAGCCACTCCAATTATGACATTTAAGGGTGTTAAGTGGACAGCCTATATTCCCTTAGAAAAACACGTTACATATGATGACACCAATTACGACAATACATACGACCGTGATGTTGCAACTTCTTATAATCTTGATGCAACTGGAGCAGCTAAAGTAACAACCGGATGGTATGTTAAAAATTCCGAAGTTATAGGAAAAATAGAAACGGCTGCTCCGGATAGTCATACAGTTAAATTGTGGGTTCTTACAGACTCTAAAACAGGTACAGCTCCAGTAAAAGGTGGTCCTGCCAATGGATGGTATTTTCAGCACAGGACAGGTCCTACAACGTACGATTTAAACTGGGCTCTTGACAGTCAAGGCGTTGATGTTACAGGAAAATATTCATCAACTCAATTAGAAAATTGGGTTTTTGCAGAATTTGCTTCTGGAAGTGATACTTATTATTTAATGGAAATTGACGATGCTTTTAGTGCGAATTGGAATCAAATTGTTCCAATTATAGAAGTTGGTTATATTATTGAACTTACTACGAGTCAAAGTTTTGAAAAAGAAATACGCGTTGATGATAAGCCATTTATTACTGGCAATAGACAAGGTGGATATAGGATCACTGAAAGGCATCACATAGAGCCGCTTTACATAACGGATGTCGGAGAATATGTTTATTGGGCTGGTAAGGGCAGAAAATACGGTGCTTGGATAGATGCCGATTCTCGTACCAATGGATACAATCAAGGAGATTTAATAGAAAACCCTGTTTACATCATAGAAGATATTTTACGCACTGAATTGGGATTAACTTCAAGTGAAATAGATTATGCTTCTTTTGATGTGGCTGGGAATACAACCAATGGAACTATTGGAGAAGTTTTTAACGATTCTGTCGTTGATATTAAATTTGCATTTAGTCAACCCAAAAAGATATTTGCCAAAACCTTAATTCGCAAGATTTGTAAACTATCGGGATTGTATTTCTTTTGGAGTTCAGGAAAAGCTAAAGTTGTTGCGCGTAAAAGAACCTACGCTGCCGTTGTTGATACTGTTGATTTTAGATATATTGCTTATCCATCACCTGAAAATTCAGGAGTTCAAAAACCTAAAACAAGCATGACGAGTTTTAATGAGATTGTTAATTATTTTACAATTAAATATAATTTTGATTACGGTGCGAATAAAACAATTAAATCTCGCACTCCTGACGATAACGCTTCTTTATTAGACGACACTTCAAGAGATGCTTATTCGTTTGACTCAACATATTTAAAATCCGATATAAAATTCGATCTAACTTTAGATGAAACTACTGCTGACAATTTAGGTGAAGCGTTAATTAGTTATTTTAAAGACCGTAAACCTATAATCGAAATTGAAACGACATCGCCACGTTGGAATCATTTAGAGAACACAGACATAATTAATATAGACAATTTCCCCTCAAGTTTTACTTTATTTGGAACTGAGATAAGTTTAACGAATACTTTTATGATAATAAAGAAATCAGCGGTTACGAACGGTTCAAGATTTACTTTAGTTAAATTGCCGGGAAGCGTATAATGAAATATATATATCCAATAGACTTTGATGCTGACTTTAGTGTAGATGGTGGTGCTATTACTAATTCATATAGATTGCATGATGGCGCAATTGATTTGAATGCTACTGATATAAGCAATGCAGACAGGGTGCAGTTTGATTTTGATAGTGTATTAACTCCGGATTCTGTTGCTATTTATGTTACAAGCGGTACTGGTACAGCAGAAATTTTAAATTCACCGAGTAATCAAGTAATAGCTCCAACTGGTATAAGTGCTGGTTGGAATATTATAACAATAGCGACAAGTGCTTCAGTTGATTGGTATGTTGAATTCGCAAGTGTATCCAGTTTATTGGTTGCTGAAATATTCTTTGCTTATGAACTTGATTTTCCGTGGCGGTATGATTTGGGAGCAACAGAACAAGCGCAGTTTGGAGTAGATTTAGTTACGGGAATGGGCGGTGGAGAATTTACTAATAAACGACACGATGAAAAGACTTTGAGAAATTGGAATTGGAGGTCGTTTTCTGAAGCAAACAAAACAAGTTACAAAGCAATGGTAACTGCGATAGGTGGAATTTACGCTAAGATTTTATGGTATGATGGTTCGAGTTATCATTGGGTCAGATTACAAAACACGCCTATCTATACGGAGCAGACTTTCGGGTCGTATGGATTAGGTCAAGGAACAAGGAGTCAATTACAATGAGATATTTATTAATATTGTTATTTTTAATGGGGTGTACTAATCCGCTTACATCAGAAAAACATCCTAACGATAATGCGATAGAAATAGGATGTGAGACTTGCCATGAAAGCAAATAAACCAATGAGATATTTACTTATATTTTTATTCAGTTTTTTGTACGCACAGACAGATCATTTAAGTTCTCAAATCTTTTCAGAGACATACGACCAAATATTACATATTGGCAATAATGATTCTTTTGGTTCTGGATTACATATAGTTGAACGCTCTGATGCCGATAAAACAACAGTAGATACAAGTGCGTTTGCTGTTAGCGATTCTGTTGCAGGAACAAGAGCGTCGGGGATGGGACTTCTTATTCAAGGTGATACAACGTATGTAACGGCTGCTGATTTAGATTTGCTTTTAGGTTTGTCGGATCATAGCATATTATACGATTCAAGCAATGTATTTGTAAATGCTCCGAGAACAATTTACGGATGGTCACACGATTTAACTTTTTCTGCAAGTGACCACAATACAATAGCGTGGACTTCAGGTAGTTTGTATTTTACAAATTTAGATACTTTCAGTATCGTAAGTGGCAACACAGGAAATATCTCTGCAATTACTTGGATATATTTTTATGAAAATGCTTCGAGTACAGTTTTACAAACTACAACTAGCGGTGGTAGTGCTGTTGGTAATAGTAGGATTGTGATTTGTGTTGGCGAAAATGTTGTATCTACCAAAAGTGCTGCATTTCAAGTATTTGGCAATTCAGGACAAAGTTCTTTAATTGGTACAACTCAAATTGAGGACAATTCAATTACTACGGGATTAATTTTAGCAAATACTATTTTAGCAGGAGACATAGCAGCAAACACAATTACGGGTAATGAAATATTAGGGAACTCATTAGGGATTTCAGAAATTAATTTTAGCACTGTTCCTTCCGATACCGTAATTACTCAAATTAATGGTGGTGGTGGCTCTCTATTTGTTACTGCCAATAGATTGCAAATAGCTGCAGCTACAACTTTTGCCACTGGTTACGATCCAAGCGATGGTTCTTTTACAATATATCAATTAGCAGCACCTACAACTAGACCTAGTGGCGATGCTTTACAAAATGGCGATGCTTGGATCGATTCTACTGTGGCTCAAGGAAATATTCCTAAAGTTTGGACAGGTTCTCAATGGCGTACAGCTTTTACATTTATTAATGGCGGTTATATTAAAACAGGCGTAATTGATGCTAACGT
>SDBT01020936.1_pt1 | contig 10219 bp, 12 predicted proteins | sample 2277101 | NCBI WGS metagenome assembly SDBT01 (sample SAMN10404973, study PRJNA504765) | marine sediment metagenome | isolation source: marine sediment core GS10_PC15, 103 cmbsf | place: Arctic Ocean: Southern Knipovich Ridge | collected 2010
AAGAACTGTTTCTAATCTTAGAACTCTTCCAGATGCATCTATCAGTAATGAGAACTTTTCATTTAGTGTTGATAATGGTAGAATACATCTATCACTAGATGATTTCATGTGGAGATGGTCAGGAGAAGAAGATCAACTAAACGAATTCTTGGCTAGAATGGCAGGTACAGGAGCAGAAGCATGGGATGATCTTGCTGATGGTTTGAAAGATGCAGGAATAACAATTGAAATGTTAAAACCATATCTACTAAAAAATCTATCAGGAAAACTAACACCAGAAAATGATGACGGTTTGTTTTCACTTTCAGGTGATAGTAATACATGGACTTTAGCAGGTGGTGATTATGATGGTGTTGTTGATGGAGAGTTTGATCACTTCAATTATGAAGGAGATTTGAATGATGACGAAGAGGATGATTTTACAGAAGAGTTTTGGAATATTTGGACTGACCCAACTTATGAAGAATGGTTAGACTATGAAGGAGAAGGTACAAGAGATCATCTTAAAGATGAAATCAAAAAGGCAGATGACTTTGAAGAATTAGAGATTGCTTATACAGATGTAAGAGAGGATATTCGAGATGGATTCCATGAATTTACATCTAATATCAGAACAGGAGCAACAAGTCAGAAAGCAGTTGAAGCAGTTCAAGCAAAACGAAAAACACACAAGGAATACGGAGTAAATAAAATATGAAAGGTCACATGGAAAATGGAAAATTCCATCCACACACAGAATACAAAAAGGGAATAAGAAAGTCTAGAGATCAGTTTGCAAAACTACAAGGAATTAAATTAAAAGATAAAAAGACTTGTTCAATTTGTAGAGATCCTTTTACTCCAAGTCATCAAAGTGCTGAAACAAGAAATGTTTGTAAAAAATGTATCAAAGTATTATCACCAGATGAAAGAAAGGCAAGAGTGATCACAGGTTCAAAATTAAAAGATGTTAACCTCTCAGAACACAATTGGGGATTTGAAACATCAGGTGGTAAGATTAGTAAATTAAGACTTGGTAACTGGTCTGATGCAGGTTGGCATTGGGATGGAGATGAGGATGACATCATTGGTTACTTGGTTAGAGTTAATCGCAGTAAAATTGATGAAGAGTTCATTGAAGGTATGGAAGGTCTAGGAATCACTTTCAACAAATTAAAACCACTGCTCTTGAGCAAAGTAAAGAGTGGAAGTTGGTTGTATGAAATTTCTGGTGACAACACTAGATGGCATTTCCATCAAGACATTGACGAAGGTGCAATGGTTAACGAAGAACTTGAAGGAGCAGAAGAATCAGGTCATTACACAGAAAATGATCTTGAAAAGATTGGAGAAGAACTTTGGAATATTAGTTATAGTTACGACTTTGAGGAATTTGAAAAAGATTATGGTGATGGATTAAAGGATGAAGTGAGAGATATGATTAAGGACAGTAATAATTACAAAGAATTTTTCGAAAAGATGGATGATGAGGATTTCACTTATCAGATTAATGAGAATTATGTTTTAGGTGCTGAGGAAAAGGTACGTGAAGCAGTATTTGAAGCAGTAGAGAAACTAAAGAAGGAAGGAAAAATTTCAGTTACTAAGAAAGAAGAACTTGAAATGAAGGCAGAAAGAACAGAAGGACAGATTTATCAAGGAAAACAAGCGAGATTGAAACGATGAAAGGTCACATGGAAAATGGAAAATTTCATCCACACACAGAATACAAAAAGGGAATAAGAAAGTCTAGAGATCAAACTGCAAAGTCAACAGGAGTTAAGGTTGAAAGAAAAGCAAGACTAACAGTTTCAAGCAGTTCTAAATCTAATACTCCAACCGAACTTATTCAAGACTATGGAACAGAACAAATTTACAAAATCACAGATGTTGTTGCCGAACCAATGATAACAAGAAGAATACCAAGTAATCTTTACGTTCACATAATTGACATGGAAGAGGCTACAGGTGACGAGTTTGATAAGGATAAAAAATACAATGGTGAAGTGATTCTAGTGCCACAGTGGAAATACTTACATCCCAAAGTCAAAGAAAGTATTATTGAATCATCAGGAATGTCTGTGAAAGAGTTTGAAGAAGGCACTGGTGCAGGCAAAGGTGGAGAAGGTTGGGTTATGGATTTGATTTCATATTATGGTGGAATAAGATTAGGAAGTGATGAACAAGGTGGAGATCCAAAAGAACTAAAACAAAGACTTGCAGACAAATCAGGTGCTTATGCCGGAATGATTGGTTTCTTTTTGGACAATGCTTGGAATGGAGTTGGTAATACTGGATGGGATTCTCTTAAACAATTAACAAAGAATAAAGATCTTCCAAGATGGGGAACAGCAGGTTGAAAGGCTTCAAAGATTCCTCTGGAAAATTCCATCCGATTACAGATTACAAAGGAGTTAGAAAGTCAAGAGATCAATCTGCAAAGTTACAAGGAGTAAAAATTGACAGAAAAAAAAGATACAAAAAAGATATTGAAGATATAATTTCTACAGAAACAGAAAGTAGGATAGAAAATCTATCAGAAGATGAATATGATGATTACTTAGATGATATTGGAGCAGATAGTTTGTTTACAAATTATTCTTATTCAGATTTATTAAAAAATTCTGATGAGATTGCATACAATACTGGATACAATGATTGGTTGGATGGAGAGATTCGTGACATGGAACGTGAAATTAGAAAAGATGCAGAACAAAGAGCATACAATGATCTTACAGACAATCCTACATCACATGGAATTACAGCAAAAGATGTTGAAGATGGAACAGATGCATTTGATGAAAAACTTGAAGAATTAAATGATGAGATGGAAACAGAAGTCAGAGAAGAAAAGGAAGAAGAACTAGATAATGATGCTTACGATGATTGGTTAGATAACTTAGGTGATGATGTTGGAGTTGGAAGTCTAAACATTGGTTCTCCTGCAAGAGTATTACAAGATATTGATCCAACAGCATACAGAGTTGGATATTCAGATTGGTCAGATGGAGAAAGAGATAGAATTACAGATGAAGTTACAAATGAAATTGATGAAGAAGAAAGTATCAAAGCAGGAGAGTTTGTAGATGCATGAAAGGCTTCAAAGATTCTAACAACAAGTTCCATCCGATAACAAGTTACAATAGAGTAAAAAAAAACGAAGTAGTGTTACAACTACTGGAATAATTTTAAGAAAACAAAGAATTAATACAATACCAGAATTTCCTGATGCATTAAACAGGTTTGAAGATTATATTAAAACAAATCCACCAACTAAATTTACTTTTGATCCAGAAGATAGCACTGCATATCTGTTTGATAATGTTAATGATAGAAAAAAATTCTATAAGAAATTTCACAATCCAAGAAGTAATGAAGATATAGTTTGGGTACTTAGTTCGCAAAACAATATAGGAAGAGACCTTAGTTCAGTTGGAGTTAGGATCTTAGAATCAGGTTACAATGATGTTAGAAATATTAAAAAAACACATCCATTCTTTGGAGGATGGAAAGATCCATTTTCAGGAAACCAACACGTAGACATTTCTTATCCAATTACAACTTCAAGGAAAGATGCTAAAAGTAGAGCATTTAATCAGGTTCAAGAATTTATTATTGGTGTTGATAAAAATGGTAAGAAAAGAACTGCTCAAATATCTAAAAGACAAATTCCAAAGCAGGGTTCTGAACCTGTTTTTTAGTTGTTACCAACAATCCTTTAATAACTACAAATTAGTAGATTTTCTAATGTATTATCATAAGGATGTAAAAGAAGATATTCCAAACACGTTTGATCCTGAATCTGGAAATAAATTTTTCTCAGTGACAGAAGTAATCTATTGTATCAGTGCAGGATATGTGAAGAGGAAAAATATTCCTGATGATGTTCTCAAAAGAGTGGATGCAGAAATTCAGTTCGTAAGAGAGACACAAGTAGAAAAAACTAAACCAATTTCTGCATAATTACAAGTCAATCGGCTTTAATGCATATTATATCGACTCTATTTTAGAGTAGAATGGTCAGAGGATTTAAAGATCGCACTGGTAAGTTTCATCCAATTACTCCTTACAAAACAGTTAGAAAATCCAGAGATAAAACAAAAGGAGTCAGAATAAGAAAAAAATCAATATCTCAACAAGAACACATGAGATTATTACAAGTCAAAAGGGAAACTCCAAACGAAGAAAATGAAATTGGGTTAAGGAGATTTGTGGATCGTGGTAGTTTTCAATTAAATCTAGTTGATGAAGAAAAGAGAAACATTGGAAATAAAATAATCGAAGATATTGTTGCAATGTCAAAACAAAATAATCCTGAATTAAAAGATTCCAAAATTCATTCTAATCACATCTTTAATGAATACAGTAACATTCAACATACAATGTATTATGCAAGAAATAATATTAGAGAGTTAATCAAATGGAGAAACGAAAAAAGTCCTTCATTTACTGGAAGAGTAACTTGGAAGTGGTTAAGTCCAATTTGTTTAGATGATGGTACAGAAAATAGTAAGATAACATGTTTTGATGATCAAAATCTAGGATGGATTTCTGATGGATACAAAGGAAAGGTGGCAATAACAATAATGACACCAAAACAATTTTTAGAATTAGCATCATCTAAAACTTTAGTTCATGGTAGAAAAGATATTCGTGGTGAAAAACACACAAAAGAAATAACTGATAAATTAACGCAAAGAATGTTGGATGGCAGACCAGTTGATACAATGTACTTGCAAGTGAATAAAGATTTGAAAGTATATTCACATGAAGGTCAGCATAGAGCATTATCAGCAATAGAAGCAGGAATAGAATACATTCCAGTTTATGTTTATGGTGATGGATTCAATGATAAACAACTTGAAGAAATTTCTGACAGACCAATGAGGACATTAAAACCAGATGATAGATATTGAAAGGTTTCAAAGACTCTAACAACAAGTTCCATCCGATTACTCAATCTAAAGGTGTACGTAGCCGAAGGGATACATCTCAAAAAACTCAGGGAGTTCTAAGAAAAGAAAGATCCGGTCACAAATGTTATTTCTGCAATTCAAAAGATACACAATACTGTGGAATGTGTGGAGTGTATATGTGCCAAAAGCACATGAAAAATTATCCAAAGCGAATTGAAGGAATGGTTACAAAAGCAAGAATGAAGAGATACAGAAAGGAACTTGTTGAAATGTCTCCTACTGAACTACAATCTTTTGAAATTATAGCAGATGTTGAAGATAATTTCCAAAAGATCCTAAAAAGAACTGCAAAACGCAAGGGATGTTTCTTAGGTGGAGATGGAAATCTGAATAGACCAGAAGGCTTTGCAAAAAGAAGTGGACAAAAAAGTGGTCAGGTTGAAGAATTTTGTGGAGCAGTAACAGAGGAAATAGAAAATTTAATCATTAAAAAATATGGTAAAAGTGTAGGAGTTGCAGAACAAGGAAAATACTCAGGAGAAGGAGCAGAGTATAGTGTGGATTATAATTCAGCAGAAAAAACTGTGAGTCATGAATGGTTCAGACTCGCAGATGGAACAATAATTGATGGAGCAGGTGGACAGTTCGTTGATGAAAGAACAACTGTAAAAAATGAAGATAGACTTAGAATAATTACATGTGATGATCCAAGACAGGCGTGGTATAATCCAGTAGAACCTGTTGGTAAAGGAACTTTAGAGACTAACATTAAGACTTGTCCAATTTGTGCTGGTGGATTAGTTGGAGGCAAATGTCCAAGTACGGATGTACACATGGCAATGAAATTAAAAAAATCTGGAATGTCACATGAAGAAGCACTAAGGGCAGTTGGACTAAGATGAAGGGATTCAAAGATTCCAAAGGCAAGTTCCATCCGATAACAGATTACAAAGGCGTAAGAAAGTCTAGAGATCAATCAAATAAACAACAAGGAGTTAAGATTGAAAGAAAAGCAAGAGAACCAGAAGAACAGTTAGTTGAAAGAATTACCCACATAATTGATGCAACAAAAAAAGGTGAACCAATTGAATCTATAATTAAAGAAAAACCACGAAGGCATGTTGCAGGAGAAATATTCACACTTCCATCAGGTGCAAAAGCAAGTTATGAGAGAGTAAAAGGTGAAAAGGATCTTGTTTTACATTATCATTCTAAAGAAGGTAAACAAAAAGATATTGATTATGTAATGGAGAAAGTAACAAATTTTAAAAAATATAGAAAGGAGGCATCATTATCAAAAGACCAAGCAGTTTCCTTAGTAAAGAAAGTTGGCAAGCCACTAATGTTTTACATTGATCCAGAAGAAGGAAATTATTTCCCTGTAGAAAAGTTACGTTTTAACGATACAAAAGTGAGAGGAATTTGGATGCTTGGTGATTACACTGATAAGCATGGAAATTATTACGCTTCTTTTCCTATAACAAGTCCTGAACATTGGAATGAATTAGTTGATGAAGGTAGATTCATTGGTTACAACGAAGATGGAACAATTAACACAGATTTTAAAACTAGAGACAGGAGTAAGGATAAGAAATGAAAGGCTTCAAAGACTCCAAAGGAAATTTTCATCCTATAACAATTCACAAGGGAGTAAGAATGTCACGAGATCAGAAAGAAAAAACAATGGGAGTTAGGATAAGAAAGGAGATAGCAAGTCACGAGTTTGAGGACTTTGATTTGAAAAAAAGAGATGCACAAACAGTTGATCCTGCTTATGGTCTAATCATTGCAAACGGTTACGATAATCTAAAACATAATCCAAATAATCCAGTAGTAAAAAAAGCCTATAACATATTCATCAATGAAACTTTGGAGCAAGCAAGAAAATTACAAAAGAATGGTATGAAATTCCAGATGGAGGGATACAAAGATGCTAATGCCATGTTCAAAGATGTTAAAGATAACAAAAATTTGTTATACAGACCATCAGATAATGATTACAAAGGTTCAGAGGATCATCCAATGTTCAAATTAACGAACATCAAAAACACAAATGGAGATAGAATGCGAGTAAATGATGTTTTTCGTGCAGTTCATGACATCAACGGACATTACAATTCCAAGTCAAAATTTACACCAGAAGGAGAATTAAATTCATACATTGAGCATAAAAAATTGTATAGCAAAGATGCTACCAGAGCATTGTTTACTGAAACTCAGGGACAGGGTATGTGGGTTAACTTTAACAAAAAATCTGGAAAGAAAAATCGACATGCACAGAAAATAGGTGACTTTAATGAATTAGATTTTGCTATACAAAAAGCAGGTATATTTCCTGACGAGGTAATTTTCAATTGAAAGGCTTCAAAGATTCCTCTGGAAAATTCCATCCGATGCAACAATACAAAGTCAGAAAATCTAGAAGCCAAGAGCAAGAACAACAAGGGATCAGACTGAAAAGAAGAAAAGAAACTTATGGTTTTAGAGGCGTTAATAGAATTTACATCGCTGAATCAACAGCAGGAGGTTGGAGTCATGGAAGCAAACCTGCACCTAGAAAAGAAATTGTTGAGACACTTAAAGAAATGTGGAATAATGATCCTACAATAAAGAGAATGAAGAAACACATTGATTATCTAACAATTCAATATTCTGAACACGTAAAACATGTTGGTTTATGGGACTTCGAGAAGAAAAAACTAACAATATTTGATAATGGTAGAATGTCAAAAGATGATTTCAAATCTCTTATTGTTCACGAAGTTATTGGTCACACATTTTGGGATCAGTCTAGAAAGTGGAGAAGAGAGGAACTTATAGAATTCAATAGACTTGCAAACGAAATGTCACCAGTGAATTCCTATGTTGGTAAGAATGAAGAACAATGGAAAAAATTGAACGATGAACAAGATGATTTAGCCAAATTTATGAAAAGTATTGAACATATTCCAGATTATGATGCTAATGAAGAATTACAAAATGAATATGAAGAAAAATCAAAAGCATTCGATGAAAAAAGAGAATCAAACGGTCATGATACAATGACTAGATATGCAAATGAACAGCACAGTGCTGTATCAGAAATTGTTTATGGATATGACTTCCATAAAAAACTAATAGATGATGTTAACTTGAGCAAACTTGTAAGTGTATGGGAGAAACTACATTATTGATCTAAGATGAAAGGTCACATGCAAGATGGAATTTTCCATCCACATACGCAATACAAAGGAGTTAGAAAGTCACGAGACCAGAGATTAAAGACTCAGGGAGTTAGACTAAAACATGTTGAGAGAATTTTTGATACTGATGTTTCAGAAAACATATCAAGAAGGTTTGGAAGAGGAACATTCAGCACAGGATTTTTTAATGTAATTGACAAGTATAATGAAGAACATCCACAAAGTCAAATAGATTATTCAAACTCTGGTTTAGAAGGGCTAGATAAGACAATAGTAGAGTACGATGACGAAGAAATTTTTCATAACTCACTTAGAAAATGGAAAGACTGGATAGAGAGACCTGAAAATAAACCAATCAAGGAAATTATAGATAAAATGCAGGTAGAAGTTGATGATTACAATAAACTTACAGATAAAAAATACAATGAACTGGACAAGTTTTATCGTGGAACAGATATGTATGAAATTGAATCTTATGTTCTTGATGGTGTACTAGGAGATTTTGATTCTGCCTTCGAATTTGTATCATTAACTATGAATCCACCTCAAGCCGGAGTAACTTTCAATCAAGGTGTTAAGGTAGAGTATAACGCTGATTCTATAAGAAATTCAGGGGATGCACATAAGGTAAATTATTCTATGGATTTTTTTCCGGTATTAGATGTAGATTTTGAAAGAGGTCAAGATTTAGGAACACTGGAACCTATTACTGGAAAACAAAATGCATTATTTGTTGATGAACAAGAGATCAGAGTGGACAAAGATATGGAAATAAAACCAGAAGATATTTCCAAAATTACATACTATACAGAAAAGATTGGACTTGGAAAATTGATAGAACGTACAGAGGATAAAAATCTAATTAGGATTTTTCAAAGTAGTAAGATTAGTAATGATAGACAATGGATTTTCGTTCATCAACATGAATTAGCGAGAGCAATAAAGAAACAACTAGGAGATTTTGGGAGTGTTGAAATTGAAGTCAGATAGGTTGGTGTCAAAGTATTGAGAGGCTTTAAGGATTCTAACAACAAGTTCCATCCTATCAAATCTTACAAGAAGGTAAGAAGGAAGAGATCTCCTGCAACACTTGAAGGAATAAAGATAGTAAATAAATTAAAAAAGTCTCAGAGCAACGGAATGATAAAGGGAGTAACAGAATCTTTTGCAGAGCAACCAAAGAGTGTTAGAAAACAAATTCATAAAATTACTTTCAAGAATAAAAAACAAAGTGAAGATTGGATTGCCAAAGTAGATACAACAGATGGAGAAGCAACATTCAACAAGAAACCAAACATGACAGAAGGAGACTACAAGGCATTAGGAGATCATGAATTTGAACACATTGACTTTAACGACAAGTTAGAAAGTGGTAACAGAAAGTATGAACAGTTCATCAAGGATGGAAACAGAATAGATCCATTCACACCAGATTTGATGCTGACTTTGCAAGAACAAGAAGAAGCATTCATTGAAGGAAACTTTGGTATCTTACCTGACAAAAGATTGGAATATCCTGATGAAATAAACTCAGTGATAAAAGAGATTGAAACTAGAAAACAATTAGGATTGCCAACAAATGTTTTCAACGAAGAAGAGTTTGAAAAAGCAAAAAGACTTGTAGATAGACTTCATAGAAAGTAATGCCATTTCATTACGATTTAGCGTTAGAAAATAATCACAAAAACCATAAACGTAAATTTAAAACTTGTAGAATTTGTATGGAAAAAAAAAGATATTGATTAGTTCAGACTAATTTCGTGCCTGAATTTGAAGAATAGTACAAAAAAAGTTTGTACAATACAAAAATATTGCTATATGCTCCGACACAGTAGTTTTTTTATGACTCACAAGAATAACACCAAAAAGAGGATTGAGGTTTCTGAGAACTCTGTAAACTCAGCAGAGTGCCTCAGTCATAATATTCCAATTACTACAAAAGATCTTTGTAGTCTACAGATTCAAAAACAAATCAAATTGAATGCTACTGAAAACATGACTAATACTGACATGTATCTAAATTGTATGACCGAAGAAGAATTCGATGAGAAAACAGAATCCTTGTTAAATCTAAGTTTCTGTAAATGGCTTCCATACCAGAAAAAGGTAATGAAAATCATCATCTCTCAAATCAAGGAAAGA
>SDBT01020937.1_pt1 | contig 10219 bp, 5 predicted proteins | sample 2277101 | NCBI WGS metagenome assembly SDBT01 (sample SAMN10404973, study PRJNA504765) | marine sediment metagenome | isolation source: marine sediment core GS10_PC15, 103 cmbsf | place: Arctic Ocean: Southern Knipovich Ridge | collected 2010
CCTTATGGTATTACACCCCATATCCATAAGAAGCGGAAAATCCCTGTCATAAATAGCCGGGTCATCGGGATGCGGCAGAAGTCCGCCGATAGGAGTTGGTTGGTATCCCACGCCTTTAATGTTATATGGCTGGCTATTTACCAGGAGTGTTTTTGTTTCTCTATTGACTCTGACCCCTCCGGTGCCTTCCGGTTTGCCATATCCATTTGAGAATTCAAGATTGTCGATGTATATAGTCCCCTGTTTTACAGTGAGGGGATAATAAAATCCCAGTGACACAGCACGCAATTTTGTTTTATCCGCCCCGGTGAATGCTTCGATCGGGATATTTATTTGCTGCCATTCCGTTGTTACAGTGAAATGGTCCGGCGAATGTATCTGCGATAAGGGTTCTTCAGGCTCGTCTAGTATTAGAGGTTCGCCATATTGTAACTGTATATAGAAATCCTCATCCCCCGCTTCACCTTTAACCCGAAATGAAAAATATTCAAAATCTGAAGCATCGAAAAAGGCCGTATTGTCCCATACATTTGAAGCGAACCAATCATCTTCGTCTACTTCGATGATATTATAGGTAATCTTTTTCGCGTTGTTAGTCTTATAGCCGCCGTAGGTATGCAAAGCGATATCCACAACCTCAAAAGTATCGGAACCGCCCCAGCCTGTCCAGTTGAGGAACGAGTTTCTGTTAAAAATATCATCATTGAAATCATCTATCAGGACTCTTTTTTGAATAAAGGAAGCGAACCCGATATTATCAAGGTATATGATCCCTTGAGGATTTAAGAGGTCATGCCGGAATTCCAGTCTTATAGCCCTCACTTTGGTTTTATCAAGTCCGTTAAATACTATAAGTGGAATATTGACCTTCTGCCACGTATCCGTCACGGTGAAATAATCCGATGAATGTATTTCGCTCACTTGCAAAGGGTCTCCATATTGGATCTGGATATAGAAATCTTCGCCTCCTTCTTCTCCTCTTACGTAAAATGAGAGATAGTTGAAATAGGATATATCCAACAAGTTAACATCATCCCAGACATGCGTAGAATGCCAATAAATATCTTCTTCTGCCAGACAATTATAGGCAAACTTTTTTACCTTTCCTCTGTTATAACCGTCAGGATAGATCTCCTCGATAATGAAATTTTCATCGGGATTGCCGCCTGTCCCGAAGCCGAATAAGTTTGTATCAGGGAAATCATCGTTATAGTTATCCGCTATGATCTGGTAAGGTGTGGGTGGAGGCGGAGGAATTGTATCGATAGTAATAGTTACATTGGCCGCGCCTGTATTACCGGCTGCATCATGGGCAGTTACTGTTATTGTGTTTTCGCCCTCATCAAGGCCTGAGAGAGTATGGTGGAATACGCCACCTATAACATCTACCGCTTCCCCATTTATAGAAACAGACGTTATCTCTGATTTATTATCTGTGGCTTCTCCGGCAACAACAATAGAAGAAACATAATATGTCCTGCCATCTTCAGGCGAAGTTATCGTTACAACAGGCGGCATTCTGTCCGACATATCGCCTGTGCGCCATGGGTCATGTCGAAAATACGGCCACTGGTTGTCTGAGGTATCATAAGAACAATCCAGGTCATATATAAATACTTTATAATCTTTCTGTTTTACCCCGATAGCGTGAGTATATCCGAGCGTTGCATTAACGGAGGTCAGTAATTCACTTTTTCCGTCACCGTCAATATCGGCAATGGCTAATGCGTTTCTATAGCTCCTATCATTCGGGGCCGGTGTTCTAATTGGGAATCCGGGAACTATCTGTTTATTAATATCATATGCGCGTACATTACATACTTCGTAAGACTCTCTTTCCATAGCAATGATTTCGGGATAACCGTCATCATTTACATCCGAAAGTAACATCGGGACATAGTAATGCTTGCCGCCTCCTAAGGTCAGCGGCCAGTCACCAAACAATGAGCCGTCATGCCCTAAGACATGCAGCTTGATGCCATCTGTAAAGACAATTTCCAATGTCCCTGCGGCATCGTTATCAAGGTTCGACATTATAATATCAAAATTTTTTAACCTTGAGTATCCGGAGCTCTCAATAATAACCGGCCACTCCGCCTCATTAAGAAGTTCGCCATTTGCGGAGAAGGCATATATGGCTGTTGTAGTCGTAGGAAGACCTCGTGTAATAGTGCCAACGATGATCTCTTTATTACCGTCCCCATCTATGTCTCCGATGCTCGGAGGTGATTGTATATATCCACCGATCCAGACAGGCCAGCTGCCGCTCAGGATAGCGCCTGTATTGTCCAATCCATATAATTGGCCCTCCGGCGTAGTTACAAACACTTCATCCTTTCCGTCCATATCGACATCTCCGACTGCAACAAGCGTGGATGTCAAATCGATATCGCCAAAACTCACCGGCCACTGTCCACCTACGCTATAACCATCGCGATTAAAGGCACTTATTGTGCTTGAAGTGCATATTAAAGCCTCTAACTCGCTATCGTCATCGAGGTTGGCAAGTGTATACATATTGTAATCGACAAGGCCCGTTGTCCGCCCCATGCCAATATATCTTCCTTCAGAGTCGTAAATAATTGTTTTGATCCAGTCGCTAAATAGAATCTCTGCAACGCCGTCATTATTCATATCGCCAACAGTGGGGGTAAAATGTAAATAGCCGCCATATGGCTCCTCGACGGGAAATCCGGGAAGCATGACTCCATCATGGGAATAGATTACCAGTTCCCACTCGGGAAGCCAGCTTTTAGCGATTATCTCAGATGCTCCATCATGATCAACGTCATAAGGAAAGCCGAATATTTTGTTCCTATCTTTTAGCGGCCAGTTGGGATGAAGTTTCGGGTCAACATAGATATTGACCTCTCTTGAGTCGTCAATATACCAAGTATGCAGATCGAGTTTCAAGGTTATAATGCCTGCTTCGGTAATACCGGCGTTTTCAATGTGGAAATATCCCAGCGTGTTCATATCTACAGGAGATTCTCCATTATTTACAAGCTGGATATGCTCCGTGCTCCATTCTGACGGCGTACCGTCCGGATATTCGCTCCATCCGTATGAAATAGTATAGTTAATGAACCCTGCCCCTACCGCCCTGCCTGTTATCTTAATCGGGTTATGGCAATTATATATATTGTAGCTGGAAGATTTCGGTGGTTGAGACGGATCACTTATCCATAACCCCTTTACTATTATAAGAATCCTGTCTTCAAAGGTAGTGCCATCCTGATAAAAGCATGTCAGCCTTAGAGTATATTCTCCGTCTGTGACGATGGAGGTATTAAATCGTGCAAATAGCCCACCTATAACACGACTGCTACTATTTGCCAATTCTGTCCATGTATCCGGCTCTCTGCCGGCTCCATATTCTAATACATAGTTTAGGAAACCGCCTCCTGTTGCACTCCCGCGGATGTCAATGGTATTATTTACATATTCTCCATATGTGGGCTCTGTAATCTTTGTCCTTTTCGAGGTGGGTGTTACATGAAAGGATATTTCAGGATCGCCTAACAGGTTAAGCTCAAGATAGCAATAGCGGATCTTGCTCCACCCTATATATGGTAAGTTATCTTCCTTGGAATCCTGATTAGCTTCACCAATGGCAAGAATGTCTTCTCCAAAAACAGCGTCCCAAAATTGCCTGATGAAATACTGGGAAGGTCCGTTTGTTGAATTTACGAAATCCCAGCCATACCCCGAATTAGCAATATAACCAAATGCACCGGATGGCGCTATTGTAAAATATTCAGCGATGCAGTCGGTTTCCCCTTTGCTTGTGACATTGTCAAACGCCCCGGCATAGCAACTCGGGCCGTCATGAACGAAAAAATATTCTGAATTGGTAAGGTTGTCTACATCACGCCGGCCCATATGCATCACGCCGGCCCATGACGCATGGCCAGCATGGCTTATTACGCTAACCCCCTCATTCATAATATCCATTAGCTCTGATGCACTCCACCTATATGATTCTGTATCATATAAAACATCGCCTTGAAAATATCCCGAATCCTGAAATCCTTTAGTTGCATATCCATGCGCGTTCGAGCCTTTTCTTATCTCTTCCATCTCTGTAAAGCTATAGCGGTGAGGATATTGTCCAAAATGAGTTCCCATATACTCTCCGACCATAAGGGCTTTCTCAAGATATTGAGATGTTGAATTCTCATAGGCAAGCGTCTTTCTGACAAAGTTTGATAACTCCTCTGCCGTGGCTACCGCTGCTCTTCCTACAAAAACCTCTGCCGCAAGGTCTATCTCAAATCCTGTACTCCCGTCATTTTTTTCACCGTACATTCCGTCGCGGTCATCATCAAATGTTCCATCGAGGCAGGCATAGTATAAATCCGATGCTTTATATCTGGGCTCAGAAATATATCCGCCACCCTGTTTCCTTAACAGCTCAGAGTCAACCCACAATAATCTAACAGGAATTATAATATCATCCGGTTCTTGGGCCTCATCCTCCGAACATCCGTCTCCGCCGAGAAGGATATAATCTGTCTCCCAATTAGTATAAGCGTCTATTATGAAGTTGCGGATAGCGGTGGCGTTATCGATGCCGCCATCCGGCCTTGTGCCGTCATAATTGGCATATATCCACTCTGTGGTAACAATTGTCGCTGTGACGCCTCTGGCAATTTTTGAATTCATGAGGTCCTGGAATGAGTAATTTCCGGAGACATCACCCGGAATATCAGGGTCTTCTACATTGGCTGCGGCTAATGCCTCGTTTGTGATGATGACATACTGGTAGGATTCGGCCGGGTCAACAGCAGACCAACATGTCCCTGAAAACAAAAAGACCCCTGCCGTGATTGCGAGAATAATGCTCAATATAAGTTTTTTTCCGCCCAAGACGGATCCGCCTCCGGCGGAAAGTTTTAAGTTTTTCATGGCTGCTCTTCTACTGCGGTTGGATTTCTCCATCTTCTGTCAGCGCATCATAGCTCGGTATGTCCTGCGGATTAACTATAAAACGCTCAAGCCTTTTCTTGTCTTTGATTAATTTCCTGAGTTTGGGCCTCTTCCTTGGGGTCTTCTTAGGCTCTCCCGTAATCCTCTTTTTGAGTTTGATCTTTTTCTCAGATTCAAGATTAACTTTCAGTGTGATGCTTTTATAATAGGAAAGTTTTCCTTCTAAGGGTATATATTCTAGTGGAAAAAGATTGAATATCGCGACTTCGTAACCGCGCATCATCTGTGTCGTCACCTTCTTCTTTCTCTTGAGAGGAAATGGATCTTTAGATCTATATATCTCATCCTTGGGCAAGGTTTTCTCTACTTCACCTTCATAGCCTATAGGTATCGGTTCCTGGCCGGGCTCTATGATGTATTCCCCCGGTATCGTTACTTTTTCACCAAGAGTAACTTTGGAATCTTTTATTCTCTCACCTGCGGGGATCAAGACATTCACACCTTTAACAGGCAATACCGGTTCACCCGGATTAGCCATAGAATAAACGCCCTCCATTTCAACACGGTGATACCCATCTACTTCTGTTATGGTGGGTTCCGGGAATTCAACTGTGATCTCTATCACATTATTTTTTGTAACAGATCTGGCCGGCCGTGTCTTCTTTTTGGCATAGGCCGTTCCCTCAGACAAAAAGGCCCCTATGGTGATTGCAAGGGTCATGATTAATATTAGCTTTTTTCCGCCCAAGGCGGATCCGCCTCTGGCGGAAAGCTTTGAGTCTTTCATCATTTTTCTCTTTATTGTTATTAAAAACTTTTTAAAATTCGTTAATATAGTTGGATAAAAAAACACCCTCATTTAAGCTCACTATAAGTATACCCTATAATGCAATATATTTCAATAGGTAAAATCTAACTTTTTTTTAACTAACATTGGTCCCCTCTTACCACCATGAACAACAAAGGGGACGTTTCTCTTTGCCATAACATATTACTGCATATAGAGTTACAACACGCCATTTTCCATTTTTGCAAGCTTGTAAAACAGAAATCGACGTGTTGTAACTTCTTTATTTATAATGTGTTGGGTTAAGGTGAAACGTCCCCTTTTGCAGGGGCTTCCTTGCAGTTGAGGATTCCCATTATTAAGAAGACAATATAGAGCCCCGCATATAAAATCCAAAAGAATGGTAACATTATTGCGAAAAGTGCCATCAAGCCGCCTAAGATAACACTCGGAGTTATAGCGTAAATTCCTATATTAAAGAGTTGTTTATAATTAAGTTTTACGTTGGCAATTGAGCATGTTGCAAGAGAAATGACACTAAAAATAAATATTTGAATAAATCTAAAAATGCAAAAATAGAGAAACATCAATATGAGCATAATCGGAAAGAGTATCCATCCGATATTCTTTTTCAATATCTTCATGAAATTCTCATCGATCCTTAATGATTCGATATTCGCAAGATCATAGGTTTCTGTCTTGACATTGCTTTCTTTATATATCACTTCATTTTCTGTTAATAACATTCCTCTTTCATAATCGTCGAGAGAGTTAATCTCGCCGGTTGTATCAATAATCAAAACAAAGCCTTCTTCTTCTATTTTATAAGGCTGCGCTACATCAGCGCTTACAACGCCGTTTTGTATTTCAATTACGGGCAGATTCGATTTTGCCCAATCTGTAATTATGTTAAGCCCTTTTCCGATGTCATAACTATATCTCATGGTTAACGCAAGAGTTATTAAAAAAGTTAACGATAATATATACTTGACCCCCCTTGAGGTTTGAAAATCTTTGACATGTTTATAAAATTTGAAGTTGCTTATTGCTAATACTATCTCCTGAAAAAATGCCTTCATATCTTACCCCCTATACGTTACCCAAATATACATATTTTAATTTCTTCTCGGCTATTTCCTTCGCCAATTTTAATGTCGCGATCGGCGTCGAAGGTTGAGAAAATTTATGGTACGGCAAATACCTTGAAAAATGAAGCGGCGTATCTCTCCCGACATTACCGGCTATCCAATCCACCAGCCTTTCCAGGCACTCTCTTGAATCATTGAGAGTGGGGATTATAAGATTCGTAAGCTCTATATGAACCCCTTCTGCTTTCGCGGTTTTGACATTTTCCAATACAGGGGCAAGTTTTCCGCGGCAGTATTTTTCATAGGAACCCTCATCTATGAACTTTACATCCACATTCATGGCATCTATAAAGGAAAGTATCTCGGCAAAGGGCCCGGTGTTTATATAGCCATTTGTTACGAATACGTTTTTGAGTCCGTTTTCTCTTGCTTTCTTACAACACTCCAATACAAATTCAAACCATATAAACGGTTCATTATAGGTATAGGCGATGCCGAAGGAGTTAGCCTCTTTCGCTTTGCTGATTGCTTCTTCTGCTGTTATCTCTTCGGTCCGTGTGCTCATATCTTGAGAGATGCGCCAGTTCTGACACCATGGGCACGCAAAATTGCAACCCTTTGTCCCTAAAGAAAGTATATATTCTCCCCGGTGGTAGTGATATATAGGTTTTTTTTCAATCGGATCTAACGCTACTGAAGTAACCCTGTTATAGATCTCGGAATAAAGTTTCCCTTCTTTATTTACCCTCACGCCGCAGAGGCCTTTTTTACCGCCTGCTATAAGACAGTAATTCGGACAAAGAAGGCACTTTATTTTATCGCCCTCTTTTTTATAATAAAGCGCCTCTTTCATCTTGATCATTACGTTAATTTCTATAATGATTACACAGATTTTTAAAACCGATTACACAGATTGAGCTTCTATCTGTGTAATCTCTTTTGCATATTTGTATAAGCAAATAATCTGTGTAATCACTGCAAAATTATATACTCATTTAGTCTGTTTCTTAAGCAAAGTCTTCAGTTCTTTCATGAACTGATTTATGTCTTTAAACTGACGATATACGGAAGCGAAACGCACATATGCCACCTGATCCAGACTATGCAGATGTTTCATTGCCAATTCGCCTATAAAGGTTGTCTTTACTTCCCTATCAAAATTCTTCTGGAGATGCCTTTCTATTAAATCGACCGTTCTTTCCAGTTTTTGCATGCTTACAGGCCTTTTTTCGCATGCCTTTACTAATCCCCCGAGGAGCTTATTCCTGTCGAACGATTCGCGGCCGCTGTCCCTCTTTATGACCATAAGAGGGACTTCCTCTATATATTCATATGTCGTAAACCGTCTGTCACACTTAAGGCACTCACGCCTGCGCCTTATGCTCCTTGAGCCTTTAGCCGCCCTGGAATCCACTACCTTGTCCCTGCTTGTTCCGCAATAAGGGCATTTCATATTTACGTTCCAAATTTAAAAGCTAACAGTCAATAGTCGATAGTCTATGGTCTATAGTTTTTCTATACGTTAGAGCCTTCTCTTCTTACAAGTCCTTACCAAAATTCCGGCCTGGTTGAAAAAATCCATCGACATTTTGTCCGGATAACCTTTCTCTATGACAATTTCTTTTATACCGGCATTAATAAGCATCTTCGCACAGATTATGCAAGGCTGGTTCGTGCAATATAAGATGCTGTCCTTAACGCTAACACCGTGGAGAGACGCCTGAAGAAGTACATTCTGCTCCGCGTGCAGCCCGCGACACAATTCATGGCGCTCTCCAGAAGGAATCTTGAGTTCTTCTCTAAGGCATCCTGTATCCGAACAATGCGGCAGGGTACGCGGCGTCCCGTTATATCCCGTAGCCAGTATCCTTTTGTCCTTCGCAAGAAGAGCGCCTACTTTCCTCCTCAGGCAAGTAGAGCGCTTTGAGACAAGATCGGCTATTCCCAGAAAATACTCGTCCCAGCTGGGCCGCGTTAATGTCTTCTTATTCTTTTTAGTCATTGTCTTTGGCATTTTTAAATGAGTACATAAGACCCATCCTTTAAATGTATCAGGATGGTCTATCCCTGTGGATAACTTATGCGACTATAAGGAGCGTAAGTTATAAGTGCAAATTTAACCCCCACACTAACTTGACTGATGAGTGAATTTATTTTTATAACGTTTGTTACTAATATAGATTATCTTATTCAAAACAAACTCAGTTGTCAAGTTGGTGTGGGGGTAAGTTCGACCAGCAAACTTATGTTCGCTATCGCTCCATAAGTTTGGGTCTCACTTAAATTTTATACAAAGGGAATGCTTCCAGCATCTCCTTTACCTGTTTGTTTACTGAAGTTATTACTTTGGTGTCCGTTGCGTTAGTAAGCACCTTATCAATAAATTCGGCTATTTTTTTCATTTCCTTTTCACCCATGCCGCGCGTTGTCGCAGCCGGAGTGCCCAATCGTATGCCGCTGGCAACAGCCGGCTTTTGTTTATCAAAAGGAATGAGATTTTTATTTACCGTTATTGCCGCTTTATCAAGTGACTTCTCGGCTTCTTTGCCTGTGATGTTCTTGCTGCTAAGATCGACCAGCATAAGATGATTATCGGTGCCTCCGGAGACAATCCTGTATCCCGCCTCCTTTAATGATTCTGCCAGCACCTTTGCATTTTTGACGATTCTTTCCTGATATCCTTTAAATTCACCGGACAATGCATTCTTGAATGAAACCGCCTTTGCGGCTATTATGTGCATAAGCGGCCCGCCTTGAAGGCCGGGAAATACGGCTACGTCGATTTTCTTTGCGAATTCCTTTCTGCACATAATAAACCCGCTTCTCGGCCCTCGCAATGTCTTGTGGGTGGTGGATGTTACAAACTCAGATACCGGAACGGCCCGGGGATGCAGGCCGGCGGCTATTAATCCCGCTATATGGGCAACATCGGCCATAAGAAATGCGCCGACTTCGTCGCATATTTCCCTAAACTTTGTGAAATCCATCGTTCTGGGATAAGCGGAGGCACCGGCCAATATGATCCTGGGCTTACATTTCCTCGCCTTATCTCTGATCTCCGCAAAATCCAGCATTTCGGTTTTTTTATCAACTCCGTAAGTAACTATATTGAAGTATTTGCCGGAGAAGTTGAGCCTGTGTCCGTGGCTCAGATGGCCTCCGCACGCCAGATCCATGGCTAAAATGGTATCTCCGGGTTTTAACATTGCAAAATATACAGCCATGTTTGCAGTGGTTCCGGAATGCGGCTGAACGTTTACGTGTTCGGCGCCGAAAAGTTTCTTTGCCCTCTCCACGGCCAACCGTTCAGCAACATCGACGAATTCGCAGCCTCCGTACCAGCGCGCTTGAGTATATCCTTCGGCGTATTTATTAGTGCGAACAGACCCCTGGGCTTCAAGTACGTCGAGACTCG
>SDBT01020938.1_pt1 | contig 10219 bp, 25 predicted proteins | sample 2277101 | NCBI WGS metagenome assembly SDBT01 (sample SAMN10404973, study PRJNA504765) | marine sediment metagenome | isolation source: marine sediment core GS10_PC15, 103 cmbsf | place: Arctic Ocean: Southern Knipovich Ridge | collected 2010
TTGAATCTGGTCTTTGATTTTCTAATGACGGTTGGATCATTGCCGAATCGCTTTTGATCGCGGAACATATAACAATTCTTGCAGCCCTCAGAAACTTTGGTGCATCCCATCCAGGGATTCCAGCTCGAAGTCGCCCATTGAATCTTTGTATTCTTACCCATTGATCCGGTCTCCGTACTTCTTCTTCAGGAATCTCATCACATCTCCTGCTTCCCGCTGTTTGATGATGAGAGAAGGCCAGAGTTCTCGGCATAAGTGGTAAAGATTTTTGGCAGCAGACAATCCCCACACGTGACCGGGTACACGGCCTCGTTTGTCCGCGTCCCAAATGATATTGCCTCCGACTTTCTCTTGTAGCCATTCCATCAGTTCACGGCTATTGCCATATGCTGCAATGTGTGGTCGTCCTTTCTTGAAACCAATCGTACCTTCCCCGTCTATAATTCCTGCAAGGTATCCTAAATCATGATCATTAAATTTTGGAATTGTCATGGGATCAAGATCATATTGTCGCTTAAGATTGTGTCTTCTAGCTGCGACACCGATCTTTTTGAGTGCTTCTGGGGTGTGCTTGCGACCATACATCGGATTTTTCTTTCCCCGGCGCATTTCAGATAGTTTATGTTTAGTTTCTTCAGTGTGCTTCATGGTTTGATTATACCATCTTAACAGATATTATCACACCATTCAATTCCTGAAGTCTTACCCATTGTCTGCAACCTCAATAATGATTCTGGTAAACGGCCCAAGGACCGCCCACCGCTTTACAGCATCTATGCGATAAATTCCGCTGTCGTTATCAGTTAGCGCATCTGCGATTCCTTTTATCAAGTTGTCTAAATCCGGCACCTGTCTGTGATACTCTCCGCGCATTCTCCCTTCCGCCTTCTTGGACCAGCTCTCAGGAATTTTCATAACGAAATCAAGTTGCATTGTCAGTATATCATGGATGCCTGGACGATAGCCCGCCAGCAATGCAGCTTCCATTATATCGGCTTTGAATTTCCTGTACCGTGCTACCGCTGGCCTTGGAGGATCCAACCATTTATCCCTGCGCGTCATTCGAGGTTTTGGAACAGGATTTCCTGATACTTCAATGGTTATGTACAAATCTCCTCCAGCCACTGCCCTTCATATTCATTTCCTCTAACCGTAAAAGTCATTCCCTGTTCAGCCAGGAACCATTCACTCAAGGGCGGCATATGCCCCATCACCAAGCTTGCATCCATGTTGTCTTTGTTCAAATACTTTCCCAAATAGCCGCTGTAATATGGTTCGCTAACACATAAATACTTTTGTTCCGGCACATTCACAAGCGTCATTCTGTCAGGTTTTACTTTGTTTTCTTTTTCGCATACCAGGCATACGCGGTAGTAATATACTTTCACTTCTTTGTTTTTGTTTCTTTGGGAGCTTTTTTGTTGGAAGTTTTCTTTGTTGAGCTTTTTGTCTTTAAGACATTGCTTACATCTTCTTCTGTTTTTCCGCACGTTTCGCATTCTATATCCAATCCTCTATATTTATGAACTTTATCTATGCAATAATGCCCCCAAACACTACATTCTCTAGTCATTGGAGTCTAGCCGCTGGACTGGCACATCAATCAGCTCCTTGAGTTCGTCACTGAGTGCTTGCCGTGCTACCTCTGTCTCTTGATAATTCTCCGCAGTAAATTTGCCCGTATGTTTGGTCTTTGCCCTCACATACGCCACCAGTGCACTCTTGTCGGCTTCGAGTTGCACGTTTTGTACATGTTTGGTTGCCACGCGCTGCCCCAAATCAATTACGCGCAATTCAAATGCTCCAAGACCCCTTGCCAGCCTCTCGTTAGCCTCCAGCAGACGGCGGAGGTGTGTAGGTGCCATGCTGCTACCATCACAGTGCTCGTCATACCATCGTAGCCAATCGCGTGCGGCGTCAGGCATCGAGACTCCTCATAATGGTTAGGAATTTTTCAAGTGCTTCGGCATGAGGTACAAGATTGGGAGTAGCCTTATACAACACAACATCAGGCTCTAAATGTAAAGCATAAGGCTCTAACTCCGCCTGCAACTCCCGCAATGCCGCCAACTGCGCTTCGTAATCGTGCAAAGTGTCGGCCATCCCTTGTCCTACTGCCTTTCTCAAAGAAAAATACTTGTTTTCCAAGGCGGCTGCTTCATCTGCAAATATCAAAACAGATTGGTTATCAATTTCGGCTAACTCATCTACGCTTATGCCAGTATCGGGCTTCCAATTATCTTTCGCCCATTCTCGCATACGCTCACTTAACATCTTCATAACCTCTTCATCCTATCCCAATCAAGACCTATATAATTTTACTGTGGTTTGCTGTGCTCTGCTGGGCTCTGCTTGGCTCAGCTATGCTTGGCTACGCTGTGCTGTGCTACGAAACATCTTCCCATTCAGCAATTTCAAACTTGCCAAACGTAGGACGATTAGCACAAAGCCCCACGCTATAACCGCCTCTCTGAAACCAGTCCTTCAACAAAGTCTCTTTGACAAACTCTGTCTCAAAGATAGCCATAGTGAATTCAAGCTCCCACGGCTCACGCAGAACCGGACGAGTAGCCATAACACGTGCCGTCTTACTGGGCCGCGCCATTCTTTCATCCTTAACTATCTGTCCATTCCAGCCAGAGAATACAACAATCTCGCCATCCGCCGTGAATGGTATCTCTGTTTCCAGAATAGCTACATTGCCCCGAATTTCACCATGTATCTGATTCCACTCTTTATTACTTACAAAAGCGCGCAGACAAGACGTTGGGGGCGATTTACTTGCCAGAAACCCCTCCATGTTTGAGCTTGGCAAAATCACGCTTTTCGTCCCCGTCAATAGATATAACTTCTGTTCTGGCGGAATCTCCTGTTGCCCCCTGAACTGATCGAACATTATTGGACCGATGCCACTCAATTGCACTTTTATCTTCTTCATCGTTGTTCCTTTCGGGCAAAGCTGCCCATGCTCTTTCTAGTGCTTTCCAATCAATGTCTAAAATGTTTCTGGTGACTGATAGGGCATTCTTAAAATATGTGGCTCCCAAGACAACCTCCCTTTGCTGTCTACATCTGCATGAATAAAACCGAAGTCTACTGTACCGCTCATTATTCTAGATCCAAACTTTGAACCATATCCCTGTAATGCTGGAGTTCCGATGACAAGATAATCATATGTCCCCCCAAACACAAAATAATGATTATGACTCCTGAATTGAACAGACGCTTCTGGAAATTCCCCGCGCTGCGCCCATAACGTATTCCACATCTTATCTCGTAGCTGTGCAGTCAACCTGCCGTGTGGTATTTGACTACCCCCAACCTTATGCTTGAAATTCAATACAAGTCCATTGACTTCCAAATTCAAGACAGCCTTTGGCTTTGGACAACCAAGACGCTTGGCCAAATTATCTTCGAGGTCTTCGTCAACGCCAACGTGGTAACCCGTTCCATATGTAAGCCGTAACTCTTTGGTGTTGATAGCGCCCAAGAACGACTTTGCCATGTTGACTTGCTCGCCCCTATCCGTTTCAATAATCTCTGTGCTTCCACTTTTGTGCCCTTTTCCCTCGATAGCATCTCCGTTATGAACAGTTATATCTATCTTTCCTAACTTCCTTATTTCTTCCATAGTCCAATCGTGTAACATGGCTCGATATTCTGAGTCTATTCTCCGAAGTTCATCATCGTACTGAGGATTATATGCCGATGGTGTCATACCTACCGCATGTCCCGAATGTAAATCTGATAATATCAGTATTCGTTTTCGTTTCATTTTATTCTCCTGTGCTGTGCTTTGAAATAATTCCAACTGTGCTCTGCTGTGCTCCGCTGTGCTCCGCTGCGCTCGGCTATGCTTGGCTATGCTCTGCTGCGCTACGTAAAACAACCCTAGCATAATTTATTTCAGTTGTCAATACCATGCTTAGTCCCATGTTCGCATGGATGTCACCCAGTTATAAGCGTAGGGTTCAAGTCCTCTTAGCGTCTGGGTCTGGGCTTATTCTACTTCTTTCTCATTGGGCATTCCCGGTGGTCTAACTTTATATTCTCTTGCTTCTCCTAATACTTCAATAACTGCTGAATTCAATAACTTGGCGGGCAGGAATGTATGTTCAGTATAGCCCAATGGAGTATTAAAAGCAATAGTTACAGGAACTCCCTCAGCAGCACAAACTAGGATGGCGTCTGCCAATGCTTCCTTTTCATGAAATGTTTGCCAATTGCTACGCTCCATAACAATCTTTGCAATCTTAGTGCAAGTCAACTGCCCTTGATTCCATTCTTTATTTAATCTCATATTAGTTCTCCTTGCCTAGATTCGATTTTATGCTTATCGAATAACGATTCCATTTCAATATACGCAGGTTCTCCCAGCCATCGCTCAACAAGATTTAAGAAATTAGCGCAAAATATAGGCCCGTGGTCGTCTACACCACCTACCATGGCAGTCATAACATGCGATAATTCGTGTAATATAACCAATCGCTGTCTAGCCCACCGCGGAATAGTTAATTCAAATTTCAATCCCGGCCAAAAGCGAACCATTGCAGAATTTGTTCCGCGCCCATCGTTTAATTTAGTTAAAGAAACGCCATAAGGCATTTTCGAACTCCACCAGTAAGAATTCAGAACAATGGCAATATGGCTTTTAACTTCTTCACAAGTCATAATATTTGTCCCATCGTCGAATTTGTTTTTTGCTCTTCTATAAGGAACTTTGCTATTCCTGGTTGTTTTTTTCCAGCTAAGTTTTTTAAAGAATGAGTGTTCACAACTTGCTTTATACACGATGCGCTGTTGTGGATCTTGTTCTATCGTCATTCGAATCCTATTTATCCTCCAAAATCGCCAAATAGACACTTAAGGCCATTTCCACAACTCTTACACAACACTAATATCCTGAATGGCGTTTCAATTTGATAGAATGGCTTACTGGCTCCACAACCATAACAATCATCTATTTCTTGTAATTTAATGTCTGCGATTTTAGCATCTTTTGGTAATGATTCTAATTTATCTGTTAATTCTTTTGTGTAGGCCATTTTATCTCCTAGTTTGAATCCTATTTATTCTCTCTGCGGAATTCCCGTTTTGTGTTTCTTCTTTTAAGTCGCAATGCCTTTCCCTCATGACAAGGCGACTCGTCATAGCCGTAATTACGGTGGGCTATCCACCTCCCTGCTTACGGCAACCATTCAGCATTTCTGCCTTCAGGACAGTCCAGGCCCAGCATTACCTAAACCGTAAGCCCCTTTGATATGACTGGGGCAGTCGAGAGCATCCCTCCGATATGAGGGATAGGTTCGCCCTCACATCTGGAATTTTTCAGACTTCACATTATTAGGGGATGTCTGTAACTTGTATCCATTATCCCGCCTGTAATCGGCCTTTCGGTTAGGGGTTGTCGGATTAAAGCAATTCTGCCCTGTGCTTTGGCGGGTAACGGTGAGCATAGGTAAACTGTAATTTACAGTGTGCCGTACCCACCAAAACAGAAGGCAGAAGTATATAGTTATACAGTTTACTATGCTCATACATCATAGCTTATCATACTTCCTATTGATTGTCAAGCTCTTCGAATCGCTTTAGAATTTCTCCAAATAAAACATCGCTGTCAGAATCAAAGTCAACAGGAACTCTCATTTGCCATTTTTTTTGAGGCCCATCTGAGCCACAAAGAGCGCGTAGTTCCATCCGCCCCCTAAGAATTAATTGTTTGTTTGTTAGTGCGTCAAATCGTTCTTTTTTGGCATATGCATCCTTTATACTATCTGTTCTATCCATCACTCCTCGCTTTCGGTGTCGAGTTGTTGCGACCTCTGGTATTCTTCTTTCCAATCCAGTCCTTCGGCTTCTAGCTCCCCTGCATGTTGACAGACACTGCAAACAAAATACTCGAAGCAGGAACATGCACCCCATAGTGGATCGTTTTCGCCTGTTCCCTGTGGTGGTATATTCTTTATGCTCATTATTCCTCCAGGCACCACGCAGGCAAGGCGTCGAGGGCTTGCTGTAACACGCCGTCGTCTCTAGGCGTGTCAAAGAAGTACACATCGCGAGCCGCCCGAGCCACTGCGCGGAGGGACTCGATTATTTCTTCAAATTCTTCATCTAGCCCAGCAAGAGATACCGCATCTTCTATTAGATCCCAATCGGATTTCATCCCGTCCTCCTAATTCTCCGGTATATATACCGGAGAAACATTCGCCTGCTAGGCATCAAGCTCTTCTTCGGCGTCAAGTGACTTTTCAAATAATGATGGATAAGCAAGTCGCATCTCGTCAGAAAATAGTTTGCTAGTGCGGCCACATCTGGGACATTGATAGTCACAGTGCGTTCCTGAATATGGCATTTTAATTTTCTTGTTATGGTTTTTGCAGTAAACATCCATCACTCCTCGCTTTCGGTGTCGAGTTGTTGCGACCTCTGGTATTCTTCTTTTAGCCAATCATCGTGTATCTGTTTAATATATTCATCTAGCAATTCAGGCACATGACACCAGCAATAATCATATCCGCATTCACAAAATGGATGCATAGACACATTGGTATTATTCTTCATTTTCGTCATCAAGTAATTCTTTCAACTTTTCGGCCAGTTCAATCCACCATTCCAATTCCTCAACGGACATATCATATGTAAGTCCTAGAGTCTTGTAGTAGTCTTTGTTTTTTAGCCAGTGTCTGGCTTTGCCTAAGTAGTCCATGTTATTTCTCCTTTGGACAATTTTCGTCGTACTTGTCAAGATAGACTTTTTTGAGGAATGCTAGTTCTAATTCCTCATAATCTTCATCACATGAATTTTCTATATATGGCGTACCAAAACATAAATCAAATCCCGTATAATTGAAAATAGGACATCCTACACAAACAATATCGGGATAATCATTGCTATGGAGAAAGCATAATGCACAAGTACGAGAACCGCCATCTTCAACGTCCTTGTTCTTTGCAAGAAATTCCCACTTCCTAATAGATAATTGTAATGCTCGTTTCTTGGTTAGGCGCTTGGGCCAATCTCTAATTCTCACAAGTCGGTTGTTTACTATCTCAAAGTATGCCATATCCCTCTCCTCTTCTTTCAAGTATGAGCATTTTGTCTATTTCCATATCCTGGATTACTTTACCAATCTTGTTAGCCTTTAATGTCAATCCGCCTTTCCTGTAGACCTCCATGCTTTTACGTCTTGCTGCAATGGCCTGGTCTATGGCCCTGGTAGATGCACCGGCATCAAAGTATTTTATTTTAGGCATGTAGGTCATTGTTTGCCCTCTCTGGCATCGGCATATCTCCATAAATTTTCTCGAAGTTTAAATTCTTCTATTGAAGTCATTATGGGCTTGCCGCCCCAATTCTTATTTCCATTAATGGCGTTGCCTGCGATAGTTGCCATTATCGGATCTAGATATTCAGCAGCATTTATACGACGCTCTGCTTCAGGTAAAAGAATATATTCATCGCAGTCAGAAATAGTACAATAAAATCCATCTGTATTTGTTCTGGCGCTACTAACTTGTTCGATACTAGGCGCAAAACGCCATTCGTGTTTATGGCTCATTCAAACATCTCCTCTTGTCCTAGATCTTCAAATGCATTAATGCGCTCTTCAATATCGTCTGCATCCATCCAATCACCGCATTCAGGATCCGCGCATATTACAGCTTGAATATCTTCAGGATGGTCTTTGTCTTCATAGCAAACTCGCCAGTCATGTTTATGCATCATTCCATTCCCTGGTTGCAACTTCGGCAGCTTCTGTGGATGATAGGTCTTCTTCTCTGCGCTTGCGGTAAATCTTGAACCATGTGATATCTAATTTCTTTCCCGGAGCAAATGGCGACAAGTTCATCAATGACGCCACATGTTTCAAATTAGCATCATCGCCTACAATCTCATGACTTGCCAGGAATGAACGAATTGGACTGGCATTACTGGAGTTCCACTCTTCAACTGGTCCAGCGGCTGGACTGGTCTTCTTATCGCGTTCCTGTTCACTAGATGGCTGCTTGTCTGGATCGTCGCCAGTTTCAATGCAAAATGTTTGACGTAGTGCATATTTATAAGCCGATGTAAGCGCCTTGTTAGTTGCCTTGTCGCCAGCGTCCATTCCTTCGCCTGCCTCTACTACATCAATTGAGGTCTGCGATGGAGCATGTTGGAATTTTATTTTGGCCGTAAGAATAACGCGATTCATTACAGTACCTTTTTTGTTTGTGAATACCTCGCTATTGAGATTTAAAATTTCTGATAGATACATATAAAGCCCATTCTCTACCATCGGAGGGCGCAATGCTTTTATCAATGCGCTCTCGCCAGCAAACGAATATGGCAATCCGCCTGCTTTCTCCTTCTGAACATATCCTACTTCTTGCATTACTTTATTTATGGCTGTGTGAATATTGTCAGTCATTTCATTTCTCCTTAGTGTTGACAACAATCTGAAAGTGTGCTAATATTCTACTATAAGTATTGACGTAAGTCAAGAAGCAAATTGGAGAATCACAAAATGCGTATCAAAAAGTTTATAATGGAGCCTCTTTATATTTGGTCAATGTTTGTGGGGTTTATTTATGACATGATTGGGTGGAATAAATTAAACTGGCAAGATTTCACGAGATCGGAATGGCTCAAAGAGCGATGGAGTCTACGAGAAGATTTATATTTGTCCTACTTTGACTCGCCAGAATTTAGAAAACATTTTTGTTGGTTCACTGGACATAAAGTTAAATTTGAATATTACCCACTTGGATGGGATATTCAAGAATCATGGTGCGAAAGATGCTGGTTGGGCGATCCGATTAAATATCCAGAATGGGGATTGCCTGGCTTTTTTAATCGTATTTATGTTTGGATATGTGACAGAAACTGGGCAAGGTGGGAAAAATTTGATTTATGGCTATGCAATCGTTATGGAAGACGTCTGCCGTTCTGGTGGGAATATTAAAAAGGAGAATAAAATGAGCCAAAAAATATATCTGAGTTCGCAATTTGATATTCACGATTGTATTACTTGTGGCACTATTTGGGCAATGCCAAGTGAATACATCGACAGGCGCAGAGATGACCACAAGACTTTCTATTGCCCCAATGGACACAGTGCGTATTTCCCCCAGAAATCTGACAAGGAGAAACTACAAGAACAACTAGAGCACTGTAAAACCGACATCAAGTTTTGGCAGAATGGCTATGATGCTAAAAGCGATAATCTAAAAACTGTTGAGCATAGTCGTAGGGCATATAAAGGGCAAGTCACACAATTGAAAAAAGAAATTCATGGAGAAAATGGAGTATAAAATGAGTCAAGACAAAAACAATAACTACCGATGCGATCAAGAACATCTGAATCAAATAAAGCAACTTGCACAATTTCTAGGAATAAACAAAACAGAAGTCATGCGCGTTGTAGTGGACTTTGCATATCAAAGCTCTAATGCTGTAGATGAGTTCATGAGGGAAGATGAAGAAGCCTAATCCAGGAACAAAAGAAGCCATAGACGCAGGTTGCATCTGTCCTGTTTCAGACAATGCGTATGGGAAAGGGTTTGTTGGAATAGGCGGAGGAGAAGGAATCTTTTGTTATGTTGAAGGATGTCCAATACATTGGTCGAAGGAAGAGATTGAAGCTAATCGGGAAATGGAACGGCCTTAATCCCTCTATGTGTCCACATTGGTTCTGGGACTTTCAAAAAGTTCTGAAAGAAATCTAGGGCATACCTCACATATTCAAGTCCAAATAGTTTCTCTTTGCCAATAACTAAATGCTTTCTGTAAATCTTGCCATCAGCTAACTTAGTGGCGGCATTATGATTTGCGCACACCTTGCATAAAAATACTTCATAGTGTAATTCTTCAATGTATTGCTTGGCGGTGTAAGACTTGCCATTTATCTGGATCTTCATTTTCTTCCTGAATATCCTAGATAACTTGCCTTTATTCAGGAGATGATGATTTTGCAATCCGCCAGCACACTCAATAGTCTTTCCATTCACATTCGTGCCAAAGCCGTATAATTCACAATTCATATAACCTCCATAATAGATAGAGACATCGCCGGGTAGGTAAACGATGTCTCTAAGTGAGGAGAGAAAGTGCTATACTATTCCAGTATCAGTGTAATATTTACGAAGCACAAAATTCACAACGCCAACAACAATAACGATTGCGCCCTGAATCAATTGTGCCGAACTTTCATCTGGAACAAATTCAGAAAATCCA
>SDBT01020939.1_pt1 | contig 10219 bp, 7 predicted proteins | sample 2277101 | NCBI WGS metagenome assembly SDBT01 (sample SAMN10404973, study PRJNA504765) | marine sediment metagenome | isolation source: marine sediment core GS10_PC15, 103 cmbsf | place: Arctic Ocean: Southern Knipovich Ridge | collected 2010
CCGAAATGTTTGTCATTGTTATTCCCCTACCTGAAGGTAGGGGTTATTGATCATAAAATAGGAAAATTAGATAAGTATGATGACTTTGATAAGTTTAAAAATCCAACTGGGAAATGTTAGTAATAAAGATTCAAATTACTTTGGAAGCCTTTTATGATTTCCATTCATGAAAAAAAACTTGCAAGAAATATTATAATTAAAAAATGAAACGTAAGAAAAATCAAGTAAAAAAATAAAGGAGATTTAGGAGCTTAATATGCCAATAATTACAGTAGAAGGACCTCCGGTTACAGACATCGACAGAAAAAGAAAATTTGTGCAGAAACTCACAGATGCTACCTATGAAATGTATGGAATCGATAAAGAACATATTGTTGTACTCATTCGAGAGAATAAACCGGAAAACGTCAGTGCCGGCGGGAAACTGATTTTGGACAGGATGAAGAAATAACTCCTTCCTTAAAAGATTGGAATTTTGTTTTGAGTGCGAAAACTTTTCTTGCTAAAAATGACAGGATTTTGAAAATGATGAATAGGTACGTCATCAAGGAAGGCTGAAAAATCTGAAATTCATAATAATAATATTAAGACAAACTTAATGGAAGATATGTTACACAATGCAGATTTCAATGTGAAGAGAGCATTTGTTCACAAAACGGAAATATCTATCGAGCTCCTTGAAGGATTAAAAGAGAGAGAGAACCGATACAATTATATCTGAGGGAGAAACAGAAGCATGGTATTTTAATCAACTCCCTCTGTGCCAAGACTCGACCTTCCTGCTATCATTACGCTGATAGTTCCATTAAGATGAAACTATGAAAAATAATGCAAAATATCATCATTTTAATGAAAACCCTAATTCCTTTATTTTTGGGAAGTTAGAATGTAGTTTCATAGGAGTTCTGAGTCGGAAGAGGTGTCCTGAACACTTTTGGGATGGATAGGAGCAATAAAAATATTTTTTTCTTTACTATAAAAGAAATATTTTTATGAGTTGTAAAGTAACAATCAACCTGCAAGGAGGTTAAGATTGGAATTTAAAGGAAAAACCAGAGAACAACTCTTAAAAGAGATAGATCTTTTAAAAGTTGAAATTACTGAGTTGGAAAAACCTGAAACCGAGCGCAAGCAGGCGGAGGAAGAACTCAAAGAATCAGAAGAAAGTTATCGTGGTCTTTTTAATAATGCCACCGAAGCGATTTATATTCAGGATAAAGACGGATTTTTGGTGGATGTTAACGATGGGGCTGTAGAAATGTATGGTTATCCACGAGAGTTCTTTATTGGCAAAACACCGGAGTTTCTTTCCGCTCCCGGCAAAAATGATATGAAGAAAGTATTTGAGATGATTCAGAAAGCCTTTACGGGTGTACCTCAGCAATATGAATTTTATGGACTGAGAAAAAACGGAGAGGTCTTCATAAAGGATGTGCAATTGAACAGCGGCACCTATTTTGGAGAGCAAGTGATTATTGCTTATGCTCGTGATATTACAGAACGTAAAAAAGCGGAAAACATCCAGAAGGCTCTTTATAATATTTCAAATGCGGTTAATACATCAGAAACCTTCGAAGGACTTTATAAAATTATCAGAAGTAACCTTGGCACGGTCATCGATACTACCAATTTCTTTGTTGCCCTCTACGATGAGGAGAATGATACTCTGTCACTTCCTTTTGAGGTTGATGAAATAGATTTTTTTAAGACTTTCCCTGCTGGTAAAACCCTTACTTCTTTGGTCATAAAAACAGGTAAACCAATATTCGCAAATAAACAATTACAAGATAAATTAGCTAAACAAGGTAAAATTGATATCATTGAAACTCGCTCCGAAATCTGGCTGGGTGTTCCCCTAAAAATTGAAAACAAAGTAATGGGTGTTATCGCAGTTCAAAGCTATGATGATCCCAATCTTTATACAGAAAAAGATATTGAAATTCTCTCTTTTGTTTCAGAAGAAATTGCTCTTGCCATCAAACATAAACAAGCACGCAACAACTTTGAAAAAGCTCATGAAGAATTAAAAGGACTTCATAAAAATCTGCAAAAGAAAGTAGCAAAAGCGGTAAAAGATCTAAGAAAAAAAGATCTTATCATTTACCAGCAATCACGTCTTGCCTCACTGGGTGAAATGATCTGCAATATCGCTCATCATTGGAGGCAGCCAATCACAGCAGTTGGTGTGATCATTCAAAGCTATGAAGATGCTTTTGAGGATGGTACTCTCGATATGGATTATATAGAAAAACACACAGATATAATAATGGACATTCTCACTAAGATGTCCAGAACTATTGATAATTTCAGGTTCTTCTTCAAGCCTGACAAAGCAAAAGAAAATTTCGATTTAAAAGAAATCATTCTGAAAACACTTCTATTTCTTGAAAGCAGCTTCAAATATAATAAGATAAATGTGTCATCAGATTTGGCAGAAGATTGCATTATCAATGGCTTCCCCAATGAATTCTCGCAAGTGCTGCTGGTTATTTTTGCAAACAATAAAGATGAGCTTGTTGAAAGAAATATCAAAAAAAGAAAAATAAAAATCACACTAAAAAAAATTGAGGATAAATGTGTTTTAAAGATTTCCGATAATGCAGGAGGAATTACCAAAGAAGTTCTACCCAAGATTTTTGATCCTTATTTCACCACCAAAGAAGAGGGTAAAGGAATCGGAGTTGGTTTGTATATGGCAAAGATGATAATAGAAAAAAATATGGGAGGAAAACTGACAGCTCGTAACATAAAAAACGGAGAAGAATTCAGGATTGAGGTTTAGCGTGTTGCGTGGTGCGAGGTGCGAGACTCGAGTTCATCAGTCTTCGCTCAAGAGCTACGACCGGACAAGAAGGAGTGGAGCGAAACTGGACTTGAGACGAAATTCGCATTCTGAAGTCCAGAAAAAAATGCCTGAACTCCAGTCTGCTGGACTTGAGACGAAAGTATAATTTGCTGCATTCTGAACTCCGCTCTCCGGCATCCGTCAAAAGCCGGAGTAAACGCTTCCGGATGTGAAGACCAGTCTGTATAAAAGAAATAAGTGTGAGGTATAAGATGAAAAGTGACGATAAAACCAGAGAACAGCTTTTAAAAGAGATAGATCAATTAAGAGTCAAAATTGCTGAACTGGAGAAATCTGAAACCGAGGGGAAGCAGGCAGAGAAAGCACTTCAAGAAAGCGAGCAGGAATTGAATGCTATTTTCAATGGAGCCAGAGATGGTATTGTTTTACTCGATAAAACCGGTAAAATCCTGAGGATCAATAAATACATAGTTGAAATTGGAGGTTATACAGAAGAGGAGATCGTAGGAAAACGATTTAATGCTTTAAAAATGTTCCCCTTAAAGAGCATGTTAAAAATGATAACCGTCTTTGAGAAACTTATTAAAGGTCAGGAAATTTCTTATGAAGTGGAAGTTAAAACTAAAAAAGGTGAAAAGAAGATCGTTCAAATTAACAATTCACTTCTGAAAAAAGAAGGAAAAATCGAAGGAGTTGTTGCCATACTGAGAGATATCACCGAGCGCAAGCAGGCAGAGAAATCGCTACGCAAGAGCGAAGAAAAGTATCGTTTACTTTCAGAAAATACTCTTGATTGTGTCTGGAAAATGGATAAGGATTTGAAGTTCATTTATATCAATCAGTCCATTTATCCGTTGCTTGGTTTTACACGCGAAGAATGGGTAGGAAGCACATTAGCTGAACACTGCTCTGAAAAAGAACTACAGCGGTTTATGAATATTGTTGAAGATGAATTACGAAAAGAAGAGAATTATTCTTCCATATTTGAATTGAATTTATTTCACAAGGATGGCGGAGAGATATCTCTCGAGATTCTCGGTAAGATATTACTCGATGAAAATAAGAAAGTAATCGGAATTCAGGGGAATGCCCGTGACATCACCGAGCGCAAGCAGGCGGAGGAAACAATAAAAGAAAGCGAAGAAAAACTTCGTAATATTTTCGAAAACAGCACCAACCTTTTCTTTTCCCATACTCCGGAACATATACTCACTTATCTCAGTCCCCAAGTGAAAGATATTATGGGATATACTCAAGAAGAAGCAATGATCAAATGGACAGAACTTGCGTCTGATAATCCCATAAATGAGATTGGATTTAAACATACTGTAAAGGCAATAGAAACAGGTAAACCGCAACCACCTTATGAACTCGAATTAGTACACAAAAGTGGGAAAAAAGTTTGGGTAGAAGTTCGTGAAGCACCCCTTGTTAAGGATGGGAAAACAGTTTCAATCGTAGGTGCATTAACCGACATCACCGAACGCACGCTAGCAGAAAAAATACAAAGCACATTATATGACATTTCCAATGCTTTGAATACAACGGATAAAATGCGCGACCTTTACAGCAAGATAAGAGAATACCTGGGAAATGTGATTGATACAACCAATTTCTATATTGCTTTATATGATGAAAAAACTGATATGATCTCTCTTCCTTTTGAGGTTGATGAAAAAGATGATTTTGAAACTTTCCCGGCTGGTAAGACGCTTACTGCTCTGGTCATAAAAACAGGTAAACCATTATTTGCTAATAGACAATTACAAGATGAATTAAACAAACAGGGCAAAATTGACATTATTGGAACTCCTTCTGAAATCTGGCTGGGGGTTCCTTTGAAAGTAGAGAACTCGGTCATCGGTGTTATTGCGGTTCAAAGCTATGATGATCCACATCTTTATTCTGAGAAAGATATTGAAATTTTAACTTTTATTTCAGAAGAAATTGCTCTTGCCATCAAACATAAACAAGCAAATGAAAACCTTGAAAAAGCTCATGAAGAATTAAAAGGACTTCATAAAAATCTGCAAAAGGAAATAGAAAAAACAATAACTGAAATGAGAGAAAAAGACCATATTCTCATCCAGCAATCACGTCATGCAGCCATGGGAGAGATGATCGGAAATATTGCTCATCAGTGGCGTCAACCGCTGGCAATGGTGGCAGCGATAATACAAAATTATGAAGATGCTTTCGAGGATGGTGCTCTCGATATGGATTATATTGAAAAACACACGGATTTAATAATGGATATTCTCACTAAGATGTCCAAAACCATCGATGATTTCAGGTTCTTCTTCAGACCCAATAAACTAAGCAAAAGTTTCAACATAAAAGATATCGTTCTTAAAACACTCAAGTTTTTAGAAAGCAGTTTCAAATTTAATGAGATTAAAGTTTCTCTTGATTTAGATGATTGTATTATTGAGGGTTTCCCCAATGAATACTCACAAGTGGTTCTGGTTATTCTTTCCAATGCCAAAGAGGAGCTAATAGAGAGAAATATCAAAGATAGAAAAATTATCTTTCTTTTAAAGAAAATTGAGGATAAATGTGTTTTAAAGATTTCCGATAATGACGGAGGAATTAGCAAAGAAGTTCTACACAAGATTTTTGACCCGTATTTCACCACCAAAAAAGAGGGTAAAGGAACCGGAGTTGGTTTGTATATGGCAAAAATGATAATAGAAAAGAATATGAATGGCAAACTGACAGCTTGTAACATAAAAGACGGAGCTGAATTCAGGATTGAGGTTTAACGGGTTTCGTAGTGCGGGTTGCGGGTTACCTTTCGAACGGTCGAAGACCTTCCGGCTTTTTAGAAGATTGCCGGACAAGTCGGAACGGTAAAACAACATCTGTCTTTCTGTCCGGCAGCTGCCGGATGCAAAGGCATTCGAGGACATGTCCCACTTCTGGTTTCCAAGCCCCAACTTGGATACCCATTAACATCACCGCATTTCCAAGCTGGGGCTTGGAAACAAGAATAACGACGAAGAATTTACAGAAGAATAAGATGGGGAACTTTCCGAAACATCATCTCGATGTTTTAAAATACTCATAACAAGTTGATTATATTCCGATCGGGACGGTTGAAGGAGCAAAGGAACTGATTCATCCATCTTCACTTTCACGATTTCAATTCTATCCCCCTTTTAAAGGGGAATTAAAGGGAGTTTATCTCGCACAACGAAACACGCAACCCGAAAATCACTTCAATAAAATCATTTTCCTTAATTCAGAATAATTTCCTGATTTCCGGGATGAATCGGAAGATAAGCACAATTTGTAGAAATAGATTCCAGATGAGACAGGTCTGTTATTTTCATCTCGACCGTTCCAGGTTATGGAGTAGCCGACTCCGTCGGCTTTTGTGACGAGAGACTCGTCACACTCCAAAGTTTTTACTTTCTGCCCCTTAAGATTATAAATAACAATCTCTGCGTGCTTTGCGTCTTTGCGAGAGATTTTAAAAGAGATAGTTGTACTTGGATTGAATGGGTTAGGATAAGAATGTAGATTGAAGTCTTTTGCTTGAATACATTTTTCTGATGAAACATTTCCCCAGATAAGCTCGGCAAATTCCGGGATATCTATAAAGGGATTTCGGTTATTTTGATAGTCTTCATAAATAATATCATTTCTATTCTCTTCCCAATCATCGACAGTATCCTCTATGTGCCATTGTAACAAAGTTGATAATTTGCCGTGAAAAGGTTCTGAATTTGGAGCTGAAGGCACATAATCTACCATTTCCAGATCAGGTTCATCTTCTTCACCTTCGTAACGTACTGCCATATAAAAGATCATTCTGGCAACGTCTCCTTTAACTTCTGCTCTCGGTTCCCAGGTTAAAGCTGTTGTATAACATCCGGTAGCTCCATCCGGGTCGATATATTCCTCGCCACCATTATCAAAATCTTTATTTCCTCTTTCGGAATTCACAGAAATATCGCAGGGTCTAATATGATGAACATCTGTTCCTGCTCCCATCGAAGTTCCAAAATTTCCATGTGATTGCGCCCAGACATGCTCTCTATTCCAACCATCACCATTGTTGAATTCAAGTTCTCCATTCTTTTTCCAGCCTGTATAAATCAGTATAACGCTATCCGGATAAACAGGATCTGCATCTGTTACTTTTAAGATATCCCAGACATCTGTATTTGTGCTTGAATAAGGGAATTCAATGTGGTCTTTTATAATGTTGTTCAGTGCTGTTTTAAGTTCATCACCGGTTAAACCTTCGGTTCCATCATAATAACCTTCAGGAATATCAGCATGTAAAATTCCAAAAATAATTATTAATAAAATCAGGATGTATTTCATCTTTTCTCCAATTTAACTTCTTTTTACTTTCAAAATAATAATCAACCTTCTGTCAAATATTTTATGATTTTTATTTTTCTAAAACTTTTCACTAAGAATAATACTCGGCTCTCGTCACATAGCTCCCGCTATGTGACGTAACTACTTTATCCGTAGCTGGAGCTACAAACACCACATTTCACAGCAGGAGCAATGAAACGAGTACTCATAATTTTATATAAAAATTCCAAATGGCAAGCACCAAATGATTTACCCTGTGAAATAATTCTCGCTCTCGTCACATAGCTCCCGCTATGCGACGTAACTACTTTATCCGTAGTTGGAGCTACAAACACCACATTTCACAGCAGGAGCTATGAAACGAGTACGAGATTTTATAGTATGATTATTTGTCACTATTTTATTGAAACGCCATATTAGACTATTATTTCATAAGCTTGCAGAGTATAATATAAAATAAGGATAAGGTAAAATGAATAAATATTTATTGATGAAATAAGAAAAATAATTTTTGGTTTGACAATAAATGAGCTGAAAATATTTAGACCACAAGTGATTAGTAAAATAAATTCTTCTTTGATATCTCAGTTATATGATTGGGATTCTTTATTGAAGGTTTTATGAACTAAATCACATGGGATTTATCCCAAAAAAAACAAGGAGTTAGCAATGTCTCAAGGAACAGTAAAGTGGTTTAATGAAAAAAAAGGTTTTGGATTCGTTTCCGCAGAAGACGGAAATGATTACTTTGTTCATCATTCAAGTATAGTTGGTGATGGATATAAATCACTTCAAGAAGGTGCAAAAGTACAGTTTGAAATTGAACAAAGCGAGAAAGGCCCAAGGGCAGTTCAAGTTTCTCCAATATAAACGTATTTGTACATCTTAAAAAAATGAAGCTCGATTTTTTAATCGAGCTTTTTTTTGTGCAGGAAAGGAACACGGATGACACAGATATTGCGGATATTCACAGATAAAAAGAATTAGACACAGATTCACGCAGATTGAATATGATTGATTATGAAATGAAATTTTCGTTAAAAAAGATTAAAAGTAAAATATTTGACTTAAATCAGAAGATATCAAACTATTGTATTGTTGAAATTTTGATATTCTAATTGATGCTAATTGTTAGAGTGTTTATAACTCCTCATGTTCTTGGTTTTTTATGATAATATCCAGCACTATTTTTAAAGCCTTATTTGTGGATTGTTATCTTCCACTCACCATTTCCGATTTGGATAACTTCTGTTTCGCAATTAGCTCTGGACGCGACATCTGGGATATCAGTAATCGCTCCCGGGCAATCCACAAGAAGATCAAGTCGATCGCCAAGATTTAGTTGGGGCAGAATAAACTCAAGTACATATTTTGGAAGTGGACAAATCAACCCCCTAAGATCTAATTCGAATGCGTTTTCGCCGATTCTGATTGGTTTGAGTTTATTCATTCTTATTCACCTCTAACCATATAATTAGTAAGTAGAATACCCCGAGAAAAAGTAAGACTACTGCTAATGCTCCGATCCATCCAAATAGACTTGGGAGGAATACAGGTTTTCCGTAGAGCCAACCTTCCCCCACATGCTTGCCATATATCAGCACCCATGAACCAGCGGACAACATCCCTCCAATTACTGCAAACCACGCACGCATATATCCCTCGGCACTTCGCCAGAGAATACCTACACCACACCCACCAGCTATGACCATCCCTATCCCAAAGATAAAACCTCCAATGACTGTGTGTATTCCTGCCGGCAGTACAAAATGTTCAGGCTTGTACCCGGAAGATTTAAGTATAGTAAATGCCAGTGTACAGAATCCGATGCTCAGGAGAATCGCTTTCATCACTGAGCCGTTTCTGTTAAGCAATATTTCGCGGAAAGCAGCAGCAAAACACAAACGGGAACGCTGAAAAATTATCCCGAAGATAGTACCGAAAACCAGCAATCCCGCATGTTCGTGCATTCCTTTGGATACATAAATAGTAACAGCAATAACGATTATCAAAAGGAATACACCGCTAAGATATGGCTGTATGGATGGTTTTTCAACAGTTGTTGCGATACCTTTTGGTGCAGATGCGAAATCAATCTGCATTGAGACTTTTTTCGCCCGCGATCGCAAGAACAAACCACCAATATATGCACCAAATATCAAACCAATCGCCATTAACGGACCACTAAGGGATAGAGCCATTGTTGCTGAGAAGAAACCACCCACATTGCATGGTGGGGTGATAACTGTACCAAAACCCATAAGTACTCCACCGAGAAAACCGGTGAGACAACCTCTCCAATCCTCAGTACGGATTTTGAATTCACGAGCGAGAAATGCAGCAATTAGCACACCGAGTATAATGCCAAAGTTTATCATGCTGTGTAGATCAAGAAGAAGCGGTTTAAGCGGATAAGGAATGAAGGGAGCATCCACCTCCACACCTATGAAGTTGTAGAACTTGGCACCCCACATCGACATCTGAGGGAACACTCCTATAGCCCTAGAATACACAAACATTAGAATATTTACGAATCCCAATGCTAGTGCTCCAACCCAGATAGGCCAAGGTTGCTTCCACAAAACTGTAACGAATGTATATTTTAAGTTATCAAGGAACTTCAGCGATCCTTTTTTCTGATTACTGCGATTTATATTTTTCATTTCTACCTTTCTCCTAAAACATTCAAACATATATTAGCCTGCTTAATAGCCCAAGACTTATTAAATTTCATATTCTTCCATACAATATAACTCTATTACCAAATTAAACTTAACTACGATATTAACATTCAATGTTTTTTTAAAACTGCTTAATTCAGCAGAAATTTTTTAAACAAATTTTTTAATCGAAGTTTTAATTCCAGCAAACTCATTAGATTCCTGATCAATAACACTTATAATTTGAAAAATTCATAATATTTTTAATACTGAGTTCCATAAACCGTGAAAAAATTTGATTATTGGGTGAAAGGTGTCAAGAAAAAGAGTTTAGACAGGTTCAGGATGATAGAGTAAATCCCCTTCCGTCAGTTGCCGAACTCGTTTGTTCCCCCTTCCGTCTTCGTCTGTGACTACACCG
>SDBT01020940.1_pt1 | contig 10219 bp, 6 predicted proteins | sample 2277101 | NCBI WGS metagenome assembly SDBT01 (sample SAMN10404973, study PRJNA504765) | marine sediment metagenome | isolation source: marine sediment core GS10_PC15, 103 cmbsf | place: Arctic Ocean: Southern Knipovich Ridge | collected 2010
CCGAGAAGGTACAGTACAAAACCCGACATGAAGGGCGCCGCAGCTCTCATACAGGGGTAAGCTGCGCGGCTGGGTTTGGGGATCACCCGGATGAGGAACCAGGCCGTAGAGGCCAATCCCATCAGGATAAATGCCATCCGAAACGGGATTCGATATTTACAAAGAAACTTACTTAGTTTTCCGTTATCACTCATCATCTGAACATATTACCACCAGGGAACGCTTTCGTTGCTAAATTAGTGGAATAATAAACTGATACATTGGTCAATGTTCTCAAATTGGTTCTTTATATTATCAACTGTAATAATCACCTGCTTCCGGGAGTTGAAACATGAAGGTGATTTCGTAATATTGATTAAAATTTGCATGATATATTACAATCCTGAATGAAATGAAATCTGCACAGTTTTTCTTTGTCATCCTATGGTCAATTTGTGTTTCAGCATTTGCTGAAACATACACTCTGTCTGACGATAATCTCCTGCCGGGGCATATACCCTCTCCCCGGACCGGAATGAAAAAATTCATTTACATCGATCTCGGGCAGACAGCTAATATGGGTTTTTATGACTCTGTGGCTGGTGACAACAAGGGTGGATGGGCTGATTTCGGTCCCAATGCCTGTTTGAAAAATACTCCAACAGGTGTTCAGACCTTCCAGGACGGCCTGATCCCGTTTAAGATCATTGATCCAGCAGAGAACGATGGTAAGTCTATCCTGGTATTGAACGGTCCTCAACGAGAGACAGCCTTCCCGGCCAGGTCTCCCAAAATCCCTGTAAATGAAAAATTACAGGAACTTTATTTTCTACATACATGCATGTATGCCGAAACTACCGGTGATTTTTTGCCTCTTGTTAAATACAGGATTCATTATCAAGGAGGTTCAGAACATACTTTTATATGCTATAAAGGTTTGGAGATTGACGACTGGTGGGACCCGTCACCCAGCATGCCAAGGGCGGTAAGAACCTATAATGAGGATATGACCTGGCTGATTAATACTCCCTGGCTCAATCCCCTCCCGGAAAAGACAATTGAGTGGATACAGATGGAATCCACCGGCAGTGCGATCCCGATACTCGTAGCCATAACGGGTACTAACGGACAGGGCCCTCATCATGCCCTGATGACCCTGATCAATGAAAGAATCGAAAATTATAAGACGGGGATTTTAAGAATTGCTTTGGTTCAGCCGGAAAAATTATCCGACCAGGAAATCAATCTGAAGAAGGGAGAAGCATTCTGCAGACAGGCCAGGAAAAAGGGTGCGGATATTGTCGTATTCCCTGAAATGTATAATATAGGGTATTCCGGTATTGATTTCGATGCTCCCGGTGCCGATGAAAAATGGCTTAACATGGCTGTCAGTCAGGACGATGAATTCATAACACATTTCCAAAAGCTGGCAAAGGAACTGAACCTGGCGATCCTGATAACCTATCTAGAAAGCAGGGAGGGCTTGCCCAGGAACTCCGCCTCCCTGATTGACCGGTACGGGAACATCGTTATGACTTACGCAAAGGTTCATACCTGTGATTTTCTGGAACTTGAATTACACACTAGCCCCGGGGATGAATTTGTAGTGGCTGAGCTTGATACACGCCTTGGGCCTGTAAATATCGGGGCCATGATATGCTATGACAGGGAACATCCTGAGAGCGCAAGGATGAACATGTTAAAAGGTGCTGAGTTGATCCTGACCCCCAATGCATGCAACCTGAATCCCATGCTGTTAAAACAGTTCCAGGTCAGGGCCTTCGAAAATGCACTGGTAACTGCCATGGCAAATTATGCTAAAATGGGGCCCAATGGGTTTAACGGGCATTCCTGTGTATTTGGAGCCAACGGTGAACAGATACTACTCGCAGGCGAAGATGAAGGGGTTTTCGTAGCAGAATTAAAGCTGGGGAAAATGAGAAAAATCCGGGAGAAAACAATTTACGGTAATGCTTTCCGCAGACCTCATAAGTATGGATTAATGACTTCACCGGATGTTGAGCATCCATTTTTGAGAAAAAACAAGCTGGGACAACCATTCGAAAGAATTGAAAGATAGTTACTCATTCCAATGAATTTATGAGATTGATCCCTTATTTTCATAACAGAAGCAACGTTACATTAAATTTTTAAGTAATATGAAAAATCTAGTTTTTTGGACCCTTTTGATTATTCCTTCAGCCCTGATGGCACAGGGAACAGAACACGGTAATCAGGATTTGCCAGTAAAATGGGAAGAGCTTACTTCTCCCGACTTCAGAACCGCCGTGGAAAAATCAGCAAGAACCTGTGTTATTCCACTTGGCATCATTGAAAAACACGGACCCCATATGCCGCTGGGAACCGACCTGATCGATATCAGGGAGGTTGTTATAAGGGCGGCAAAGGAAGAGTTCGCTATTATATTCCCACCGTTTTATTTTGGGCAGATCTATGAAGCAAAACAACAGCCCGGTACCGTGGCATACAGTCCCCACACAGTTCTAACAGTCCTCCAGGAAACCTGTGATGAGATTCATAGAAATGGAATTGAAAAGATAATCCTGGTCAGCGGGCACGGGGGCAATAATTCCCTGTTGCCTTATTTCTGCCAGATGCAGCTCGAAAAACAGAAAGACTATGCCGTGTTCCTTTTCAGACCTGAGGATTCTGAAGAATACCAGGATAAGCTGAACGAGATGAGACAGACAGATTGGGATGAGCATGCCGGAGAAACTGAAACTTCATTGATGCTGGCCCATCGTCCTGACCTCGTTCATCTAGACAGGGCAAACGACCAGTCAGGAAAAGATTTGCAGCGATTGAATTCATTATCATTTGCCCACACAGCCATCTGGTGGTATGCACAATTTCCCAACCATTATGCCGGTGACGGGAGCTATGGAACCGCAAAAATGGGAAGACTGATTATGGAAAATAAAGTTGACCAGCTGGTGGAGATGATAAAGTCAGTAAAAACAGACCAGAAAACCCTTGAACTACAGAAACAATTCTATAAAGACTCAAAAAGACCCTTGGATACTGAACAATAAATCCCCCGGTGAGATTACCCGGTTATGGTTAATGTTTTTTAAAAGGACATTACAGGTTCACAAAATTTACTGAAAAAGAGAGATGAAACTGATAATAATCGCCAGCATAGTTGCATTGTTGAGTGCAGCAGGCTTTTCCCAGGTTCAGATACCTGCCGGAGAAATAAATCCTGATATTGTATCGAAAACCTGGAATGCTGTCTGGATAACCCATCCCATTGCATCACTCAGTGATTATGGCGTTTTTCATTTCAGGAAAATATTTGACCTGGCAGAGAAACCAGATAAGTTTATTGTACATGTTACAGCCGATAATCGTTATCGCCTTTATGTAAATGGAACACCTGTCGTATTAGGACCGGCCTGGGGAGATTTACACCACTGGCGGTTTGAAAGCATTGACATTGCTCCTATTCTCCAGGAAGGCAACAATATTATTGCAGCCCAGGTAGTAAACTTTGGATACTTACGGCCTGTGTCACAGATGACCTACAAAACAGGCTTTTTGTTACAAGGGGACAGTGATAAAGAAGCTGTACTTAATACTCATCCTGATAGCTGGGAGGTATTACAAAACCATGCATATAGTCCCGTAATAATTACCAGGCAGATCGTACCGGCTTATTATGCAGCAAGCCCTTGTGACACATTCAGGGCAGCTCAAAATCCATGGGGATGGCAAACAGATTTACTGGGGAAAAATAACTGGCTGAAACCGGCATGTGTTAATTTTTGCAATAAAGGGACCCCGCGTCATGGAGGCCATTATTTCAGAGATCAGTCTCCCTGGTTGTTAGTCCCCCGAATCATTCCTTTTCTCGAAGAATCCAAACAATATTTTTCGGAAATTGAAAGGCAGGAAAACATAGCCGTTCCTGAAGGGTTTACAAAAGGTGTGCACGAGTTGGTAATCCCGGCCAACACAAAAGTATCAGTACTATTAGATCAGGAATCACATACACGGGCATATCCTGAATTGCATTTCAGTGGAGGTAAAAACTCCATGATCAAAATAATCTATGCTGAAGCACTTTTTGACAGCCTGGGTAAAAAAGGGAACCGTGATGATACAGACGGGAAACATATGGTGGGTTATTATGATGCGGTGATAGCGGACGGCAAACCGAACAGGAGCTTCCGCCCCCTGTGGCACAGGGTTTTCAGGTATGTGCAACTGGAAATTGAAACATTTGATCAGCCTCTTGTCATTGACAGCCTTTACAGCCTGTTTACAGGATATCCCTATGAGTTAAAAGCAAATTTTGAATCAACTGACCCTATTCATACAGAACTGTTTGAAATGGGCTGGCAGACATTGCGCAGTGGCACAGGTGAAGTGTTTGAAGACGGGCCTTACTATGAACAATTAATGTATGGCGGCGATGCCAGGATCGAATCCATTGTATCACTGTACATGAGCGGTGATGAGCTGATGAGCAAAAACGTTATTGATCTGTTTGACAACTCACGCATGCCCGAAGGACTAACCTATGCCCGTTATCCATCTCATATCGTGCAGATAAATCCACAATATTCCCTCTGCTGGGTCCAGATGATTTACGACTATTTCATGTATGGTGAGGACACTGGATTTGTTAAAGATTATCTCGAGGGAATTCGTGGCGTACTTGCCTGGCATGAAAGAAAAATAGATGAAACAGGCATGCTGGGAGAGATCCCCTGGCTGAGGCATATTGAGAATATGTCCGGATCACCTGTTCATCCAGAAAGAGGACATTCCGCACAACAGACATTATTCTATGCTTTGACGCTGGACTATGCTGCAGAGATGTTTAACTATTTCGGATTTGAAGAACAAGCGAATAATTACCAGCAACTAGCAGAAGGCCTGAAAATTACCACACACAGCTTATGTTGGGACATTGATAAAAACCTTCTGGGCGATACACCCGAAAAAGATGTATTCACTCAACACGCAAATGTACTGGGTATTTTAACAGACGCTATTCCTGAAAATGAACAATATGAAGTTATGCGGTCGGTATTAAAGAATACATCACTGATCCAGTCTTATTTCTTCTTCAGGTTCTGGGTGTTCCAGGCCATGGAAAAAACCGGACTGGGAAATGAGTTCCTCCAAAACATATACCTCTGGGAACGTCTGACAGATTATGGATTGACAACATTTCCTGAATTCAGGGTAGAGTCACGCTCCGATTGCCATCCATGGAGTTCCCATATCAATTACTTTTTTCTGACAACGGTTGCTGGCATTAAACCGGCGAAGCCAGGTTTTCAAGAAGTGATCATTGAACCCCATCCCGGTAATGAAAAGATTATCCGGGCAACCATGCCCCATCACCGGGGCATCATTGAAATAAACCTTAATCTGGAAAAGAAGAAAAATCAGAAAGCTGAAATTTACCTGCCTGACGGACTCAGCGGGAGTTTTATCTGGAAGGGCGAGAAAAAGATTTTACATCCGGGCAAACAATTGATTAATCTTTAAACTCCCTGTCCGGAAGAAATAATTTAATATTGATTTTAAAACTGTTATCCTATGAACAAGAAAATTCTCCTGCCTCTGGCATTCTTTTTTTCGATAAGTATTACAGGAACATGTCAGGACTTAGTAAACAAAATCAATCCTGACCTGTTTGAAAAGAGATGGCAGGCACATTGGATCTTCCATCCCGGGACATCCGGAACCGATTATGGCGTTTATAATTTCAGGAAGACCATCGATCTGGATGAAAATCCGGATACCTTTATTATTCACGTCTCGGCGGACAACCGTTACCGGCTTTTTGTAAATGGAGAAGCCGTATGCTTTGGCCCGGCAAGGGGAGATATCCTGAACTGGAGATATGAAACCCTGGATATAGCACCCTATCTGGAAAAGGGTGAAAATGTTATAGCCGCAGTCGTCTGGAACTTCGGGCAACACCGGCCGGTCGCACAATTTACCATCCGGACTGCTTTTATCCTTCAGGGCAACTCGGAAAAGGAAGCTCTGATAAATACGAATACAAGCTGGAAGGTACTCCCTAACAGAGCATACCAGCCGGTCCCCGTTGATTTTGCTATGGTCAACGGATATTATGCGGCCGGTCCGGGTGATCATGTAAATGCATCCCTGTATCCATGGAACTGGGAAAAGCCTGGATTCGATGATGCAGCATGGCAGGAAGTAGCGCAAGTAAACAATCCCGGATCCCCCCGCGGTATTTATAACTATTCCGGAGGCAGCGGCTGGAACCTCATCCCGCGAAACATTCCCATGATGGAAGAAACAAAACTTACCATTCCGGTAATTGTTCGTTCGGAAAACATTAAGGTGGATGAAGGATTTCTGCAGGGTAACGGTTCATTGACCATTCCATCCAATACCAGGGCAACTGTATTGCTCGATCAAACCCATCTGACCACCGCATATCCCGAATTATGGGTCAGTGGCGGTAAAAACAGTGTAATTAAAATAACATACGCAGAAGCTTTAATGGATGCTGAGGGTAAAAAGGGAAACAGAAATGAGACCCGGGGCAAATCAATCCATGGTTATTACGATGTTTTTGAACCTGCCGGAGGAGATAATCGTTTGTTCCGTCCACTCTGGTACAGGACATACCGGTTTGTGGAACTGGCCATTCAAACCAAGGATGAACCATTGATCATCAATGATCTGTATAGTATTTTTACAGCTTACCCCTTTAAGCAAAATGCAACATTCCAGACCCATGATACCATGCTGGATAATATCTGGGAGGTTGCCTGGAGAACAGCCCGCCTCTGTGCAACAGAAACATATAGCGATTGTCCCTACTATGAGCAATTGCAATATATTGGTGATACCAGGCTCCAGGCCCTTATCTCCTTATATGTCAGCGGAGATGACAGACTGATGAAAAATGCTCTGAACCAGTTTGATGATTCAAGGATCCCTGAAGGTATTACCATGAGCAGGTACCCCACCTATTTCCCCCAGATGCACCCAACCTATTCTTTGATATGGGTATTGATGATACATGATCATTATATGCTCCGTGCCGATTCAGCTTATACAGCCAGGTTTCTGATGGGGATCAGCAATGTTCTTCAATGGTTTGAGCAACGCATTGATACATCCGGTTTACTTGGCAAACTCACATGGCCGAACTATATGGATGCAGCTCCCGGATTCAGACCAGCAGGGGCACCTCCCGGAACCATCAACGGTCAATCGGCCCAGATTACCCTTTTATTTGCCTATGCGCTGGATCATGCAGCCGAACTATTTACCTTCCATGAAAAACAGGGACGAGCCACCTATTATCAGGAATTATCAGAGAAACTAAAGCGGGCCGTAATTGAAACATGTTATGAACCATCAAAAAAAATGTTTTATGAAACCCCTGTTAAGCAAACACTCACCCAACACACCAATGTCCTTGCCATATTAACCGACGCAATACCTGTAAATGAGCAGGCTGAATTGATGCAGAAGATACAGGAAGATAAAACACTGATACCTTCCCAGATCTATTTTAGTTTTTACAATATGAGAGCTTTGAAAAAGGTTGGAATGGGCGATCAGTATCTCGACAATCTCCAGCACTGGGAGATAATGATCAATAACGGATTGACCACTTTTGCTGAAAGATCTCTTGAAGGACGGTCGGAATGCCATGCCTGGAGCGCACATCCGATGTATGATTTTCTGGCAACTGTATGCGGGATTGAACCGGCCGAGCCAGGATTCAAATCGGTAAAAATTGAACCGCACCTGGGCAAACTGACCGAGATAACGGCAAGTATGCCTCATCCCCTTGGTAAAATTGAGGTTCATCTGACGAGGATGAAAGATGATGGCATAAAAGGCCGTATTGAATTACCCGATCAGCTGACCGGAACTTTTTTCTGGCATGACAGGGAAGTTGTTCTGAAGGAAGGAAGGAATTTACTTGACCTTGATTAAGATTACTTTACATTAATTTAGACTGAACATAAGTTTTATATAATGAAGAAATCATTCTTTGCAACACCTATATTGATAATCCTTCTCAGCAGTTGTAATACAAGTAGCGAGACTGTTTTGTACGAGGAAATGACCCCATCCGTGTTTCGGGAAAAGTTAAATCACGCTCCAGTGGCATACCTGCCCCTTGGAACCCTAGAATACCACGGCGAACATTTACCGTTAGGTACCGACGCCCTCCACTCAAAAGGATTCTTCACGGAAATGGCTCAGGAATTCGGCGGGATTGTAATGCCAATGATTTTTCTAGGCCCATCGTGGTATACCGGGCAACCCATCGACTCGTTGATTGCCATTCATTGCACACCAAGTCCTAAAACTGGAAGTTGTTATTGGATTCCCGATTCGGTTTATCATATACTTTTAGAGCAACAATTCTCATTATTAACTCGAACGGGTTTTGAGGTTGTAGTTGTTCACGGACATGCACCATCGATAATCTATGTTGAAAGGCACAAACAGGAATGGGAGGAACAATTTGATATTCGCATTGTACCATATTTTATCTATCGTGATAATAGAGAGCTTGGTTATTCAGGACATGCCAGTGTAAACGAGACATCGCTTATCATTAACTATTTCCCGCATCTTGTTAAAATGCAATTAATAGATGCTGATACTTCAATTATCCCCTATGGAATCCAGACGAAAAATCCAAGGGGAATTGCTTCAGCAAAGATTGGAAAAGAAATGGAAGAAAAGCATATGGCGATTCTTATTGATACCTTGAATAGAATTTTGAACTAATATGATTTAAACCGGTGAAAAAAAATATAAGCTTTAGTTGGGTAAAACATTATTGTACTAATCACGCCCTGACACTACAGTGGGGATGGTATCTCCTGTTTGTCCTTTCCCTGATCACGGGATGTTCTTCGGAGAAAAAGCCCTTGCAGCATTCCGACCTTTACAAAAATGTGGTCATTAATGTTGGAGATGATCATACATATAAGGCAATCGGAGCGTACGGCAATGAAATTGTCCGTACACCACTATTGCCGAACACTTAAAGGCCCAAGGCTTTGCAACTGCGCTTATCGGGGAAAACCATTTCAATAGTTTTATATTGTGGGATTTGTATGCTGAAGGATTGCCTGATAAACTGACAATTGACGGAAAACTGGTATGGTTATGCGAGCCCAGAGATGCAGGTGCTGAATATGGTGGCCTCCCGCTTCGAACATCTTACGCCAAAGAATAATTTACTGCTGCTGGTTGATATACTGGATAAAATTTCCTATCACTCTTCTCCTCAGTTTTCCGGCCACTTCCGGATCGATATTCCGGGGATTCCATCTGGGTTCAATCTGGGGTTTATTATGCAGGATCCCGGTCTTTCTGACCATCAGTTCTCCTTCCTCCTGTTCCGAGAGATCTACTAATTCTGGGCGAAAAGCCATAACCCACGTGGTTTCACTGTATCCTGCATGTCCGCCAACATTATAAAAACCCTCGTCTTCTTTCAGATCATTGAACTGGTATGTCTTTATTGCATGAACTTTCATCTGCTGGTCTGAGTTTTCCTCTGAAAGATCTTCAACTAATTTCATTTGTCCCTTTCCACCATGATGATTCATCAGGAAGACATGCTTTATGCCATAACCTGAGATGGCCTTCAACCTGTTTTTGATAGCTAGTTTCATTTCTTCCTTTTCGCAATATTCACTTTTAAGGGGCAAGTCCGGGAAATTCATCCCGTATACTTCTTCATCCTTGCTGATCCCCCACTGGTCGGGAACGAGCCACGCGACGTCGCCGCGATTTATCATCTCCACAGAATACCCGCTGTTAGAAACGCCGGCGTCTGGCGTGTCCAGAGGTGCCTCAAACACCACGCGCGTAATCTCCCAGTCCTCGCCAGCGACGTGCGGCTCATACGGCACCTCCGCGTTGTGTTCGTACGGCGCGTCGTCCCAATCATCGCCCCACTGTTTGTTGAGCGCCTGCGTAGTGAAATAGGCGCAACGTCCCCCGATGTAGCACAACACGGGTTGGTTTTTCGTCTTCATTCTCCAACCTCCTCTAAAGCCCAGTCTTGATCCTTCGCCCAGAACAACAAACACACAGCATCGGCGGCATTGTGGTCAGCCATCTTCTCGCACGTCGCCAACTCAGCGTAGCGTATCATGGGGTCTTTGCTTGCATTGCCGTCCTTTGTCGCCCACTTCTTGAGCGCCTTCGGAGAGAGAGAGTCCACCACAATCTCTCTTTC
>SDBT01020941.1_pt1 | contig 10219 bp, 13 predicted proteins | sample 2277101 | NCBI WGS metagenome assembly SDBT01 (sample SAMN10404973, study PRJNA504765) | marine sediment metagenome | isolation source: marine sediment core GS10_PC15, 103 cmbsf | place: Arctic Ocean: Southern Knipovich Ridge | collected 2010
GTCTACCATCGAGTCGAGGCGACCATCGGGCACCGAAACCATTGCCTCTTCAATGGCTGTTGCACCTGGGGGCGGCAGTGCTTTGCCGCTGACAGCTGAAAAAACAGTGCTCTTGCCCGAGCCGAGCAAGCCAATTAACGCTACTTTCATTTTCTTAGCTCCTTTTTCATAGCTCGCAGTTTACAATATATGGTTGATTTTGGCGAATTTAAAAGGCTGAAAAATTATTTTTTGTGAGTTAGATAATTATTTATTTTTGTTAAACGAAGTTTGGTATAATGAAGTGGCATGGCTAAGTACCCAATATATCTTGAACTTAGCGGCAGGCGTGTCGTTATCATCGGTGCCGGGGCGGTAGCTGTTCGAAAAGCCCGGACCGTATTGGAAGCAGGCGCACGTCTGGTGGTAATAGCAGAACAAATCAACGACATGCCTGCGTGGCTTTGTTCTTGCAGTGATGCCGAATTAGTCAAATCCAGATATTCCAAAGAATATTTAGCCGGCGCGGTGCTTGTGATAGCGTCAACGAACAAATCTAAACTCAATAAGCAAATTTACAAGGATTGCCAGGAACTGGAGATTTTGTGCAACGTGGTTGATGTACCGGAGTTGTGTGACTTTTTTGTGCCGGCGGTAACCAAATGCGGCGGGCTGCAAATAGCTGTTGGTACCGACGGTCACTGCCCTGCTTATGCCCGTCATATAAGAAAGAAGCTCGAAAAAACATTCACTGCCAAACACGGCGAATTTTTAGCTGAACTCGGACCTATGCGGAAACAGATTATTGAAAATGTTCCGGATGCGGCCGACCGTAAAACGCTGTTAGGACAATTGGTGGATGATAAATCGTTCGAATATTTCACCGAAAACGGCCCGGACAAATGGCGAGGTTACGCAAACGAACTTATCTCAAAACAGAACAGTTCCATCGCCGAAAAGTAATAAGTGATGCATTTGTCGGGGATTTTCTCAGGCCTGTATTTCGTCGATGACTACCTGGAGATATTTCTGTCGATGTCCTATACGCCTTCTGCTGTCTTTGCGTCTGCGAAAGTACATAGGGTATAGCTTTTTGCCTTTGACAACCGCCTCGGCGGCAGTGGTCTTGAACGAAGCAATAACCTTGGCACCCTCGATGTACGGCGTGCCGAGTTTTGGTTGGTCCTCGTCGCTGACAAAAAGGACCTTGTCCAGTTCAATCGTCTTTGCCTCGGGCTCAACATCGGTCAATTCGATGTTTATGGTGTCGCCTTGGGCAACTTTATATTGTTTACCGCCCTGCTCAATTACCGCATACATTATTGAAAACTCCTGGTTTTTATGTTCAAAATCAGACAAACGAAGTATTTTAGGGGCTGGGGGATTTTTTGTAAAGCAAATTATCAGATATTTTTGTATCATATGGCTGAACTAAACAGGAGCAATTCTATGAAAACAGCTATGATAGGCGTTCTCGGCGGTGTTGGGCCTTATGCCGGGCTCGATTTGGTCCGAAAGATATTCGACCAAACCGAAGCAAAATGTGACCAGGAGCATCTTGCGGTGGCACTTTTATCGCTGCCTGGTGAGATTTGTGACAGAACGGATTTTCTGCTTGGCAAAACAGAAACCAACCCGGCTGATGCGGTTTTTGAAATCCTCGTCAAGCTGGAACAACTCGGAGCCGATGTGGCGGGTATTCCTTGTAACACCCTTCATTCGGCTGCGATTTTCAACGTCCTGCTCGAAAAACTAAGCAAAGCCCAAAGCAAAATCAAGCTTCTTAATATGATAGATGAGGTGGTTAAATTCATCCGGGAGAACCATCCGAATATCAAAAATGTCGGAGTGCTGTGTACTACCGGTGCGTATAAGACGATGGTGTATCAGCAGTACCTGGCCGAGGCGGGCCTGAACGTGATTTTGCCGAGCGAATCAATGCAGGATGAGATGGTAAATAAAGCTATCTACGATTTGGAAGACGGTATCAAGGCCAAATCAAATCCGGTATCCGACTCGGCGAAAAGCAAACTGCTCGAAGTTGTCGATTGTTTACAAAAACAAGACGCTGAAGCTATCATCCTTGGTTGTACAGAACTGCCGCTTGCTATCAATGATAAGAAAATAGGTGAAACCCTAATTGTTGATTCTACCCTGGTACTTGCCCGGGCTTTGATAAAGCAAGTGAGCCCTTGGAAACTTAAACCATCTGCCGATAGCTAAAAGCTGTCGCCTCTGCTGCATTTATTTTTGTTCCTGATTTACAATTCCGGGTCAAACTTAAGTCGTCTGTAATCGGTTGATAAATCCGGTCAAGGTTCATTTAACCTGCCCTGCCAAAAAACTTATACCTAAAGACAGGGTAATTACAATGTGCGTAACTACAATTGTGTTTACCGCAAAACGAAATGCTTTGGGATTATCATAGTTTTTCTCAGCATTTTTTATGCTTTTTAAAAGCCATGGTAATGTCGCTATAGCTGCTATTGCTATCGCAGGTATTATTTTCAAAACAACACCTAAAATCAAGAGTGTGAATACACCTGTCAAACCCAACTTTAACAATAGAATCGCTCGTTGTTTTCCGAGTCTAACTACCAGGTTTCGTTTTCCAACGAGCATATCCTGATAGTAGTCCGGTATTTCGTTCAGCACCGCTAAGCAAAACACACTCAGGCCGCTGATTACAGAGACAAAAAACGGCGTAAAATCAATCCTTTGGGTTTGAATATAGTAACTGCCCAATAGCATAAACGGCCCATATGACAGACCTATCACCAACTCACCAAACCCACGATATGCCCATCTGATTGGCGGACCGACATAGAAATATGCGCCAAGAAATCCAAGAAAAGAAAACAGAAGTATCGGCCATCCTGTTTGTAAGGTTAGATAAAGGCCGATGATGAAGGCAAAAACAAGAGCTAAAATTCCTAATTTATAAAACCAGGCAGGAATCTCAGGTTGAGCTTGAGAAAAAATTCTGTCGCCTCCTTCTTTGGCATCGAAATATTCATTGAACAACTCTACCGCGACAAGAACAAGAAAAATACCTGCAAAGCCCCACCAGAAATGCAACCAGTTAAGTTTACCCTGAATATTGATTGCTACAGTTTGACCTAAGAAATAAGGAAGCAGCCCAGCAAATAGAAAAAAGCGGTATCTTATCAGCCTTATCAGGTTCATAACCAAATTAAATCTCTATCCAGTTATTCGATTGGGCTAAAAGATCAGGGTCGTCTATTACTTTATTTGTAAATTCAATTACCTCCGGTTTTCGCCATGCTTGCTTGTAGTCTTGCCAGATATCTTTAAGGCTTTTCTTTTTCAGATCGCCACAGATAAAAGGCAATGGACCAATAAGTTTAACTTTTCCGTTGGGAAGGACCAGTAAACTTGCTGACGGTTTTTCCAGACGATATTTCAACTCCTCGATTACATCATAAGGATAGTGATAGATTTTCATTTTGCCTTTATATTTTTCAGTTTTTTCCTGCAGCACATCGAAGAATTTGGCATACTCATCATCAGACGGGCAAATGATATTCCAGTTTTTAGCAGCTCGGCCAATTCGCATCGTTTTGCCCGTATAGAAGCCATAAACTCCGAGTGAATAGGCCAGTTCAATAATTTCACCGATTTCATGGATATTGAACTGTGTCGGAACAAAGACGATTTCGGTATTAACGCCGGCTTCCATGAGCAGTTTGCACGCTGTGACCGCTTTTCCCCAATCACCACGCAGGCGTAATTTTTCATGTGCTTCGGCTGTTGCGCCGTCTAAACTTATCTGAACCGATCTCATTTTTAATTCTGCGAACTTTTCAGCTGTTTTTTTGTCGATGACCTCACCATTAGTCTCTATCTTGAGACTAATATTATTATCCCTTATAAGCTGACAAACATCGAAAATATGAGGACAAAGCAAAGGCTCTCCACCAGATATAGCCATATAAGGGATATCCAAATCCACAATCTGTCTGCAAAAATCAAGCGCCTCTTCTTTAGTTAGTTCATCCGGCATACTGTGGCCAGCTTCCTCGCAACAATGCAGACAGCCTAAGTTGCAAAACGCATTGAGCTGCCAGGCAATAAAAAGCGGCGACTTGTAATCTTCGAATTCGCTGCCCGCAAGAACCTGACGCAATTGATCATCAGGGCCAGGATTCGTTAAACGACTTAAATTTTTATCCTCAACAGCACTACCCATATCTGCTCCTATACATTACTTATTATGTTATTTGATTTTAATTGGTTAGTGAATTCTATGACATCTTTTTCAATGGATTGACTGTCGCCATCAAAAATCTCGCTGAGTTCGCCAACTATCTCCGGCAATTGCCTGCCTTGTTCAATTAATTGTAAAATTTCGCTGCCAACCTGATCGGTTATAAATATTTTCTCGGTCAGCGTATCAAATACAACCGTTCCAAATTTTTCTTTCCTGATTTTCGTATGTTCAGTAAAATTCATCTAAACCTCTCTATTCTCATCTAAAGACACAACGCCCCCGGCATAACCTTCAGGCGCATTACAGAATACACAAACAAGATATTCAAATCGTCATACTATTATGTAAATCTGATGTAAGGCTGAGCCATTACTTTTCCGGAAACATCCTCGAGTTTTGGCTTTTGCCATTTCTTTTTTGGTTTACTTTCTTTAGCGGCATCACATTGCTTTTGCTCAACTTCCATTTGTTTGTCCTGCATAATTGCGTCTCCTTTTCATTTATCATTCTTGCTGTTAATAATTATTTCGGCTGGATTAATCAGCTTCTTCAATTTTTAATGCCTCGGCTGGGCAAAGATAAGCACAAGCACCACATCCGATGCATTTGTCCGATACTTTATTAAAGGGTGTCTGCACACTTCTTCTTACACCTCTGCCTGAAAAACTCTGGGCATTTCTCTGGCTGATTTCGGCACAGACACGAACACATAAACCGCACAAAATACAGTTCTCTTTCTTTTTGAGCTTAATCCGTGTCTCTGTTACTCCATATTCTTTCGCCAATTTTTTAATTTTTTCGGCATCCGGGCATCGAGCTAACAAAAGTTCGAAAACAATCTTTCGAGCTTTTTTAACCCTGTCGGTATCCGTTTTAACCTTTAGGCCCTCGGTGACCTTGTAAACACACGACGCTTCAAGTCCCGACCTGCCGCCACCGACTATTTCGACCAAACACAATCTACAGGCACCATAAGGCGTTAATTCCTTGTGATAACACAAAGTAGGTATTTTTACACCTTCCTCCAGAGCTACCTCAAGGATGGTCCGGCCTTGCTCAACCTGTACCTGTTTGTCATTTATAGTAAAGTTAATCATAAAAAACATATCCTCAAAAATCAAGCTTTTTAAAATTTTCTGTACTTAACGGATTTCCGCCAAGCAGTCAGAAAAACTCAGCTTTTGCATTCAAATGAATCAAAATGGTGACAGTTGTCACTTTTTTTATAATCAAGAACAAACTGAATCGATGGATTTCCTGCAACCAAAGCTGCCATAGTCGCATAAATATCGCCTATCGGCTTTATATCCGGGTGACTGAGTTCAAAGACGGCGGTCACTTTCGTACCTCGTTGTTTCTCTGAATCTATCTCCAACTGTCCACCAGCCTGCTGTGCCGCCTGTGAAAGTAAAGCAAGTCCCAATCCGACCTGTTTACCATTTTTCGTCGTAAAGAAAGGGTCCACAACCCTGTTTACGGTTTCTTCGTCCATCCCCTTTCCATCATCTTCAATAGAAAGAGTCAACCTGCCATTGCTCTGGTCTTCCAAGAGTTCTATCATTATCTTTTTAGCACCTGCTCTAATCGCATTCTCAGCTATATCAAGTATATGTAATGATAAATCTTCCATACTGTGTCAGACATTTACCACTCTTCCATCAACACCATGAAAAGCCATCGCTATTTCAGGCAATGAAGGGGTGCTTAGCAAGAATGTCGTAACGACCTTGCCAACATCGGACAAAAAATGTGCATCCGAAGACCTAACCAGTGGCAACCCATAACTTTTGTAATTATTAACTTCGCTTGATTCACACCTCCAGGATAATTCCAGGGCGTCCAGAGGCAATTCTTCCGGGATAAAACCTAATTGGGCAATGATGCTGAAAGAGTCGCGGTCAACATGCGAAGCGATGGCTACTCCACCCAGACTATGCACCAGTTCAACGATTTTATCAATTCCCAAACTGGTTGAACCTATCAGCAACTTCGTGGTGGAACCTACAACTCTGTCATGTTCATCTGCAATCAGCTGTTCGCCAAAGTAGTCTTCATCGTTTTCGCCGGATAAATTTTTGTAAACGATATTCTGCATTTCCAATAAAGTATCATCATCGGCGAAAAAAGCCAATACATGGACTTCTTCACTTGAGCATATTTCCATACCTCCTAAAACCTGCACGCCTTGTCTTTGTCCGGCTTTTCTTACCGCTGAAACATTCTCTGCGGAATTGTGGTCACAGATGCCAACAACATCGAGCTTTTTGTCCCTTGCCTGCTTAATAATTGTTGTAGGCAGCATCTCCGACTGAGCGCAAGGAGAAAGACAGGTATGGATGTGTAAGTCCATCTTATATTCCTTCATTATCACTTTTTTTCCCGGAAAACCCTAAAGCGTACAGCCTGCCACTCAGCTCAAAAGCCGTCATCTGGCTTACCATTATTGTCACACCCTTGTCTTCTGCCTTTTCAACGGTCTGCTCTTCCGGCTCCCTGCCATTTATTAGCACAATACCTGATAATCCTTTTATACTTGCTATAGCGACGATATTGGGGTGAATCTGCAGCGTAATCCATAAATCATTTTCTTCGCTATTGGCCAGCACGTCACTCAAAAGGTCGCTGACATATCCATTACTTACCTCGACATCCAGTTTATCGGCATTGCACCTGACTTTTAAATTGAACTTTTCAACTATCTGGCTTAATTTCATTTTCATTACACCGCCTTTGATTGATATTGAGCGTTGTCAATATCTATGCTGATTTTCAAATTCGTTCCTTTGCCAAGCTCCGACTTTAAATCCATCCTGTCGGCACATTTCTTAATATTAACCAGACCCATTCCAGCTCCGAAACCAAGCTCCCGCACCCATCCTGAAGCGGTTGAGTATCCCGGTTGCATTGCCTTTTCGACATCTTCAATCCCGGGTCCGGAATCGCTAATACAAATATTAATCTGATCGGGGCGTACCTGAGCAATTACATCGCCTCCATTGGTATAAATCACAACATTCATTTCGGCTTCATACGAAGCAATCGCTGCTCGGCGAACGATTTGAGGATGTATACCCAACCGCTGCAGCGTCTTCTTAAGACTGCTCGATGCCTCACCTGCCAGGTTAAAGTCCTTGGCCTTTATATGAGATTGAAAGGTTAAGAGGACCTTGTCTGCAACAATATCTTCAAATAAATGACTTGCCCGATAGCGGTGAATCTCCTCCTCGTGATAATCTATCTCTAAGTTCCGAAGCAATCTCTCAATTATATCGCCCTTGCTCAGAATTCCCACAAGTCTGCCCTGACGGTTGATAACAGGAAAACGACCAAAGCCGGTCTTGTCAAGCCTGGAGACTGCATGAATCAATGGTTCATCTTCATATAAAGTCTTAACTCCTCGGGTCATTTTATCCTTGATAGGACAGTCTATTTGGTCGCCGGCCAACCAATTAATAAAGTCTTCAGTACTTATAATGCCAACTAATTTATCCCCCTCCATCACAGGAACTCCCGAGAACCGATTAGAACGTAATATCTCTCCGAGTTCACTCATCAACGTCTCAGGAGAGGTAGTTGTCACGTTCTTTGTTACAGCATCACGCACTTTCAGTTCATATACCAATTCCTGAACTTTAGTAAATTCTGCTTTTGGTTTATTCGGAACCATCTCCGCCTTTCAAACCTTTTTTATGCAGTCGCCCACAGCATTCGTACATAAGCAATTTAGTGACCAGGAGCGGGATATTTTTCTCCTTGGCCAGTTCTATAGTTTCCTGTGGAGGTTTTTTGCCGCGTACAAAACACACAACAGCTACATCGGCCATTTCAGCAGTTCGAACAACCTGTGGATTTGTCAGTCCTGTTAAAAGTAATGAGCCGGGTTTGACAAATGTTAATACATCACTCATTAAATCCGAACCACAAACCAGATTTATCTCCTTGTCAAACCTTTTGACATCATCGAGCGAATCGGCTTCAAGGATTTCGCATATTTCAGCAATCAACATTACACTTCCTCGCTATTCTTCGTCATCTTTTTTCTCAAGGTCACATCTAAAGCATCTTTTTGCTTCTTTAACGGCCATTTCCTCAGTGAAGCCAAGCTCTGTTTCCTTGAAGCTCAGCTTTCTTTGCTCTATGGGCAAGACAGGCATTACAGGTTCCTTGATAACTCCAATTTCCTCTTCTGTCAACTCAACAGTCTCGACCTTCATAGCCGGACGAGTTACTGTGTATTGCCTGACTAAAGGCAGGCCATTCACATATTTGTCTATCATCGAGGCGGCAATTTTCCCATCTGCTATCGCTTCGGTTATCGTATCGGGGCCGCTTACCACGTCTCCGCCGGCGAAAATCCCATCGGCACCTGTGTAAAGCGTTTCAGGGTCGGCCTCAACAGTGTTCCATTTTGTAAACTTCAAGCCGCTGCCAGTTATCACTGATTTAATATCCGGCTCCTGACTTATGGCAGTGATTAAAGTATCAACATCTTCAATGAATTCAGACCCTTCAATCGGAATCGGCCTTGCTCTGCCGCTCTGGTCAACCTCAGTGAGTTCCATCCGTATAAACTCAACCTTAGCTAATGTATCATTAGAGCCCACAGCTTTGACCGGCGCGGCTAAAAATTCAATTGAGATACCTTCTCTCATCGCCTCGGTAACCTCTTCGCCAAGAGCAGGCATTTCTTTTCTGGTTCTCCTGTAATATATCTTCACATCTTTACCGAGACGGTGTGCTGTTCTTGCCGCATCAATTGCTGCGTTTCCTCCACCAATAACAGCAACCCTCTGCCCTATTTGTGGTTCCTGACCAAGGCCGGTCTTTCGAAGAAAATCGACGGCATCGATTACTCCATTTAGTTCCTCTCCCGGGATATTCAACTTTAATCCTGCATGCGCTCCGGTTGTTATAAAAACGGCATCGTAATCTTTTTTCAAATCTTCAAGCGATACATCTTTGCCTACAGTAGTATTGGTTTTTATTTCAACGCCGGCCTTTTTTATGACGTCTATCTCGTAATCTAAAATGTCTTTTGGCAGCCGATATTCGGGAATGCCTACCGCGAGCATTCCGCCTGCAACAGGCAGGGATTCAAAGATTACTACTTCGTATCCTTCCAGTGCAAGATAATAGCCGCAGGATAATCCCGCAGGCCCGGAACCTATGATAGCTACTTTTTTGCCATTGCTCTGTTTGGTCTCAATATTAACAGCAAGCTTCTCTTTTACCTCATAATCTGTAACAAACCTTTTCAGTGCCCTTATGTTAATCGCCGCCCCACCGCCTCTACCGGCCATACATTTGGTTTCGCAGGGATGAGTGCAGACTCTTCCGCATATTCCCGGCAAAGGATTTCCTTTTCTTATGATTTCCATGGCCTCTGCAAATTTTTTCTGGGCTATCAAGCCGACGTAACAGGGAACATCCTGCTCAAGAGGACATGCATGCTGGCAGGCAGATGAAATAATTTCCTTGCACACTCCCGCGGGGCATCTTTTATATTTTATGTGCTGAATATACTCGTCTCTAAAGTATTGCAGTGAACTCAAAACCGGGTTCGACAAAGTCTGGCCCAGTCCGCACATGGAAGCGTCTTTTACTGCGTACGATATTTCTTCAAGAATATCCAGGTCCTCTTCTTTTCCTTCGCCTTTGCATATTCTTTCAAGAATCTCGAATAGTGCCGCAGCTCCTTCCCTGCAGGAAGAACACTTGCCACATGATTCATCGCTTGTAAATTCAAGAAAATACTTTGCAAAATCGACCATGCACGTATCTTCGTCGACCACAATCATACCCCCCGAACCCATGATTGCTCCTGCTTCCTTCAAACCCTCATAACCAACCGGCAGATTAAGCAGCTTTGCCGGTATTACCCCCCCGGAAGGCCCGCCTGTTTGGACGGCCTTAAGTTTCTTATTGTAAGGTATCCCCCCGCCGATGTCGTAAACTATTTCTCGCAGAGTTATTCCCATCGGTACTTCAACTAACCCGGCGTTATTTATA
>SDBT01020942.1_pt1 | contig 10219 bp, 11 predicted proteins | sample 2277101 | NCBI WGS metagenome assembly SDBT01 (sample SAMN10404973, study PRJNA504765) | marine sediment metagenome | isolation source: marine sediment core GS10_PC15, 103 cmbsf | place: Arctic Ocean: Southern Knipovich Ridge | collected 2010
CCCGCCAACCCGCGTTCGACTTTAAACCCGGCTTGTTCTAAAGTATCAGCCAGAAGTTTCGACGATTTATACTCTTGAAGCCCGAGCTCAGCGTATGACCAGATTGCATCCGAGATTTTCCCGAACTTTTCAACTACCTGAGGCTGGCTCAGCCACTCAAGAACTAATCCTTTCTCTTTCGGTGTTTTTTTTGCAGCAAGCGATTGCCCGCTCAGGCCAAAAATCAGCATGGTTACAATTGTGATGAACAGGAAACTTTTTTTAGACGTTTTTATTCTCATTCTTTCCTCCTTGAAATTTCCCAAAAAAGTCTTTTTTAGAATTCATATGACTGCTGGATTTGAATTCTCCAGTCCAGCGAATTTTTTTTCAAATTAAAAACATTATACATGACATCCTGTTTTCTTCAGGAGATAAGTTCAATTGCATTTCCAAGCTAAAAGATAGCTTTTATGAAATAAAAAGTCATTATGCCCGTCGCAATCAATTTTAAAAGGACTCCAAGCATTATGCCCATAAACACGCCCCAGCCAGCTTTTAAAGCCTCATAGCTTTGCTTGCCTTTCAGCAATTCCCCGGCAATAGCTCCGATGAAGGCTCCGATTATCATGCCCAGGGGAGGAAAAAAAAGAATTCCGAGGATCATTCCTATAATCGCTCCCCAAAAGCCAAACTTCGAAGCTCCGTGTTTTTTGGCTCCGGCAGCAGGGAGTAAATAGTCAAGGCCAGTGACAATGACTGTCAATACTGCCATTGTAATTAAAAACTTTGCACTGAACGGCTCCCAGCGCCTGGCAATAGATAAAAGAATTAAGGAAGCGAAGCTAAACGGAGGCCCAGCAATCCCAGGGATAATACAGCCAATAATTCCTATGATTACACAAATAATGGCAAGAATAATTAAGCCAATCATAGCAATTTCTTTATGTTATATTGCAGGCCATGAACTTTTATCAATTTTTTTTGTAGACGGGGTAGATATCGCTGGGAATATTCTTGTAAGGGAGCGTTGTCAGGTCAGCAGGACCCCAGCCCGGTGCATCGACCTCAAATATCGCACCGGCTAAACCGGTCTCATAAAAGCCTCTTCTGAAATGGACACGGGACTTGAGGATAATTATATCAAGATCATCGAGTTTGATGCCGAGAGGCGTAAATATTCGAGGGGTAGTAACCTGCATAAGCTGTGGCGTGAGGATAACACGGTTGTTTTCCCCGAAGAGGAGTACAACCACTGCCCCCCTGCCATAATCACCAAGAAACTCAACCTTCCCTTCAATCCGGACGGGATTTCCCGCAAATTTGTCCGAATAGCCTCCTAAATCGATACTGATTGTATCTCCAACTTTATGGTTTGCTCGTATCTTTTCAATTGCCTTTTCGTCCCGCAGGGTGGTTATACAGAAATTTTTTGCTCCCTGCTTGATGAGCTCCTCGAGGATGTGCGTGGAGCCGCCTGTCCTGTCGCTGTGGTCAGCTATAACAACTGGAATATTACCTGCTTTGGCGGCTGTGATGGCTATGGATACGCCTTTTTTGGTCTTGGGGAGTTTCTTTCCGGCAAAGGTTTTTCTCATCCTCCAGATATAATCTGACATATCATCTGCAATCCTGTCTGCCAGCTTCTGGTCATTATTGACGACGACCATGACGGTTGCCCCAACATCAGGTACATCCGCATAGGCAAACCCGAAGGCAACAGAGACATAAGTGCCTGGATTCCGGCATTCCCATCTGCGGGCCCGCTCCATTATTTCCATAGCCGGAGATACTCCTGTTCCTTGATAAACACTGGGTGTTATCACTCCGGGTTTTCTGGTGGCCATAACAGGCTTGTAGTCTCCGCGGATAGTCTTGATCATTACGCGCGCTGCATGCTCACCCTGAAGCGTTGTATCATAATGTGGATATCTCTTAATTATAAAAACGGCGTCAGCCGCATCTGATAGCTCATGATCCTCGTTGGCATGGAGGTCGAGGGTAACCATGATCGGGATACTACCAACCACTTTCCGCACCCTTCGCACAATCTCAGCTTCAGGCTTGAGAATGCCGGTTACGGCCATGGCACCATGAAGAGAAAGAAAAACACCATCGATATGACCAGCTTTTATCAGGTCGGCTGTAATCAGACCGGTGTACTTGTCAAAAGCCTCTCTAGTAATCCAGCTTCCTGAAGAACCACCCCGCGCACCGTGTGGAGAAGTGATGCCGACAAGCTCTACGCCTCCGTATTCCACACAAACAGTTTTAAAGCCGCCGATGTATCCGCTATCTGTATTGAGGATATCCCGGCTGGGCGGTCCGTAGAATTCCCAATCCTCGACGGTTGTCGGTCTTGGGCAAAAAGTACAAGTCTCATGCGAGAACCTGGCTACCGCAATTCTTATTGTTTTTCCTTCCTCTGTTGCAGCTTTTGTTCCCATTACGAAAAACAAGAGGAAAAAAGGAATAATCCATAAAAACACTTTCCTAAACTTATTTCTTATCCAAAAAGCTAGGTTTTTTCTTGAATAAACTTTTGTGTTATGGCTAATTTGAATATCATCCTTTCCTTTTAGATCTATTCTCTTTATTACCCAGAGATTTTATAACACTCAAACAACAACACGTCAATAAAAGCGGTTAATAAAGACTGGTGAAGTGTCTACACTGTCAAAAATGAAGCCATGGTACGAAGTGAATCCAGAGGTGTTCCGGGCCGTTAAGCAAATACAAGACATTAAACTGGGATTCCTGAGGTCGAGGATGCGAGGGTGAGGCTGACTGGATTGAAGCGAAATATAATCCAAAACCTGTGCAAAGTACTTCTCTTTCTTGTTCTTCTCCCTCTGGTGGCGGAAGCTGACTGGTCAATCTACATGATGGTGGAGAACATTTCCGCTTTAATAAAGAGGAACTAAGGAGTAACCTTTAGCTTGGTACCCTATCAAAGATACCACACCATTTTCTGTATGCTTGATTTCTGGCAAAACCGTAGCTGGATCTACCTTAAACATTCTGGCAGCAAATAGACAGATCTCTAACTTAATCCCATCCTTGGCCATTTCAGAAATTCTTACAGCAATAGCATCGAGCATTTTATGATCCTCCGGCGACACACCTTCTCTTTTATTAGATATTAGCTTCACTGAGGGACCAATAAAGACAACCACAAACTCCGGTTTTTTTGTTACTGCAGCAATATCCTTACCCTTAAAAGTTTCGTGTATCAGATCCAGAAATACTGTAGCGCTTTTCGGGCTGCCTGTCCTGAAATCAAAAACTGCCCTGACCGTTTTTAGACCTTTCAGAGCGCTTTCCTGAGTTTGAATGACATCTTGAGCAAAGCCGGCTGACGTGAAGGCAAGAATACAAATCATGAGAAAATAAGGAGATTTTTTAAGGATGTGAATCATTTGGGCCTCCATTTTACCTTTTAAATAATACTCCCCATGTCAACTTTATATAGGGCTGAGTCTAGTATTTTACGAAAAAATAGCTTTCTGGCGTTAAGAATATTTTTTCTATTCTTTTAACTTTTTTATTATTAAGCTTTGCCTCATAAAGAAAAGCATGAATTTCTTTAGCTTCAATTAGCTCTAGATATTTACTATCTGCTAGGGCCTCCATCATTTTTTCGAGCGCTTCCTTGCTGGGAATTTCTTTCACGTATATGTCCACATTGCTGTAAGCTCTTTTTAATTCATCTTTATATTCTAAGGGCAATCTCTCAGCCGGCTCTATATGAGCAGCAAATTTTACTCTTATAACTATCTCAGCCCCGATAAAGTTATTCATCGAATCATAAAACTCTGTTTCTTCAAACTCTTCTATTTCAATGACTTCTTCATATGGAATTTGCTCTATTAACGTTATCGGCCTCAACGTGACTATATCGAATTTATCAAGATAGAATACAATCAGGAAAAGAACCGTAGCTATAATTATTATATATAAGGTTCTAATCAATTTTTTCGCGAATGACTTCATTTCTTTCCTCCGGCAAAAAAAAAGAAATATTTTAAATATAGATTTTTTTACTCTAACAAAAAAATAAGCCTTTTTCAATCGGCATGAGTTTATTTTTAAAGAAATGTGGAAATTTTGATATTTAGTTAAAAAACAAGCTTAAAAATAGATGAAGATTACAGGCGTAAATGCATAAGTAGGGCCAGGTCTTGCTTTTTGCCTGACCCCACATTGCTGCATCCTAATTGGCTAAATCAACGGATTAGAAAGATTGACTAACTCCTCTATTGGGGTGAGAAAAACACCCTTCATAAGGTTAGTCAAACAGGAACAAATTCACCCTATGATTCATCCTAAAAGGGCATTGATAAGGCTGAGGCTAAAATATATTAATAAGTCATTATGATAATATCAATCATCCTTTTAGAAACAATGACACTCGTAGGACAAGCTACGAGCATATCCTCTAATCAGTTTCAGGAAATCCTAAGGGTGCTCCTGATACCGATTGCATGGATATTCCCTATGCAAAAGGCAATTCTCGATTTCTTCTTGCATTCTTCTTCGCCTTGGTTAGCTGCTGGGAAATTTGTGTTTCTCCTCTTCCCACTTCTGCTCTGGCTCGGCATCATCTGGTGCACACAACTTTCTCTATATACATTGCCCTTTCGCTCAAAACGCATTAGCTTCGTCACAACCCTCCTTCTTTCCTGGTGGGATGGAGCACGAGCGGTGTGGCTCTTCTGGACCGGCCTGTTTCGGCTCATAGTTGTTCTAATCGGCTGGCTGTTCTCTATTCTGCGGCTCATATTAAAATTCATTGTAGAATTCATTAAACAGATTGTGAGCGCTCCATTCACGATGACCGGTCGGATGACAAAAAGTTTCTTCCGGCCAGGCGTCCCCTGGGTAGCCGTTGTGGCCCTTGTACTCTGGTGCATGCTTGAAGCTGTGATCTTTTCCTATGTCCTTTTCCCGACGATTTCAGAAGTGCTTATGGACATTGTAGGATCAGATAAGTCATCTCCACTAATGATGCCTTTTTTGTATGTATTCTTGCTTGTTATAATTATGGGAAGCTTTGCTGCTCTCCAAGCCTTAACAGATGCAGCTCAGACAAAAAAGGTAAAACTCATCATCCAGATGACTATCATCGAATTGATCGTAATGGGCTTTGAGGTAATGTTCCTTTATCGAGAGCTGGTTGACGCCATCACACCCTGGATAGTACAGCAGACTGGTGTTCGAATGGGGATTGGCTTCACATTGGGGATTTCATGTATGGGATGGATTGCCATTCGAGGCATGACCTGGTTCTTATTCGGACAGTTCGGTACACCTCCGCTTTTAGCTATAATCGCCCGTCGACCTGTAGCCCAGGCGGCAGAAGATCATAAAGCGTTCTCATCCGCCACCCCAGAGACTCTACAATGGTGGAAAAAACCGATACAAGAATTTAAAAATGAGATCGAATGGCTGCATAAGAAGTTTAATGAACTTCTGGAATTCCTGACTCTACCCATCCTTCAGGTTCTGGCAGTTATCTTGAACTTTTTTATGATCTTATTGACCGCACGGCCGATCTTCAATCTTCCATTCAAAGAGTTGAAGGATGTGATGGATACGCGGGACATCCTCATAGAAAAAAATTTAGCGCCAAAGAAAGGAGCAGCATCTTGATGTTGAAATTTAAAAACCTATCAACCTGGCTGGCCGGAGTCGCACTCCTCTTGATAATCGTTACAGCATGCACCCCGCCAAGCAGCGAAAAAGTATCTCGATTGGTCATGTTTGTCGGTGTAGACGTAAGCGGATCTTTCCAGAGTTCAGGTTATTATGATGATTCTCTGACGTTTCTCTCTCACTACCTATACGGCCACCTCAATGTACTGGGCGAGCTGAGCGGACTGCGGGCACTATTCGTAGGCTCGATCGGAGGTCATGGAACAAATGAGCCCAAGGCTTTCCATCCTATCCATGATCTCGAAAACAAAGATGTAAGTCAGATTAAAGCGGCTCTTAAAGAGTGGTTTCCACCAATGGACACAATAACAGACTTTAATGCTTTCTTCGCGGAGGTCGCTGCCCAGACTAAGGATAGAAACCTTACCCTAGCGCCGATTTGCATCATGATTATAACTGACGGCGTTCCGGATACGGGAGTGCGAGAGGCAAAAACCACTTATGAGCAGATTGATCTTGATCCGCTAGAATATCTCTCCCGGCGAGTCACTGTCCGACTCACCTACCTGGATCCAATAGTCGCCAAGCGATGGCGAGACGATGTTCCTTCGCGGCGAGTGAGAATATGGACTGTCCCCGGAGAGGTCATGGAAGGTTGGAAACAACAGATGCAGCCTGGTGTTGAACTGGCTAAACAAGACAAATTTTGGAGGTGGGTTAAAGACAACGTCGATTTCCGGGTACGTGCTAGAAAAATCTAAGCTACGTTCCATTTATCAATAAAACCTAACACATTAAAACGGCTTATTTTTATCTTCATTTAAAATCCATCGGCCTGATAAATCAAACCTCTCCATTAAGAACAAGTGTGGGCTTGATAAACCAAGTTCCTACGTTTAGAAAAAGTGTGGGCTTGATAAATCAAACTCCTGCAAGAAAGCATGAATTAAACTACGAAAAGTCTATCCCTTTATTGGTTCATCTTAAAAAGAGAATCTTCAAGGCCTGTATTGAACTTCACGCTTGTCAAAGTAATTTTCATAAATTCCTCGCCCTCAATAAAGGTAACCAAGGAGTGAGCGATTATCATCCCATCGACTTTCTTGTAATCAGAGGTGAATTGTTCAGCTTCGACCTCATAGCCCATTGGACCCATTGTTTTTACTTTGGCTTTATAGGTGAGAGATGTTTCAGTATCCACATAAAGAGTCGCTTTAAATCCATCAGGGTAGGTACTTTCTATGACAAAATAGTCTTTGTCTTCAATTTTTTCCTTCCCTTTGTAATCAAAAGAAAAACCATATTTTTCTGGATAGAGCATGGCAATGGTGGGCAAAGACTCTCTCTTCATATCTGCTGCTTGCTGTTCTTCCATTTCCTCAGTGTTCCCAGTTTGAATATTGACCCCCCACGCTGTCTCTCCATCGTAAGCTTGCGTGATAATTATGCCCATTATTTCAATATCTCTTCGCATTTTGTCCGGTTCTTTCTTATATATAGTAATTAAACCACTCAGACCTTGCTGAACCATATCCAGGTTGCCAGATAAAGTCGTGTCTTTTATGCTCTCAAATACTTTTTTTCCACCCTGAGCTTCTATCATCTTCTTTATAATTTCTTCAGCGGTCTGACCAGACCCAGGAGAAGTCAACAGAGCTACGAGAAAAAAGCTTAAAAGAAAAATTGAATAATTTTTTTTCATTGAAATACCCTCCTCTGTGTCAATATATTCTAATTCGATATACCATTCTATAATATTTTTTTTAGAAGTTGTAATAAAAAAAAGACGAAAAACATGATTCCATTTAGCTTTTTTTAGTTCCGGTAACACTTTCACAGAGAGAAATGGGACCGGTTCCCATTTCTTCATCCATTCCTTAAATTGTTTATTCCTGCCCCCTCTCTATCATTTATTGTTAATCTTACTCGTTATGCTTTATTAACCTGGCTAAAGATCCGGAAAAATATTCTTAAGAATGGATAAAGATTCAGGAAAAAGTTCATTGAGAGTAACGTATCTCCACTCAGCGTACTCAATCTGCCATCTGTCATTTCTTTTTATTAATTTAATCTTCAACCGGTAATTTTCGGTTGAATATCTAATTAATTTGCGAAAAACCTTAGCAGCTCCAGAGGAAAACGCCACTTCAGTTTGAATGGACGCGTCCAGGGACGAAATTTCTTCTATCTGTGTGCTTAACATATTGATGGCAATTCCTCGGTATCTTTCATGGTATTCATTAATCATATCCTGTGTTTCCTTTTTTCCTCTGCCCTCAAAATCGTGATAGTCATCCGCAAAATTTATCATTATACTCGTCATATCTTTTTTTTCAGCATATTTTCCGACATCTTCCATCATTTCAAGGATCAATTCTTCTTCTGTTTTTTCCTGGCAAAAGGTCAAAAAGAAAACGAGAAAAAAGGTTAATGAAAAAATTAGTGCATTCTGGATATGATTTTTCATCTGATTTTTAGTTTGAAAAAGTTATTTCTGGGTAGATTCGAAATACTTTCTTATTTCAGGCTTTATGAGGTAGACAATAACAAGTATTCCGATGATGGTACCAAACGGAATACACAGCAAGCTGATAGCAGCGAGAACAAGGCTTAAAATTCGCCCCCACTCCTTTCCGCCTAAGAGCCCTATGCCACCTGCTATGGAAATACATAAACAGAATAGAAGCACCAGCACCGCAATGCTTAGACCAAATATCCCACCCACTGAGCCTATCCCGTGCGAGCTGGAGACTACAGGGAAGGCGAAAACAGAGATGGCAATTATACCAATAAACGCCCCAAATGCACCTAAAAATTCCCACACAGCTATTAGTATGAGTAGGTCAGGTCTTCTCATCTGCCTTACCTCCTTGCATCTTATTGCACCGTATTCTAATGATACAATAAGACAGAGTCAATATCCCACGCCTTTCTTCTGTCGCGTTTTCGCTGTCTCTACTCGAGAAGCCATCTCAAGGATATTTAACACCTTGCTGTAACTTACCTCAAGGCGCCCCCTGAAAGGCTTGAGTGAAGCTTCCAGAACATCAGGCAGCCCGTCCTGCCAGAGCAGCCGGAAACGATCAGCCTCCATGGCGTCGATCTCGGCCTCTAGCATCTCCCGCCAGGGATCTCTGATTGGACTGACATCATTGCGTGTCAATTTTGCAAGCTGATTTTTCAGCATGGGAAGAATCTGGTGGTGCAACTGCTTAAGCACATCATCCTGGCTGTCATCGAGATTTTTGCTCCGCCTTTTTCTCCAATATACACCTCTTTTCTCATCATCTTCAGTCACAAGGTTATATTCGAGGCCATCTCCGGGCGATTTACCTAGCCAGGAATAGTACGACACGAAATAAATGAAATAGTGCTCCCCCAGCCCCATTTCAGCATCAAGAAGCGCCTGATTGCGCCTTGTATAGAACTCTGCAATCAGAGGGATTATTCCGAATCCAGTTTTTATCTTTGTCAAAACGCCTGCCGATGGTTCTTCTTTGAATTGGCTGGCGCTTTCTTCATCAGAGAGAATAATGATAGAGCTTTCTAATTTCTCTTTAGCCGGTTCCATGGAGTTCCTTACAGATAGAAATGCCTCTATCCGTTCTGGTCCAATGGCCCCGTCAGGATCAGGGCAGAAATCTTTAATGCCTCCATAACGTTCCTTCAAAACATCTGCGATGGCTTCTGTTTCCTCAAATCCCTTTACTATGTTTTTGACGAAGAAAAAGCCGCCCACACCAGCAAAGACTAGCAACAGAATCACCACACCGCAGCCAATGCCGCAGCCTATAAGCCACTTAGAAGCAGTGCTAGATCTTTTGGAAGTTACATCTTGAGTTTGCAATTATTTCCTCCATCTTTCTTTTATTTTAATAAACTGATCAACTTTTTTCATTTCTTTATTAATAAATACGGAAAAAAACAATTTTGGTTTTCAATAATCAAGATTATAGCGCGAAAGTTAAGGGCACGAGTTTCGTATGCCTTCAATATATATATAAGGAATATTAATGATACCTGGATTATTCACGAGTCGACGTTGCCGCAGATGCAAGGCGTCAACCCATGGAGCTGTGGTCCTCCACCTCGAATGGGCTGCAACAAAGCAGATGTCGTTGCGAGGAGCGACGCGACGTGGCAATCTCATGTCTTTGGCGAATCATCATGAGATCGCCACGCTTTGCTCGCGATGACAATTTTATAGTAGCAAAGGTCGTCAGATCGACTCGCCACCAGGGAAAAAATGCCGGTTAATATAGATAGCTTCTTTTCGAATAAGTGTTTATCAGAATCTACAGCAATATCAGGATATCTTTTTGATATTGCAGTAATTGCAGAAAGCGTCGGCATTTTTTCTGAATAATTCAGGTTAGTGAAGTAATCCGCAGTGCATAATTCTTTTTGTTTTGTCTTCATCGTTTCACTTTAAATCTAATATAAAAATTAGCTATTCAACCTCAGGCCTTTTCTTGGAAAGTAATCTCAAGCAAGCATCTGCCACCTGAGTATCATAAAGGACACCTTTATTTTCGTTGATTTCTTTTATAATCATATTAATATCATGAGCCGGCCGGTAAGACCT
>SDBT01020943.1_pt1 | contig 10218 bp, 8 predicted proteins | sample 2277101 | NCBI WGS metagenome assembly SDBT01 (sample SAMN10404973, study PRJNA504765) | marine sediment metagenome | isolation source: marine sediment core GS10_PC15, 103 cmbsf | place: Arctic Ocean: Southern Knipovich Ridge | collected 2010
GGGAATTGATGATTTTAAAATTAAAAACCATTCCGAGAACTTATATAAAATAATTAGAGGCGATAGCGAAATTAAAATATTTCAATCTCTTAGTGAAGGAGAAAAAATGATAATTAGTTTTCTCTATTTCCTAGAATTATGCAAAGGTAAAAAAGAAGTTACAGATGCAGGTAAGAAGAAAATAATTGTGATTGACGACCCAATTTCAAGTTTATCTCACATTTACGTTTTTAATGTTAGCAGATTAATTCATAACGAATTTCTTAGAAGCGATAAATACGAACAGCTCTTTCTATTGACACACAGTTTGTATTTCTTTTATGAACTTACAGACACGAATAAGGAAAGACGCAAAGAAAAGCAGAAACTTTTTAGAATTAGAAAAAATTCTACAGGTAGTGAGATACATGAAATGAGTTATGAAGAAATTCAGAATGATTATCATTCATACTGGTATGTCATAAAAGACGATCAACAGCCACCTGCTCTAATAGCGAATTGTATGAGAAACATTATTGAGTACTTTTTCAATTTTGTAGAAAAGAAAGATTTGAATAATGTTTTTCAAAAACCTACAATGCAGGAAAACAGATTTCAAGCATTTTGTAGATATATTAGCCGAGAATCACACTCTTTAGGGCAAAACATTTTTGATATAAAGGAATTTAACTATGCTGACTTCAAAGATGCTTTTGCCCTTGTATTTAAAGAAAATGGATACGAAGAACATTATAAAAAGATGATAAATTGAAGCACAGGCACACAACATCGTGTATAAGTAATGGCTTGGTTTATAGCGTATTCGAGTGTTCTACCTCGTATCAAGTTCGGGGTAAATTGACAGGAAACTGTCCCTAAGCCCGACACTACTCATACACATAACCGTTAGGCGCAATTTTAAGAACTGAAATATAGAATTTATGAGATTAGGGAAAGAGTATGAAGAATTTGTGTACACGAAGTTCAAAGACTTTTATAAGGATTTTAATGTTACTCTGAATGATAAGATCGTAGGGAAACAAAGTTATATAAAGAGAGAAATTGATGTTTCGATAAAAGGAAAAATTAAAAATATTGAACTTCTTTATCTTGTTCAGTGTAAAGATCATAGTAAACCTGCTGATGTTACAATTATTGGAGAATTCTCGTCAGTTATCAAAGATGTAGGTGCTTCAAAGGGATTTCTTATTTGCACATCTGGATTTGCAAAAACAATACATCATTATGCAAGAACACTTGGTATCGAGCTTATTACAGTAGAAGACATTAATTCAACAAAATGGAAGGCTGAAATTGAAATCCCAATTGTCTATATTAAAAAGAAAGTACAAGTTTTATTATCTTCAAAAATAAAAGCTAATCAAGAGTTGGTGGAAAAGAATAAAACAGAACTACAAATTTCACAACAAGACTTTGAAGAAGTGAGTTTAGATTATGGTAGAACAACAATTAAATTATTGGATTTTATTAACCAAAAAATTGTATCTGATAAAATAGATCTTTCTGTAACTAAACAGTTAAATATTGATGATCAAAACTTACTTTTAAAATTTCAAGAAATTTGGATTCCAGCAAAATTCTATTTACGTTTTTTTATAGAAAAAACATATTATTTAAAATATATTCTTCCGACCGAGTATTCTCAAATTATTGACCATGTTAGAAAAGATGTGATTCCATTAAAACTTTCAATCAAGAAATTTAATGCCTTGTTTGATGACAGTTATGTGGAAATTGACAAAAACGATATACCAATATTTACAAAGTTCAATTTTGAAATTGAAGAGAACTCATTTTCATTTAAGAAATCAAGCTTAAAATCGATGAATATCAATAGTGTAACATTTTGACTCAATTTACAATCAATATCTTAAAAAAAAAGCGCCTAACAATACATCAAACCGCATGCCGCACTGAGTACCGATTTGACATATCAATTAAAATAATTAACTTCGGTGACAAATTGAAAACAGAATAACAAAACGCATCGGCAACGGAATTAAATGCTGTACGTTAAGCCCAATTAATGACAGATCAAGAAAAATATTCTAAGTGGAAAAAGTATTTATCTGGATACTTTTCAGGACGATTGAAAATTAGTCCCTATAATCTATACTTTGACAAACTATTCAGGGCTAGAATTGTAAAACAAAAATCTGTTGATGATGCTTTTGTTTATTACAATCATCCTGAGAAAATTTGGAACCCTAATCGCAAGAATACTTCATTACAAAGATGCAATATTGCAGGACAATCTACCCTTTACCTATCTAGTGGAATAAGGTCACTACCCTTCGAACTATCTGCAAAAATTGGAGACTTAATATGTGTAGGACGTTTTGATTCGATACAGCCAAAATTAGAAATGGGACCTTATGGAGTTTTGGGAATAAAGTATCTTATGGAATTTGATGATATAAATTCAATTTTTCGGAATTATTACAAAGACTTCTCAGAAGAAAATAAGGCATTAGAACAGAAGCTCTCGAACATTTTTTCAGCAAAATGCAAGACTAACGGATTCAAACTGTATTGTGTAACTTCTGCTATTTCTTCTATATATTTAAACAAGCCGAAAAAGGTTTTCAAGAAAAGGTTCAAATTAAATGAGAAATTTGGATTAGTCTATCCTTGTGTTGAAAGAAATTTTTATTCATTTAACATTGCTATCAAACCAAGCTTTGCAAAAAAAGTCTATACAGTTAGAAATCTTGAAATTCTTGAATACTTGGGTTCCAACAAAGACGGAGCTTCTGAATTTAATCTAAAAGCTACTGGAAGAGTTAAGAACAATTTGATTCAATGGACAAAAAGAACAGAATCGAAGTCAAGAATATATATAAAATAACTGAGCCTTACAATGCAAATATCTCATGCCATGCTGTATACATGTTTGACAGTTTAATTAAAATAGTTAACTTCGATGACAAATAGACAATAAAATAACAAAACATTGAGGTACGGCGCCATTTACAATACGTTATAGTATATTAATGATGTGGCAAGTAGCTTACTTTGTTCAATAAAAATGTTTACTATCATTTATTTTATTATAATGCAAGGAAGATATAAGCCTATTATCAAACTAAAATATAAACAAATAATCTATGAGGAGAAGGTTGAATTTTAGGATATTGGTTGATAGTAATAGTATTGATAATGCTGACAATCCTATTTATTCCTTGCAATTAAGATCCTCTTTTTATTGGAAAGATGCAGGTCATTTTCACAAAAGATTTAGTGTACCAACTTCTTATACTAATTTGGAAAATATCAAGAAGGCAATTGAGGAATTACTTTCAAATGAAATACAATTAATTAATCTTACACGATCCAAAAAACATAAAGAAACAGTATATGATAAAGGTGATTCTGCAAATTTCAGAATTGTAATTTTTCCTTTTACACCAGAACATCTCGCTTATTCTCAACATTATTTTCTGAGTCCTCATATTTTGCAAATAAGAAAGAGCAATCAAAAAAGTTTTAGCAATTGGATGACTTTAGCTTTTATGTCAATAATCTTTCTATATCTTGCTGTCTATGAAGCTACGAATATTCCCTCAGTATTCTATCTTTTATTTATGGGAATCTTAGCAATCAAAGCATATACTTATAAGGCAACATGGGAAACTGTTGAACCATATAATTTAAGTCATGGTAGTTTTAAAGATGTACAAGCTTTTTGCAAAGATTTTATTAATCCACCAGAATACAAAAAGAAAAAATCAAATATTTGCGAAAATTGCAAATATTATCAATCCTGATTTGAGAATTTATTAAAGTGTTTTAAGTGATGGTTTGAAGAAACTGTAGAGTGTAATTAACATATTCAAAGATTAGAAATTGGGATTGTATATATGTTAATAACAAACCAGATATTTTACCGTTATACACCAAGATTTCAGGGGGCACAGCATCACCTCTAATCCGCCCACAGAAGCATTTTAAGCGCTTCTAAGACACGATCTGGCGGCAGGTATACATTGGCATCACTTTTGTTCTATAAGCAAATTTTTTATATATAAATCACTGAATTTATCAGTAGTTTTTAAAGTCATATAATCCATCAAAGGTTCATTTATTGTACACAAATAGATAACTGTGAAAATTTATTTACTAATGCAATAATAACAAATGAAACTGTTCGACTTATAACTTGGCAGAAGTGATAATATTTTACAAAAATCACCCTTTTAGGTGATAATGCACTCATTACTAATGATGATTTTTTTAATAATTTTTAAATATACATTTCGAATTTAATTTAAGAACATATAACCTGATTAAATTATGCCTTTAAAAACAAGATTAGAGGATGGATTATAATAGGAAATAATAATATCAATAAATCTTTTAAAATATAAAAGAAATAAAATGACAATAGGTGCGATTATCTCTCAATTTTTTGGGAGTTAACAGTACTAAAAGTACGATTATAGACAAGTTGGCAATAATTATGAAACACTTTACTGAATTCAATAACTTAATACGACAACCACATGAGTAGATCATTAATAAGCTTAGCAATTATACGTACAAACTGGGATAGATATAAAAAAGACCATATAGAAAATTTCGTCCCTATGGTTGCTACCTTATTCATAGAGAAAGACTACAAATCGGTTGGAGCAGACAACATTACTAGTATCTCGAAAGATTTTAAAGAAAGGTTTGGTATAGAGCTTCCCTCTCACCCAATGGAGACAGTGTTAAAAAGAATGTCCAGAGAAGGCTTCCTCGACAAAAGCACAGGTGAATGGAAACCAGTTATGGAAAAACTTACGGAATTAGATATAACATCAAAATCTAGAGAGATTAACAGAACCTTCGAATCCCTTGTCGAAAGTATTAAAGAGCTCACTCAAACAACATTCGAAATTTCAATAACAAATAAAGATGTAGAAGATGGGTTACTATCCTATTTAAACAAACACGATCTAGATATACTTTTTGCAGCAAATAACGGCACAGTATTACCAAAAATAAAAGAGAATAAAAAACTAGAATATATTATTGGTTCTTTCATAGAAAAGTCGGAAAAGAGTAATCCAGAAGCTTTTAAGAAAATTGTCGATATTTCAATTGGTCATGCATTAGCATCTACAATCCTATATGAAGATTTCAGTATTTATCATGGAAAGTTTAAAGACTTAAATATTTATTTCGATACACCATGGCTATTTGACCTTTTAGGGGTTAAGGGAGAAGGCAGGCAGAAAATGGCAAAAGAGCTACTAGATATTGCAAAAAAAGAAAATGCCACGAGAAAAGTACTAGACATAAACGAAGGAGAGGTCTTAACCAACTTAGACATTTGCCTTGAAGATTTTGTTAAGGGACGCCATCCAGAAAAAGCATCTCGGACTTATAAATATTGCAAATTAAGTAACCTAACAGAAAGCGACATTAGGGACTATTTAGCAAGACTAGAAAATATATTTACAGAAGAATATGAATTAGAAATAGATACCGTCCCAGATTATAACGATAAAGCCAAATTTCAGGTAGACGAAAACGAACTTTACGATATCATTGTTTCGACATATAACCAGCAAAGAATAATAAAGATTATCGAAGAAATGGATGCAGTAGAAAAAGAACACATCAAAGAAATCGAAAAGAATAAAGCATCGGAAATAGAGGAAAAAGAAGACATAAAAAAAGTCGAGAAAAAAGAGGAAAAATGTACCCAGAAGAAACCAAAGGAAAAAGAGAGGGAAAATAATACAATAATTAGGGATGTTCAATCTTTGTCTGGAATTTATAGAATGCGTGAGGGGGCTACGCCACGTACACTCAAAGATACTAAGGCAATATTTGTTACAACCAATGCTTCTTTGGCTCTTGCCTCAAGAAGATTCGAGATGAATCATAGCGGAACTAAAAACTCAATCCCATCTTGCATCACAGACACCTTTTTAGGAACTTTAATATGGTTAAACACACCAGATATAGCAGAGGAAATAACAAAGAAAAAATTACTAGCAGATTGCTACGCATTAACAGAGCCAGACCAAGGACTAATAAAGAAATATTTAGCGGAAGTAGACAAACTCAAAAAAAGGAATAAGATTACAGAAGAGCAACATCTACTTCTTCGAACAGATCAATCAGCATTCAATATCTTAACTTCGAAAGCCTACGGAGATGCAAGACAGTTTACCTCAGACTTACCGTTCGAAATCTTAGAACAAATTAATGCAGATATGCTAAGAGATGCCGAGGTTAAAGTTTACGGTAAAATAAAACAGACGGAAGAAGAACGGAATCAGGAAAAAAAGAAGAAAGAAGACGAAGAAGGTGCACATGCCCTTACCAAAAAAGCTCTTAAAAAAGCTGAAAGAGATGCCCGAACTACGGAACAAATTCTACAAGTTAGGGCTCACTCAATTAGCAAAATTGTAGTTTATTCGGGAATGGTAATTATCACGCTAGCTATAGCTTCACTTATGTATTTTCAATTTACAAGTACAGGATGGAATGCAGTTACAATAACCATTTTCATAGTATTATCAATCATAGGTATCGCTAATTGGGTTTTTGGCTTCTATTTCCTTAGTTATGCACAAAAGTTAATTCCTAAATTACAGCATAAGATATATTCGTGGTTTACAAAATAAAATTGAATCTATTGACTAATAATAACTATTGCCAACAATGTATCATAGCGCATGCCGCGCTGAGTACCATTTTGACAGTTCAATTAAAATAGTTAACTTTCGTGACAAATTGATAACAAAGTAACGAAAGGCAGAGGTAACGGCGCGATATGCTGTACTTAACACACACACACATATAATGAAAAAGACACTTCTCTACATATTATTGTTTCTACTAACATTCAATTCAGCAGTTGGACAAACCATCTTTTATGACCGACTTGCGGACTCTGTCTTGGTTTTGACCAAACAAAAAGTTCAATACGACCCTGCATACACTCGAATCGACTATCCGAATGGAGACGTAGCTGCTGACAAAGGAGTTTGCACAGACGTAGTAATAAGAGTTTATCGAAAACTTGGAATTGATTTGCAAAAAGAAGTTCATGAAGACTTGAAATCAAATTTTGACAAGTATCCAAAAAAATGGGGATTGACTCAACCAGACAAAAACATTGACCACAGACGAGTTCCAAACCTAATGACATTTTTCGCAAGACATGGAACAGTGAAGAAAATAACCCAAGACTCTGAAGATTATCAACCAGGAGACATTGTTTGTTGGAATTTAGGTGGTGGAATAACACATATTGGAATTGTATCAAGAAAAGAGTCAACAAACGGACAAAGACATTTAATTGTGCACAATATTGGGGCAGGACAAGTACTTGAAGACTGTCTATTTGATTTCAAAATAATTGGACATTACAGATATGAGAAATGAAAGAAATACGTGTGCTAACATTATAGGATTTAATGTCCAGTTGGCCTCAAAAAAGAGCGAGTAGGTTTCGTTTACCTACCCGCTTTTTTTCTTGGGTTTAGTTTCAATTACCCAGCCAATTGGTTATTTATTAAATCTTGTTGGGCTAATCCGTAGACAGTGTGTTAATTACTAATAGGGGATTGTTCTGTTTTGCATAGTTTTTTCTACCTTTTTCTTTTTATATTCTCTTTCCTGAGTTTTTGTTTGCAATAATAGTCATATTTAGCTTATTATCTGTAATAAACAAGACATTATTCTCTCATTTGAATAAAATTCTATCCTATTCATTGATTTAAAAATCAATCGTTCAAAGAACTCTATAATTGTATTTATAAATTAGCCGGAAGCATTTGGCACTAAACCTGCAAAGCACATTTGACCTTTTTTGCAAATAGGACAATTTAGCTTTGCAAAGATTTTAATATCCTCGACTATTTTACCCCATACTGTGTCTTGTTTTTTCCAAATCTGTTTACAATCTTCTATGTCTTCCTGTTGCATTAGTTGCTTTTCTTCGCTTAAAAGTTCTTTTGCATTTGCGATGCTCTTTTTACGAAAAGCATTAGCAAAAATTCCATAATACCGAACTTTGAAGAATCCTTTAGGTAAGACATGAAGTAAAAATCTACGTATAAATTCATTGATTTCTAATTTCATTTTCCTAAAAATGCCATTGTTTTTGTTATCTTTCATTGAAAAATGAACCATTCCATTTTCTACTTTTTCAATACGTCTATCGCTAATGGCAATACGAAAAACATATCTTGAGAGATATTCTAAAACTTTTTCAGGATGAGCAAATGGTTTTTGGATGTTCACTATCCAATCCTTTTTGTACAATAAACTTAATAAGGCTTTAAAGTTATTTTTGCCTGAAATACTTTTGAGTTTCCCTTTGAAAGAAAGCTCATCGTTATTATAAGCATCTTGTAATAGATCCAAAAACTTTCCTCTAAATTTACTTGAAAGCACCTTATAATAGATAAAAAAGTCTTTGCTTTTTTGAGTATGCACCCAATGTGATTTATCGAAAGACAAACCACCGGCAGGCATAATACAATGCAGATGTGGATGCTCCATCATGTTTTGCCCCCAAGTATGAAGAACTGTAATTAAACCTGTATCTGCTCCAAGATGTTTTATGTCTTTGCTTAATTCTAATACAGTTTGAGATGCAGCCTTAAACAAAAAATCATACATTATTTTTTTATTTTGAAGACATAAACCGTTAAGTTTATGGGGCAGAGTAAAAACAAGATGGTAATATCCGACAGGTAGAAGTTCTTTCATACGTTTATCTAACCATTGTTCTCTGTCTTTGTTTTGGCAATTTGGACAGTGGCGATTTCGGCAACTATTATTTGCTTTGTCAATATAAGTACAATGATCACATTTACGAAAATGCGTTCCTAATGCGGTAGTTCTGCATAATGACAAAAGATTTATTATACCCTTTTGTTGCCCTTTAATATTGTTTTCCTGGATGTATTGTTTTCCGTGATTTTTTAAAATATCACAAATAGTTATTTTTTGCATAATTCCTCCACTCCCTTTAAGTTATCTAAAGGATTTTCAACCTGCTCTAATGCTAACTTTTGTACATGCAAATATTTGAGAGTATTGCTAAGTCCACTATGTCCCAGTAGCCGTTGGATGATAAGTAAATTTGAGCCTTGTTCCAGTAAATGAGTGGCAAAACAGTGCCTAAATGTATGTGGAGTGTAATGCTTATGAATACTGGTAGTTTGGTAGCGAGCCTTTTTGCATATTTCACGTACAGCAGTAACACCCAAATGTGTTCCTTTTCCTCCGGCTCCTTCAAAAAGATAATGTTGTGGTTTGTATTGTTTGAAATATCGGCGCAAAGTTTTTAGCAAAAGTGGTGATAGTGGTACACTACGCTGCTTCAATCCTTTTCCTTCCTTAATGTATACTTGCATACGTTTGCTGTCAATGTCGGTAAGCTTTATGTTGATACATTCCGATACACGTGTTCCTGTAGAATAGATAAACATAATAACTGTACGGTGCTTGAAGTTTTTAATAATACTCAAAACATCAAATACTTCTTCTTTGCTAAGTACTAATGGAAAGGTTTTAGCAACTTTGGGTGTAGGCAAATATTCTTTTGCCCATTCTTTGTGATACACACTTACAAACAAGAAACGTAGTGCAAAATATCCCATTTTTACACTTCCGGGCTTATGAACTCCATCAGATAATAAAGATTGAAAATACGATCTTAATTCTTCAATGCCGGTAATTTCAGGGTCTTGTTTAACAAAGTTTTGATAATCTTGAATGTGCCACCAATAGCTTTTCTGAGTTCTTGGGCTTAAATTACGTAATGTTACTTCTTGTAAGAATTTTTTTTTAAATTTGTCATAATATATTTATTTAAATGAATAATACCTGCAAAGGTGCAACTTCTCTACGGATCGGTTGAAATCAAAACCACCGACCGTAGGGAGGTTTAGTTCAACAAAAAATATAGTGCATTTGGCAAATAGTGCTAAAAATGAAGATGATAGCAATTAATAAACATAGTAGTAAATTGAAAGATTGGAGCGTTTCAAAATGCCAAAAGCACAATATTCAAAACGTTACCATGCATTTTAATTAAACACAAAATATTATGACAGCATTGAGAAAAACAATTTCAATACTATTTTGCCTTGTCCTTTTTGTTCAAATGACTATTGCTCAAGATTCAATTGACTACTCTGAGTTAAGAAAAGAATACGTTGAATGGCACTGTACAAAGGTTGACACCAACTCTGTTAATCTTAC
>SDBT01020944.1_pt1 | contig 10218 bp, 10 predicted proteins | sample 2277101 | NCBI WGS metagenome assembly SDBT01 (sample SAMN10404973, study PRJNA504765) | marine sediment metagenome | isolation source: marine sediment core GS10_PC15, 103 cmbsf | place: Arctic Ocean: Southern Knipovich Ridge | collected 2010
ACGGAGTAGGCCACCGTTTATAGTACTATTCCCGCTTGAGGAAGAAGGTGCTATTGATGCCAATATCTCCTTGGTGCTCTCTGCTACTGCCGACCTTAAGGCTACGGGTCTATTAGAGGCTGCTCCAGCTTTAGCGTTTACCGTAGCTGCGGAGCTATTCCCGAGTTCAGGGCAACTTGAAGCTACTCCTGCTTTAACCTTAGCAGTAGCAGCTGACCTATTCCCTAGCAGTGGTCAACTAGATGTAGCCCCTGCTTTAGCTATTACAGTTACACCTGATTTGGCTGGTAGAACAGCACTAGATGCTAACATTGCACTAGCATTAGCAGTTACACCTGCCCTCTTAGCTAAGGGGGAACTAGAGGCAACGCCTACTCTATCCCTCAGCATAGTGGATGAACTCCTAGCTAAGGGTCAACTAGATGCTGCTCCGCCTTTGGTATTCTCGGTTACGGCACAGATTAGTCAGCCACTGATAGCCAATCCTACGTTGACCTTCGCACTCACGCCTACGATTACAGCCGATGGTGAATTGGAAGCTACTCCTGCAATGGCCTTCACACTTGTGCCCACTGCTAGGAATGTAGGGTTTATTACAGCCGCCCCAACGATGCAGCTCACGGTAGCTCCTGATCTATTAGGTAAGGGTACGTTGGATGCTGCTCCAGGAATGTCATTCACTGTAAATGCGCTAGGTCAAATCATAGGTGACTTGGAAGCAACTCCAGCTCTATCATTCGTCCTCACTCCAACTGCTATTGCGAAGTCCCTAGTTGAGGCAGCTCCAGCTTTGGCCTTCAGTATTAATGCACCTCTAAGCCATAGGCTCGTAGCTAACCCTCAGTTAAGGTTTACTCTTGCAGCTGCCATGGGAGCTACGGAATTCATTGACGCAGCTCCTGCATTATCCTTTGGTGTAACAGCGGCTGTGGAGGGTAAATCGGGGATGTTTGCATCACCCGACATGGCGATTACGATAACGGCTGATCTGGATCTGATTGGTCACCTAACGTCGAAGCCTTCTATGGCATTCTCACTCGTGGCTAACGTATCAGAGAAGCACTTCATGTTAGCGAATCCCGCCCTGTCACTCTCGCTTACCCCAGGACTGAATGCAAGGGAACAGATTACAGCTAATCCGACATTGTCAATCTCGCTTACCCCCTTAGCATCCGCTTTAGGGCAGGTAGCTGCATCGCCAGACATGGCGTTCTCCTTAACTGCGGACGGGGACGCCAGAGGGCACTTAACGGCTGCAGCTGATATCCTCTTCGCTGTCCTTGGTGATTTAGGGGGCATTGGAGACCTTAGCGCTAACCCTATTATGGCCTTCGCCTCTATACCCCAGTTAAGTGGACGAGGTGCCGTAGATGCCGCTCCTGCACTAGCTATTACCTTAGCGCCTGACTTCTCCGCTAGAGGACATCTCACAGCCAAGCCGCAATTGGTGTTCTCTACTAACGCTGCATTAGGATCAGCACTAGAAGCAGAAGCTCAGTTACAGATAGCCGTGATTGCCACTATTGCTGCTAGGCATGCTATTGCTGCTAACCCTCAGCTCCTCTTCTCCACTGTACCAAACCTTGGAGGTGTAGGTGGTTTAGACGCTGCTCCGGCATTGATACTTAGTGCGGCGGGTGATATTGAAGGCTTTGGTAGCATGCTAGCGAGTCCTCAATTGGCCTTTACAGTTACACCTTTAGGGTCTACCTTAAATGAGATCAATGCCGCCACTCAATTAACGTTCGCCGTCAACGCTGATGCGACCACCCGGCATGCAATAGCTGCGAACCCTCAATTAGCGTTCCTAGTTAATGCCTTAGGTAACATTATCCTGCAGGTAGCAGATATCGATGAAGCCTTAGCCATCACACGCATACTTGGAGAAGATGGTCTCATCACACAGCTTAGGGCCGAAGATGGTCCCATTACAAGGACCCAAGAGGACCCAGGAGTAGTGACACGCACATTCGAAGGAGACGGCGTGCTTTGACTTGATTTTCTCTCTACGACCAGTTATAATAATTGGTAGTAGTCACCTCTATACTATTAGCACACACATACGGATGGAATTGAAATGGCGTCATATTTCAAAGTACTCTATGATGGTCAAGCCGGGGGTGAATACACCGGCGAAGGGACACCAGGCTTCACGGAGTTAACATGGACGGGTGGTGGCCGTGGGCAAATCATTACAGACTTCCCCGATGGTACAGAGGGTAAGTTACACGTAGCACTTCTCGCAGGCGCAATTCCTTCAGACGATGACGTATTGACCCAAGGCGGTGTTACAGCTGCCGCATTTGGAGATGGTAGCGTACTACTCTATCCTGCATACTTTCGTTTAGATGCTGACGTCACCGATGTTGGTGCCGACAAAGAGATTGACTGGGACGAGGCTGGTGGTGCTCCACAAAGCATTGGAACGATCTCAACGCATTCACTCTACTTCGATGGCCAGACAGTAGATCTGACCGTCAATGATGTCCTGACCTTCTCAGGAGGACAAACGGCAGAGCTCGTTGACATCATCGATCAGACAGGCGCCGATGGTGAGATTGAAGTTCGCTTCACCTCCAACCTCGACGCTGGGTTGCCAGTCGATGGTGATACGTTCTCTGATGAGGGTACAGGCGATGGTACAGTACAAGGCGCGGTTCATGAGCGTTCTTATACGCCACTTCATCTCCATAGGCTCTTGGCTGACCTCAACGATGATGAACAATTCGTCGGTGATGATGACATGTCTATGTTGGATCCAACACCATCAGCCAAGGATACGGATCAGATTGTTAGGCTCATTGGTGGTGCATACGCAACCAGTCTTCTGATCCTCCATATGTTTGGCGGTTCAATAGCACAGAATCCTGCGGGAGCAGCTGCTGGTGGCGATGCTAAGTTCTCGGGCTTGGACGTTCAGGTTACGTCGCCAAATACAGACACACAGCCGGTTCTGATTCAATACGATATCACCACTGGCCTTCCGGCCCTTATCACTGACAAATGGGCAAATGCCTGGAACCCTGATTCAATTGCGGGCAACGTTCGCATCATGGTCAAGACCAGAGAGAATGGCGTCGACATTGATGGTCGGCGAGTTCGTGGTGGACTGATGGAGTTTGGTGATAGCTACTTCTTCGGTGGTACAACCCTCGGTGATGCTACCACATCACTTGCCTTGTTCGCTGCGACAGACGGTAATAACCAGACAGCAGTTGGCACAGTTGCTGGTGCGCCTTACAACACGAACATATTGACTGATGGCTTCCAGACGATCGACTACAGCAATGGCAATGGCCCTACGGACTTTGCTCTTAGTTACGATTACGGCTCAGCAGACGCACCACAATCATATGAGCGTACCAAGTATGACCAACGTCGTGGTACGGCTGAGAGCATCTTTGGGCTCAACGGTCAACTCGTCATTGGTGTCAACCGTAACTTCATCCACAACAATGAGACTGCCGCGTTCGTTGAGAACCAGATCATGGGCTGGGGTACAATCGTTGCTTACAACAACGGAACAGTCGCGCCGTTCGTTCAAGGCGAATCGGTTACATTCTCAGGTGGAGCCATTGGCCGCATTGTACTTCTAGACGACGACGATCCTACAGGTACGATGATTGTTGATCTATTTGACCTTACGGCTATTGGCGACACCGAAAACATCGTCGGCCAAGATTCCGGTGCCCTCGCGGATGTAAACGACGCAGGTGGTGTTGATATAATCGAGGCTCGCTCAGGTACGGGTTGGCTCATCGCATACGACGATGATGGCACTGTCGGCAACACTTACTACCAAGCACAATCTGGTCTCGATCCTGCGGACAATCAGCCGGTTTATCAGCTCATCTCAGAAACGCTTGAGAGTGTGGATGTCAACGAGCCAACGGACGGGGTCAGTACACGTACGATTAACAACCAGTACATCGGGGTCTTCACTGGCACGAACTTCCAAACGAACTTCGGCATAGGCATCGAGGCTGCAGATGCGGTACTTGGCGATCTCAACAGGAACTTGGCTGATATCCAGCAAGGTGTTCCTGATAACCAACAAGGTGTTGTTGCTAACACCCGAGCTGGTGACCGTATTACAGTATATCCTTGGGATGGCTCAACACTCGATACAAATGGCGATGCAGTTCCCGAAACGGATCAGATGTCCGTGGGTACGTTACTTAATGGCGCAGCTGAAACTGAGTTGGTCATCTCAGGAGCGATTCCGGATAATACACCGCAAGTCGCCTGGCTCCGAATAGTAACTAATGCTGGTATAAGTCGTTTGGTGGCTTATAATGCACATGATGGCACGGACACATTTACCTTTACATCCTCGGAGAACTTTGTAAGTGATCCTGCTGCATCGACTAACGACGCGATGATCGGCTATATCGATATAACGGAGGCTGTAGGTACAGATGGATCACCTGGCTCTGAAAGTTATACAGCCATTAAAGGTGCGGGTACAACACAGGTCACAGCGACAGTACGTCGAGGCTCTTCTGGTCCGATTGTACCATTCAAGTCCAACCCTATTTTCGGTACTACTGGATTCAATGTGTCAGCCGGTCGTATTTCAGACGCGTAGGCTTGAGGGAGGACATTCAGCGTATCTGCCTACTGGGAGAACGGCGTGTTGGGTATATGTTTTAAGAGTGAACACCGTGGCTGGATGCAGGACCAATGGTCTTGGGTGTTCTCTAACTTTGGCATCAACGCGATATGGGAACGTGGCTATAATAATCCTGATGCGGATATCTTTCAGCCCACTGTCAAGATAAGCACCGCCGTTGAACTACCATCAGAGCGACCACTTGTTGTCCTCGCCCCGGTAGATGGTAGGTACATTCAAGGCAATGTGAATCTTAAAGACTTTGTACACCCCGAGAACGCCATCTACCTCTTTGGTGGCTCCCAGGATAACCTCTCCGATGAGGACGATCTAGGTGGTCGTAAGCCAGACGCACTAGTATATATCCCAGTAGTTGAGCATGAAATGTATGGCCACGCAGCCGGATACATTGTGTTATGGGACCGCTATATAAAGCGGGGAGGGCGGTTTGGCTAATCAATGCACTGATAACCGAACGCTCATTGCTACAGGTGAAGTTGCCGATCCGACTCCTGGTGTATGGGAGAATCTTGGTGGTACTACTGCAGTACTCGATGACGAGATTTCCTACGACACCTATACGGGGTCAATCGGAGACTTCTGCACTACAACGCGAGATGGTACCTTCTGGAATGATGAAGGTGTTGGACTCTTTTCCTCTGGCGATCATGCATACTTTCTAATCAACTGCGGCATTGTTTCCCTACTGGCAACAAAGGCTGCTGGTGGTGTTACTTTCCGTGTGACGGGGGCAACAGCAACAGACTGGGCAGAGTTTGAGTTATTCGGGTCCGATGAATGGCCCTCTGCCTTCGACGGTGGTTGGGTCCAAGTGGTTGTTGATATTGATGAGCTACTGGCCAATCCGACTAACACTAATGGCTCAGCGCCCACGGTTGGTAACATCCAGCGAGCTGGCTTCACATTCATTACTGCCACGGTCATGCCTCGAATGGCTGATAACTTTTGGGTTGGTGGCTTCCACATCCTGCCAGCAGCTACTCCGGCGATCATTGTTGAGGGCCGTGATGGAGGTTCAACAGACTGGGATTGGGCTAGTGTCGCAGCGGTCGCAGCGGTACAATTAAGTGCAGTACTGAAACCCGGTCCCGGTGGTACGTTTGTTTGTCGTGGTCCAATACAGTTCGGCATCAGCGACGGCAGCACCCACGCATTCACTGAATTAAATAAGACCTTCCTGTTCGATACGCAGGAGGTAATGCTCGATGGCTTCTATGGACTTAGTGCGCTCGGTGACACTGGCACCACAGACGTAGACTTTGGACTAAAGACAGGTACAGGAGATGACGCAACCGGCGCTCAAGGTGGCGTGATTCAAGCTGCTGATACTGCTGCTCGATGGTTCATGGACTTCAACGATCCTGATGTTGACGCCGTTAACTTTTATGGTGCCCAACTTATTCATGGTGGCGATCTCCTGCTGGATGACCCGGCTGTGTCGTGCATTAGCACTACGTATCTTGATTGTCTATCGGCAGAGATTCACAATTCCGAGCAATTGCGCAACAAGATTATCGACGCGGCTACAGCAGATAGTGTAGCATTCATGCGCACTGATGATATGGCAGATATTGTGTTCTGCGAGTTTGCGTTCTCTGATGGCCATGCTATTGAATTGGATGCTGCTACACCTACAGCCCAATCGAACAAAGGTAACCTGTTCGTGGGCTATACCAATACGGTCGATAGTACTGATGCCGCAATACACAACAGCGCCGCTGGTGCATTAACAGTAACGAACTCAGATAACTCTAACCTAGCATCTGATTCCTATCGCAATACAGGTGGTGGTTCAGTAACTATTGTCGCAGGCGTAACTGTAACGGTTAAGTGTATTGATGCAGAGACAGGCGCTAATCTGGAAGGCATTGCAGTCAACTTAGGTACTAGTGGTTTTGGTTCGAATGATGTTATTGGCTTCGAGCTCACTAATGCCAGTGGTGAAGTAAGTGTAAGTTATACAGGTTCAACACCTCAAGCAGTCAATGGCTTTGCAGGTCAAGGTACTAAGCTCCCAACATATGTACGGGCTAATATCACTGCCACGATCTCCACAACGGGCGTACTCATTGTAGTACCTATGAGTTCGGACGACTGATGACTATCACCGTCAACGAAGTCACCAAGGTAATTAGCATCCCACAAGCGGATCTGACACCTCTTGGTGGGGGTATATTCACCCAAGACACACAAGCATTCCGCCTTGAACTTAGGGATTGGGAGTCAAGCACTCCAGGTGCTTGGCGATCAATTACGCACAAGCATAATCTTGGGGTTACGGTTGGTGGCACAATACTTGCGCCGGTTATTGAGATAATCAATGGCTACACGCTCACGTATGAGGATGGTCAATATCGTGTGATCTTCCTAGGATCAAATAACAACTTCGTAGATGTAGCCAATGTCAATCAAGTTTCGCTTGTCCCTACTAATAGTGCTGGGCTCATCGATGGGACTATATTGGCTGAGAGGATTGAGTTGACTGTTAAGGGTATGTACAACAGGCAGCACTCCAATGAGGGTACGGGCAAGTTTGAACAGTACGACGATGCTAATGTTGCCATTGAATACCAGGGTGACCTATTCATGGATAATGATCGTCTAGTTCCATATGATGGCACTGATGATATATTGATCCGCGACGTTATGGTCAAGGTGCCCTAAATGAATAACCTACCCACAAGGGGTATAGGTAGACGTAACCTAGTTACCGGAGGGCTCGGTAAGATAACTAGGATTATTGTTGACGTAGAGAGGCGGATAAAGGCGTTTCTCGTACGCATAACAAGGATTAGCGAGGAGGATGTACAGAAATGAGTTGCACAGCACCTATATTTAAGGATGATGTTGGTACTATATTCCGCATCACCATTCAGGAGTGCATCGCTGATGTACTTACTCCGGTGGACGTATCCTCACAAACGTCCATGAACTTTTACTTTAAGAAGCCGGATGACTCGGTAATAACTAGGGCACCAGCTTTCACGACCAATGGCGTAGATGGTAAATTGCAGTACATTACCGTCATAGGCGACATGGATCAAGCGGGCGTATGGTGTCTACAAGCAGAGGTGATTCTTGCTTCTGGTGGTCCCTGGAGGACCTCCATTATCAAGTTTGACGTCGAGGAGAAACTTGTATGAGTTGGGATTATGGCACACGCTCAATCGGTAAGCTGGACACATGTCATTCAGAGTTGGTCGATGTGTTCCACCTTTATCGCCAGAGGGACCTCTTCGAACTGACCATTGTACATGGGTGGAGAGGCGAAGAGGTTCAGACCGATGCTTTTAGATCGGGTAACTCCTCTAAAGAGTGGCCTGACTCAAAGCATAACCTTATGGACTTAGAGGGCAAGCCTCTGTCTGATGCGGTAGACTACGCTCCATGGTGTTTGCTTCCTAATGGGAAGTGGGGAATACCTTGGAAGGACACGCATGCATTCGCAATTGTTGGAGGCGCACTTCTTGCTATCTCGGTCGAATTAGGTTATAATTTTCGATATGGAGGTGACTGGGACATGGATGGTACAACTACAGACCAGCGCCTAATGGACTGGGGACACTTAGAGAGGTACTAAATGCGGAAACGAATACTGCAGGTGATCATAGCAGTAGGGCTATTATCACCACTAGTGTTCGGCGATTCAAAGACGTTTACGTGGTCACCACCTGTCGGGCGAGAAGATGGCACTTTCTTACTCGACCAGGAGATCAAGGAATATGAACTACATTGCAATAGTGGGTTGGAAGTCATTATCAATAACGACGGCTTCACAAACACCTGGGTATCGGCAGACACAGACTTTCCGCCTGGGTTCTATACTTGCTGGATGCACGCAGTTGATATTGATGACCAACATTCGCCGGACTCGGATCCTGCGGACTTTTCAGTCTTCATGGAGTTTGAGGTAGTACCGACCCCAAGCACACAAAGTAAGGGTTCGGGCTGTACATAATGATTAGGAGTGAATCATGAATAAACCATCAAGCACAATCACGTCGGCTACATTAGCAGGGCTTGGAATGGGAGTCGTCTGGGGCTCTGTATCAACATTCACAAGTATTACCCCTGACCCCATGCTAGTTAGTGGGTCAACCGCATTCGCGTCGGCACTAGCGGGCTACTTCAAGAAAGAAAATGTCCTTCCTCTTAAGAAAGCTTAAGTCCTTCGGGTGGGTTAAAACCCTAGGTCTGATACTGGGAGCCATGGCATTAGCTATGGCTGCTAGTCAAGCGCAATCGTTACGCACGAGCGCTAAACGTAAGGAGGATAAAGCCGAGGACTTATTGAACTCTGGTATCTCCAAGAACCTGCAGAAGGGTAAGAAGCTGGTAGATGCTGCGAATAAGGATAAGGACAAGGCAGTTAAGGCACGAGAGAAGATGGAAACACAACTGGAGGCATTGGGTAATGCAAATTCGGACATGGATAGTATTGCTGATCGCTTTAATAGCCGTCGGCTGCGCACCCACTCGAACAACGACTCTACCTGATTGGGACTTAGCAGCTCGTGAAGAAACGGAGGTTGCCAACCCAATTGACCTGCCAGAGCTATGCCCGCTTCCTAGTACAGGCCAGTGGAGCGCAGAATGCTGGCTCATCTTTGTTGACCAGTACGAAATCATTGCCATCGGAAACACTAAGATTGCCCGAAGTAATGCAGCAGCACTACGCAAAACAGAGGCGGCGTATGATCATATCATCGAAGCGGGGAAGTTACAACAGCAGTTGTCCATCATCCGACAGGAACTCCTAGAGGATGAAAGGAAGCAACGGGCATATGATAAATGGTTCTATCGGGCCTTACTTGGTGGCCTAGCGGTAGCAGGAGTAGCACTATGACATTAAATCGACGGGTTAATCTTTTCGTGGGCGGAATGCTTATACTAGCACTACTCTTAGTATTCGCCCCTCTATACGCAACGGAGAAGTGTAATGGTAGGAACAGTTGTAGCGAAACGGAAGCAGAAGCGGAAGCACACGCAGAGTCACGTGCAGAGGCAAACGCAACTGTCTCCGGTGTCACTGGCGGTGAAGGTGGCGCTGCATCATCAGAGGGTGGATCCGCGACGATTATAGGGGCCAAGAGAGCGCCTACTACCTTCCTATATATGCAGAACCAAGTAGAGGCTTGTGGTAGAACATTCGGCTTTAGTGGCTCTAACACAAGTGGGGCATGGACATTTGGAGTACCACTTCCACGAAGTTGGACTCCTACCTGTGACTTATGGAAGGCAGCTAACCAAGCTCAACAGAACGGATTTGTGTTTACATCCTATATGTTCCAGTGCAGTATTAAAGCCGTTCACAAAGTCCTAGGGGCTGAGACCTGCAGTAAGTTTGAGCAGATGTCCTTAGTTGAGTTTGGCATGATCGATCCTCCTCCTGACCTAAGCGACATCTACGATCGCGCTGCTCAATATGATGAGCGTTGGTTAATGGCTGATGTCACGCAGGAGGAGTACGAGGAGCAGCAGGCTCTTGTAGAAGAACGATATACGCAGCAGCAGGTACTAATTGAATACCTTGAGGAGGAGCATACTAAGGACGACGCAGAGATTGCAAAGCTAAAGGTTGAAGC
>SDBT01020946.1_pt1 | contig 10218 bp, 6 predicted proteins | sample 2277101 | NCBI WGS metagenome assembly SDBT01 (sample SAMN10404973, study PRJNA504765) | marine sediment metagenome | isolation source: marine sediment core GS10_PC15, 103 cmbsf | place: Arctic Ocean: Southern Knipovich Ridge | collected 2010
TGGTGCCGAGAGTCGGACTCGAACCGACAAGGTGTTACCACCGCGAGATTTTGAGTCTCGTGCGTCTACCAATTCCGCCATCCCGGCTTACGTATATTTCCAAGGAACTAAGCCATAAAAGCCTATCGAAAAAGGAATGCGGCGTCAAACTAGAGATAAAGAACCCTTCGATACATCCGTCTTCGCTATGGCGCTACGCCGGACACTCAGGACGAACGGAACTAGGGAATCTCGCTGATAAATAATATGAAGAAAATTCGGGAAAACCCCGCACACAGTCGGGGCCTTTTAATCTTATAGCAGCCTTAAGCGACAGCAGATTGCTTGAGCTGCTCTTTATGCTTTTCAATGGTCACAAAATCAATAAATTTCGATCGCTTTGCTGGATCATCAAACCACCAGCGCAGAACGCCCGGCTCAATGGTAAACTTTCGTTCAAATATTCCGCCAGGAAGCTCATTGATACACACATGATAGTTCGCATAGGCACCGGTATTCGGTGCAAGGTTTATTGGTTTCTCAACGTGCGTTGCAATCAATACAATCAAGCCGTTGAGCGGTGCAATCTCTTTACCGAATTCGTAAATACGGTCGGCCGATTCTGCGTCCACGGTTCCTTTAAACGGCTCATCAAGAAGGAGAAGGCCCTTAAAGCCCGGCTTGTTGTTCTGGAATACATACTGTCTGATTGCATCGATACGTAGCTTTTCAGCCATAAACGTTGATAGTTCGTGCTCAATACTTTCCTGAGGATGAATACATGAACAGACCCCATCAAATAACGACATCTGTGCTTTTTTTGCCGGGACAATACCCCAAGACTGTGCCAACAATACACAACAACCAAGCGTTTTCAAAAATACAGACTTACCGCCCCCATTGGGCCCGGTAATAATAATCTTATTCGGATGCGCCCCGCCACCAAGCGTAATCGTGTTGGCAACTGGCTGTTTTACCATAGGCAACCATGCCTGCTCAAGCTTGATTGTTGCCTGCACATCAGGAACAAATTCAACAAACGTGAACGGTGTATCGCTATGTTGATACGCCTTGATGTTGGATGCCATCGCATAAGCCGCATCGAGCTCACCAATACCCTGCAGCAACGGCGCCAGTTCATCTTTTACCTTTCCAAACATTTGATGAGCAAGGAGCACATTACCACGTGCATAGATATGAGATTTTGCCTTAGATAACGTAAAGGTGCTTTCTTTCAGCACCTCAAAAAGTTTTTTCAGATCTTCCGATGGATGCCCTATTACTTCATGCATATGCTCTGCAGTACACGACGCACGAAATACCTCATGATCACATACCATGCCAGCAAGTTTCTGCATCGCATTCATCTCACGGGCCATATGAATCGTATGGATATGAAGCTCCTTCATCGTGGACACGTAATGCTTAGCCTTACCAACGGTTGATTTAAGCATTTCATACATAGTCACGAAACGATAATAGGTATACCCAGCAGTTATACCTGCTGCAACAGCCTTATGAACCCCCGTTCCAAGCGATGATGAACAGCCCGGATGAACGTCCTGATCTTGTCTCCAGCTACCATTTTCATCAATCTTCGTGGCAATCTTTTTACAGAGGCTGTTTCCACAACAGCAATTGTTTGCTGACCAACCGGCAGCTCTGTGTACCGCTCGCCCTGGCCCTCCTAACCCAACACCAGATCTAGATTTATAGTTCAGCTGCAAGATCTTATACAAATCACCCGCAGAACCATAGCGCATCAAATGCGTAAATGCCTGACGCGTTGCGGTATCGCGATTATACGCTTTCCCTGCTTCCGTCTGTCTCGGATCAAAAGAACGATACGGCTGCGTCAAACCAGTTTTAAAAGATTTCCACGGATTCCAAAGATCGCTGTCAGTTTCATCAGTCTCATTTCCTAGACCAAATGTTATATATGCAACACCATCTTCCATAACTCCTTGCAAGCCAAGATAAAACAGTAACTCAAACGCTATTCTACCCATACTCAATAAAGAAGCCGCTTCCAAATATCGTCTATTATTGTTAATGCCTTTGCCAAGTAACCAATTATTGGACAACATCGAGTAGTAAAAACCTTTTGATCTATGAAAAAGGCTTCCCGTATTTTCCTGCTGCGATTCATCCCAGTAGGCAAGAATGCCACCATTTTCTTCTTTTTCAGCCTCGTTAATCCGTCGTAGCTGTTTGCCCACCTCATCATACAGCTTGGGATCATCAATAAGGGCTTGCACCTGCTTTTGGCGCATACCAATAAGCTGCGTATCGTCAGTTGGCTGCTGTAGAGTTTGTCTGAGAACCTCACGACCAAAACTCGTCTCCGCCTTATCACTAAGAACCTTCACCAACGCATCTCCCTGCAACTCAAGCCATGCGTTTGCGTCTATAATAATTTTTTTATTCTGCATGCATACTAGTGGACCCACCGCAGCAGCGGTAAACGCTGCCTTGGATTGATCACCCGTTGACTGCTGCAATAGCTGCTCGACAAAACGTACATATTGTCGTTGTTGATCCTTATTAAGCGCCACGGCCACAAGAATAGGCTGCACACCGATCAACGCAGCTAAACCTATAAAAAGGAGCCTATGGGTAGATAATCGAGAAAATAGCTTTTTTCGTAAAAACATCCAGACCTCCCTCATCACCTCTAAATATATATCTTATATTTCTAACCTTAATATCCCCTAGTATACCCTATTTGAAGGATTTTGCATCACCCTCCCTATCACCAGTGCCTCACCCATTAAAAGGCACTCGACATCGTGAAAATAGGCCCATAGACGGCAAATATCAGGAGAGCCACCAGGAGGCCCAAGAAAATCATCACCGTAGGCTGCAAAAGCATCGTAAGCCAGGAAAGCTGCTGAGAAACTCGCTCATAGTAGGTGTGCCCTACCCGGCCAAGCAACATGGAAAGACGCCCCGATTCTTGCCCCACCTCAATCATGGCGATCACATCAGGAGCCCACACGCCCCCCCTGTCCGCCGTAGATCGAAGAGCAAAGGAGGATTGCTGCCGAATCATTGCATCACTCAGAGAGCTACCAGCCACTATCTGGTTTTCCAACGCAGCCAACTGCTCTTGAAATAGCTGATTACGCACCGACTCTCGCACCACACCAAGCGCCTCTCTGAGCGGCATCCCTCCTTGCAAAAGCACCGAAAGAGCCTGCATCGTGTACCCTAAAAATCGTTGCTGCATAATAGGGCCAATGAGCGGCAGATGAAGCAATAGCGTATCAAGTATCCGTCTCCCCCGTGCTCGGCGGGTCAACCGCCACCCTAGAATACTCAGCAAACCACCAGCCAATACCATAATCCCCATCCACGGACTGCGCATAAACTCACTGACCGCCAAAATATGCTTAGTAAGTGGCGGAATTTCCTGCTGCATAGAAGCGAAAATATCGATAAAACGGGGCATGATCAGCACAAAGATCATCATCATAATCGCCAAGAAAAAGATAAGGGTAATCGTGGGTAAGAATAATGCGGAGCGCACCCTGCTATAAAAATCCTGCGAGGCCGCCATATGACCACTAATCGCCTCAAGAGCCTCTGTCATCCTTCCCGATTCCTCTCCGGCCCGAATAAGCTGTATGGTGATGGAATCAACTACCTGCGGATACGCAGTAAACGCCCCACTCAAGGATACGCCCTCTTGCACCTGCACAGCAATGGCATGCACCATCTCTTGAAATGGAGGATGATTAAGCTGATCCCCCACAATACCGAGCGCATCTGACAGCAAAACACCAGAATCGATCAACACCGAAAGCTGACGAAAAAACTGAAGTTTATCGCGCATCCGTATGGGTTTTTTTATCCATTGCCGCTGGGGTTTATGCGTGAGCAACGCAATTTCACGCGTCATGAGTAATGCATCAAGATGCTCCACGCTCCGAGCAAATAACAGCCCCTTTTTATGACCACCCACAATATCCACCCCGTGCCATCGATAATACGGCATACCTCCCCCTCTAAAATAACCGCATTTGACGCTCAATCCCCAACAAGCCAAGCAGCTCATTAAATAAAAGCTGCGTATCGATGCGCACACGTTTTAATCTGCTGGTTGCCCCCGAGAGAATCGTGCAGGCAGATACGGGAAGTTTCAGCGCTTTTGCAAGCAACCCCAACAACTCCTTATTTGCCTTCCCTTTTTCCGGGGGAGATTTTAAATAACATTTGAGCCGATCATCAGCTTCGAGCTTCCACATCACCCGTCCAGATGAGGGAATTACTTTTACCTCAATTACTAATGCCATACGATTCCTTTCAGTGCATACCGCAAAGCGTATCCGGTCGATGAAAAAGAAACAAATGATATTGAAAAATAGGATGAAAATCTCTTATATTGGGCTTGCCTAACCGTATAAATATCTTTATCCTGTTGGTTATTGCTTGACATGGAGAGATGGCTGAGTGGTCTAAAGCGCTTGCCTGCTAAGCAAGAGTCTCGAAAGAGGCACGAGGGTTCGAATCCCTCTCTCTCCACCAGCCTACGCCAAGGCTCCGGCTGGCATGCCCTTTACTACCAATGGCCAGAAAGTAAATATTGATAGCAAAAGTCGTAGGCTGCCCGGCGTAGCTTGCCGAGTCTGAAGACCCGGATAAGCGAAGCCTGGGCCTAGCACGCTTGCCCTTCGTAGCTCCGTAAGGAGCGAAGTAGGGGCCACTCAATATCATTTGAAAAAATCATGCGCCCGTAGCTCAACTGGATAGAGCGTTAGACTACGGATCTGAAGGTTGGGGGTTCGAGTCCTCCCGGGCGCACCAACCTGCGCCAAGGCTCCGGTTGGCAGGCCAGCTTTTTTAAGGATGGTCAGAAATAAGTATTGATAGCAAAAGTCGCAGGTTGTCCGCCGGAGCTTGCCGAGCTAGAAAGCCCGGATAAGCGTAGGCTGGACGCATGGCACAGCCTGCCCTTCGTAGCTGCGACTTGGTAGTCGATGCGTAGTAGGGTCACCCCATCGCACATCAAAAACAATCCAAAAATGAAACCTTCTCATCAAAAGATTTGATGAACTCTTGTCCACTTCTGTGACAAAAAATAAAAAAATATTTTTTGCTTGACTCATCATATACCTCGGGCGTACAGTGGTCGTCACCCTAAAAGGTATGTCTTTCACCTTCGAACATATCAACATCAAAAACCGCGTTAAATACGGACTTTCCCGATAGGGGAGTGTTGTCTAAAAATGAAATCTTTCACACAAAAAAGGAGCAAGCCATGGCACCATTATCCAAGGATCACCTCACTGAACAAATCGACCGGTATTTAAATAAGACCGATTGGAAAGTGAACGAAAATAGCAACCAAAGTTATTCGCTCCAAGGACTCAACAACTATATCTCATCGGCAGCATCCAAAGCATATTGGCTTGAGAAACTGTACACACCAGAAATTAGCAATGCGGTGAGGCAAGGGGATTTTCATATTCATGATATGCAGAGCCTTTCCTCCTACTGCGTGGGCTGGGATCTGCAAGACATTCTTAAAAGCGGCTTTCAAGGGGGGCTCGATAAAATTGAATCAAAGCCAGCCAAACATTTTGGTACTGCACTGGGCCAGCTCGTAAATCTTTTTTATACCTTGCAAGGCGAATCGGCCGGTGCACAAGCAGTTTCCAATCTCGATACGCTTCTTGCGCCCTTCATTCGGTACGACAACCTCACGTATAAGCAAGTCCGACAAAGTCTCCAAGAGTTTCTATTCAACATGAACGTGCCCACACGTGTTGGATTTCAAACACCATTCACGAATGTAACGCTCGATCTCCTTCCCCCTTCCACTCTTGCCAAGGAACCAGTTATTATTGGCGGCGTACCACAAGACAAAACCTACAGTGAGTTCCAACATGAGATGAACATCTTCAATCAAGCATTCTCAGAAGTGCTTGCCGAAGGTGATGCAAAAGGACGTGTGTTTACCTTCCCAATCCCTACGTACAACATCACGAAAGATTTTGATTGGGATAATCCCAATCTTGAAGGATTATGGAAGATGACCGCCAAATACGGCATTCCCTACTTTTCAAACTTCATCAACTCCGATATGAATCCAGAAGACGCGCGCAGTATGTGTTGCCGCCTGCGCCTTGATAATCGTGTACTCCAAAAACGAGGCGGTGGGCTCTTTGGCGCCAACCCACTCACCGGATCGATTGGCGTGGTTACCATCAACCTGCCACGCATCGGCTATATCACAAATACCAAACAGGAGTTCTACAAACGGTTATCCCATTTCATGGATCTGGCAAAAGAAAGCTTGGAACAAAAACGAAAATACATCGAACGGTTCACCGAAGAAGGATTATATCCCTATTCAAAATTTTATCTGCGTGTCGTAAAAAAACGGTTTGATCACTACTGGTCGAACCATTTTTCAACCATCGGCTTAATTGGTATGAATGAGGCATGCTTAAATCTGCTTGGCACACCGATCACCAGCACGGAAGGCAAACTGTTTGCACAAGATGTGCTCGATTTTATGCGCGATCGTATGCAACAGTATCAGGACGAAACAGGCAATCTGTACAACCTAGAAGCCACGCCCGCAGAAGGGACGAGCTATCGGCTTGCTAAAAAGGATAAGGAACAGTTTCCTGATATTATCGTTGCCAATGAATCGCAATACCAAGAAGGAACACAAGCACCCTTCTACACCAATTCAAGCCATCTTTCGGTGGATTACACACGGGATATTTTTGAACTCCTTGATCATCAAGATTCGCTACAAACAAAATATACCGGCGGCACCGTGGTCCATCTCTTTCTTGGCGAAGCAGTGCGAGACATCAGCACCGTAAAATCACTCATCAAAACAGTATGCACCCAATATAAGCTTCCCTATTTCACCCTCACCCCAACCTTCTCCGTGTGCTACACGCATGGGTACCAACTAGGGAAACAACCAACGTGCTCAACCTGCGGAGAACCGAACGACGTGTACTCACGCGTAGTTGGTTTCCATCGTCCCGTACGGCAATGGAATGTGGGCAAGAAAGCAGAGTTTGAAAATCGCAACACGTATGAAATACCGCACGATAACTTTATTGACATTCCCCCTATCACACCGGAACACAAAGATCTCAGTATGCCTGCACAGCTCTAAGGACCAACATGCTCATCGGCGGCCTTGCAAAATGTTCTCTCGTTGACGTACCCGGAAAAGTGGCCGCCACCCTATTTACTATCGGCTGCCCGTTCCGCTGCTTCTATTGTCATAACCCAGAGCTAGTGATTCCCGCGCAGTACGCAAAGCCGATCCCGCTTGAAACTATTTTTTCATTCCTACAATCACGCATCGGAAAACTGGAGGCAATCTGCATCTCAGGCGGTGAGCCTACGCTGCACCCCGATTTGGGTTCGTTTATTGAGCGAATAAAGGACCTTGGCTATTTTGTAAAACTAGACACCATGGGGATCTTTCCCGACCGCGTGGAAGCGCTCCTTGCAACCGGCAACATTGGCTACGTGGCAATGGATATTAAGGCACCGATTGATCGATATGATCAGATTATCAATGTAAAAAACGTGGAGCGTTCCATAGAGCGCTCCATTAATCTTCTCATGAACTCTGGGATTGATTACGAATTCCGCACCACGGTGGCCAAGCCACTGCTCTCTGTGGCGGATTTTGATGGCATCGGCACGCTCATTCGTGGCGCCAAACGATACTTCATTCAGAACTACGTTAAACCCCCCAAACAGGTGGATCCCACCGTTTCATTAGCCTCACTCAGCCAGGATGAGCTTCTGCAAGCACAGGAGATCATGCGCTCATACGTGGATTGCGTAGAAATACGGTAGTTGATTTTGATCAAAATAACCAGTATTCTGAGGCTTCCAGTCTTTCTGGAGAGGTGGCAGAGTGGTCTAATGCGGCGGTCTTGAAAACCGTTATCTCGAGCGATCGGGATCGAGGGTTCGAATCCCTCCCTCTCCTCCAGTCTACGCTTATCCGGGCCTTCAGGCTCGGCAAGCTTCGTCTGGCTGACGCCATCTTTTTAAAGGAATTATTTTAGGTATAACAGGACAAGCGTAGACTGTCCGACGAAGCCTGACGTAACTTTTAGTGTAGACAGGACGTAGCCATAGGCGAAGACGGACAAGCCTTTAAGATTATAAATCATTTGTACTTCGCCAAGGCTTCGTATGGCACGGCCCTTTTCTACCTAGCTTCGTACTTGTTCTTCGTCTTGTCCTTCGTAACTCCGCAGGAGTGAAGTAGGAAGCTCGAAGAGCGTAGTAGAATGGCACAGCCTGCCCTTCGTAGCAGCGGTCGAATGGCCGATGCGAAGTAGGGGCCAGCCTTTTAAAGGATAAAAACTAAAGAGGCCCCGGAATAACCCGAGGCCTTCTCTTTATTCTAAGCTCAATTAATCTACTGATAATAGCCGGATGACACGATATAGGTTTTGCCTTCTTTCTCAACCGAGACCACAAAGTTGGTCTTTTCCGCACGGTTCAGTTTTGTTTTGATCACTGATGGGCCTTGTTGTGCTTCGTTGATAAACATCTTAATGAATGGACGGCCATCGTCATCTTTTGCCTTGAAGATATTACGCCAAATGAGATCTGCATCATCGCCGTAGGCATAGCACAATCCCATCGTATCAACTACCGTGAGCTTCAGATCTCCGCGCTGGAATTTACCTTCACGTTCTACAAACTCAGCAAACGCTTTTTCTCGTGGGTTTGCCTTTAAGTAACTGGCACCACTTTGCACAAGAAGCGTCATCGTCTCTGGCTTTGAAACTGGATAGTAGCTGCACGTAATAACATATTGAGCAATTCCCAGATCAATGCGTTGCGAATAGGTTGATTGGAATGCACCGCGAATTTTGGCATTCGTCCAAATGCCCTCTTTCGTTGCGCGCTTCAAAATATTTTGTACGTAATACACACCATCCTCATCTTGCGTATTATACATACGTCGCCCAATATTATCGGCATTCCCCCCGTCCGCAATCACTTTTCCTTTGAGATCGTACACGATAAGATCGAGATCGCCGTAGCGGAAGTCGTCACTTCGGCGTTCAGAGAACGAAGTAACCGCACTCGTTTTGCCATGCGTCTTCATAAAACTGTATCCTTTGCGTACAAGCTCAACCGCCTGTGCCCGATCAGCCTCGGGATAATAGCCACAGGCAATAAAGTATTGTTTACCATCAGGCCCTTTTACTCTTTGGGCATATGCCTTTTTCTTTGCCCGTTTGGAAACATATTCAACCCACACCCCTTCGGTGGTATTTTTCAATTTCTTCACAATCTCACGGTTTACATACAAATCATTTGCATCTTGATAGTTCCATGCATTTGAACCAATCAAGCCAGGACGATCTCCTTGCGCCATAATATTTCCTTGGAAATCAAGCGCATACAAATATAAATCGCCCGCAACAAATTGCCCACCCGGATAGCTCATTCGGCTAAATGCCCAATCAACGGGTTGTTTTTCTTTCTTAATACGATCAAACGTGGCCACACCACCTTTTACAATGTTGACCACCGCCTCTTCTTTGGAATGGGAGAAATAGCCTGAACCGACCACGTATGCTTTTCCCTCTTTTTCAACAAGCTTCACATAGGCAGATTTCGTTGCATTGCGCCATCCGTAGGTAACCCAACCACCACCAGCCTTGGCCTTCTTGATGAGCTCTTGCACAATAAAGGTTCCTACCCAATCTTTTAAATCGTATAAGTTTTTCCAGATAAGATGTGCATCTTCACCATGTGCCAAACAGGTACCACTCATATCAAAAAGGAAAATATAGAGATCGCCATACACAAAATTCTTCGTATGGCTAAATCGATTGCACGCAATATCAAGAGGTTGCGTTTTGAGCTCCTGCACAGCGCGATGAACCAGATCAATAGTTTCTTTGCGCTTCTTATCTACATCAAAGGTCATATCTGATGGAGAGATCGCCACTTCTCGAGCAACTTCCCTTTTTGTTTTTTCTGTGTCCCGAAAAATAGCATCGGAATGTTCCCGCTCAACAGATTCAGCCACTTCTGATGCCGCTGAAATTTGCTCATCTAGTACAATCTCTTCATCATGTTCTGGCTCTTCAGCCTCCATGTCCTGATCGGCAGGTTCGGATTCCTCTGAAACATCTACCTCCTCAAGATCGTCAAGCTCATCCACGATGTCATCCTCCTGCGCCAAGGCTTCGGCGGACAGGTCTATTTCTTTACCAGAAA
>SDBT01020947.1_pt1 | contig 10218 bp, 11 predicted proteins | sample 2277101 | NCBI WGS metagenome assembly SDBT01 (sample SAMN10404973, study PRJNA504765) | marine sediment metagenome | isolation source: marine sediment core GS10_PC15, 103 cmbsf | place: Arctic Ocean: Southern Knipovich Ridge | collected 2010
ATGTGAGTATAAAAAAATATACAACAAGAGGAAACATATCATGAGGAAAAAATCCTGTTATACCATCACTCGAAAGGAGTTTTTGAGACGTACCACCGGCTGTTTTGTCAGCATGGGAATTACAGGATTGACAGCACCAGCATTCATCGAAAGGGCACGGTCCGCAGAGAATGTTGAATACCGTATTCTCGGCAAGACAGGTCTCAAGGTTACACCTGTGGGTCTCGGGGCCAGCCGGACGAGTGAACCGAGCGTTGTCAATAGGGCTGTTAATATGGGGATAAATTTTATCGACACCGCCGATATTTACTCAACCTGGGTTGAAGGGAACCCGGGCGGTGTAGCTGAAACAATTATCGGTAACTGGCTCAAACGTTCAAAAATCCCACGCGACCAGATCATCATTGCCACCAAAGTTCGCGGTCGCATTGGTGACACTCCAAATGACGAGGGATTATCCCGTGCACACATAATGAATGCTGTGGAGGGTTCTTTGCGCCGTTTGAACAGTGAATATATCGACCTTTATCAAACCCACTGGTACGATGAAAACACACCCATCGAAGAGACACTCTACGCACTGGATGATTTGATCCATCAGGGCAAGGTGCGTTATATCGGATGCTCCAACTATCCAGCCTGGCGGTTGACCGAAAGTTTATGGAAAGCGGAACTCAACAGATTGCCACGATACGATTCTATCCAGCCGCATTACAACCTGGTATATCGCCCTGAATTTGAGCGCGAACTGGCAGATGTCTGCCGGATATACGGTATTGGTGTAATCCCCTACAGCCCACTGGCAGGAGGATTCCTGACTGGTAAATATCACAAGGGAACCACAACTGAAGGCGCTAGATCAAGGGGAGCACAGCACTATTTCAATGATCAAAATTGGACTTTGTTGGAAATAATAGAGGCCCTCGGTCAGAAGAAAGACGGGCATTCGGTCTCACAAATTGCGTTGGCCTGGCTTCTCTCTGATCCTATGATTACCAGCCCAATAATCGGTCCAAGATCATTGGAACAGCTAGAAGATAATTTTGGTGCGGTAGGTGTACGTTTATCTGGAGAGGAGAAGGATACTTTGGATGAAGCCAGCAGTTGGGAGTAGCTTTTCAAAAACCTTCGAGAATCACTAACTATAATTATGCTTCACCCTCGATGGGAAACATTATTACAAAAGTTGAGCCTTTCCCAAATTCACTATTGACTTCAATACCTCCGTCATGTAATTCAACGATCTCCTTGACGATAGCCAGACCCAGACCTGTGCCGTGAATCTTGGATTGTCTCACACCTTGCCCGCGATAGAATCTTTCAAAAATATGCGGTAAATCCTCGGATTCAATTCCAATACCAGTATCACGCACAGCTAAATATACCTGACTATCGGATTCATACGTTCGCACCCTGACGTTCCCCTTTTGTGTGTATCGAACAGCATTGGAAACCAGATTGGTGATAACTCGCGACATTTGATTTTGATCACCCTGGATCGTTGGCAAATCCGGACAGGGCTCGAATATTAGATCCAATCCAGTAGCGTCAGCAAGAGGTAAATGTGCCGTAACTACTTGCTCTGCCAACAAATTCAAATCCATTTTTTCAAATTCAAATTTCCTGGCCCTTGCCATCGCCAATCGCGAAAGATCAAGTATATCTTCAACTAGTTTTGTCAACAACTGACTTTGTTCTTTAATAACAGACATGTATTTAGGGGTTTTCTCAGGCGTTGCGTCCTCCAAGAGTTCCAGGTACAGGCGTATATTTGTAGTTGGGGTTCTTAATTCGTGCGATACGTTAGACACGAACATATCTTTAAGGCGATCGAGTTCTTTTTGACGGGTAATATCTCGCTGGCTGCCAACGTAACCGACGACTTGAGCATTCAGATCACGGACCGGAGCAATGGTCAACTGAATATCGTAAGGATCATCATTCTTGCGTTTGTGTACTAATTCCCCAGACCAAATTTCACCCTTAGCGAGGGTGGACTGCATTTGGGCAATTAACTGGGGGTCATTGTACTCTTCCAGTAATTGCAAGTGGTTTCTATTGATGATGTCCGATTCCGAGTACCCAGACTGTCTTTCAAAAGCTTCATTCACGATTAATACGCAGTCATATAAATCGGTGACAAAAACCCCTTCCCCAACACTGGCTAATACTGCCTCCACCCTTTCTTTGGCATCGTGCAATTCAAGTGTGCGTTCCTTCACTCTGTCTTCTAGCTCGGCTGCATGCTGCCTTAACTGCATGACCAGATGGATATTTTCGATCACCGGACTCATTTGACGAGCAAGGATACGCAAGATATCCAAATCCTCCCCGCTGAATACATCACCACCCAGTTTAGGTCCGAGAGCTAATAATCCTAAGATCAGCTCATGCCCGATAACCGGAACCCATAAGTTGATTTGTTCGCTGTTCAACAGTTGCAGCTCCTGTGGCGTAAGCGTCACTTCTGTTAATGCCTGGCGAAGAGAAATTCGTTCAATTGCTCCGATTCTTAATAAATATGTGAGGCTTGTTCGAGGCAGTACTGGATATGCATTTAAGGTCGAAGCATCCATACCAGAGCGTGAATAGGCTTCAATTACAGAAAATTCCCCGTCCACATCTCTCAAAAATACACAGGTTTCCTCTAAACGGAATGTTTCAACCAAACGTTCGCTGATCGTTTTAGCAAGTGTCCGCAGGTCGGTGATCTGCTCCAAACCCTGAGTCATTTCCGATACCGCCGAACGGTAGTCATACCACCCGCCATAAAAGACCGTGTCGACAAAATTCCGTACGCGCCTGTACAAGGGAATATAAAATGTTGCTGAAACTAGAACCAGCAAGGTATTAATAAGAGGAGACACAGCTATATCTTGTGGGAGCAGGATTTGAAAAACAGAGTATACAACCAGGTAGAAACCAACCAATATCGAATATACAAGAATTAACGTTGCTCCACGGTTGACATGTGCCTCTATTTCGATTAAGTGAAACCGGTAGATCGAGTATCCATAAGTAATCGGGAGCAAACCCAATAATAAGAACGCGAGATTATAAGGTATGAACGGTTGGGGCAGTAAGGCATCCGGCAGGATAGTCAGCATGACGATTGGAATTACGGTCAATCCACCACCAAGCGCGACGATGCGAATTTTTCCGCGAGTGCCCGGGTAAGTTGGATGACGGTAGCTGTATGCAAGCAGTGCGAAAACGATTAAAAGATTAGCCGCCAAGAACAACCTAACTGATGCAAGGTAAAGTGAGTACCACGGTAATATTTGAATTTCAAAATATCCCCATACTAAAAATGGTAAACTACTCAGTATGGCTATCGCATATAAGAGGGCGAGTAAGAAATGCCTCCAATTCCGGGGAAATGTTTGTGGAAAGTAGAGATGAAAATGGACCGATAACGGTCCAATCACCCACAAGAGAATATTGAACAGAACAGCAGCCCATAGTGGGCCCAGGTATGAAGCGACGCCGGCTGCCAATAATAGCGCGCTGACCTGGCACCATACGAAGAATATATTTGCTGTACTACCGGCAAGTTTGAACGTCTGAACGCCTACACCAATCCCCCAAAAAATTAATGCGACCAATAGAGGTGCTAACCGGAACAGGATTTCTACAAATGGGGGATCAACCAGGGTTATCGAAACAGGGACACTTGCACCCTGACGGTTAACGACAAAGAAAACCGTATCACCGCCCTTTTTTCCAACGTCAAAATATAACGCCTCATCCCAAGGGACACGATCGACTGAAACGATTACATCATCCACCTGGAGCTTATCTGCGGCAGGTCCAGATGGGTCAACCCCCCCGATTCGACCTGTCGGGTGGACATCCACAAGCCCATCGTGAGGATAAACAATCACCCGCATAGTATTCCAGAGGATAAAACTCAATACTGCCAGCGCGATGATAAACGGTATACTAACCCACCAACGGCGGGAAGTGTATTTCTCCAATATCTGAGGGACAGCTTCCATATATTAATTTTAGCATAAAAATTTAATAGCTGCGTGGACGTTAAATTGCCCCCAGGTTAATTGTTTTTTTAATACATGAATGTAGAACCTGTTAAACTAAAAAGGACTCTACCAATAATAGATAATAATCACATCCTGATTGATCTTTTTTTCAGGGCTCGAAGTAAAAGTAATTGATCGAAACGATAAAAAGGAACTACACGGGCGGACCAATATCGCGAACAAATGTTTCTAAAAATTCCGCTGCTGCCGGCTGAGGCTTTGCTTGCTCCAAGTTCTCTATCGCCTGGTTGCGATGACGCACCATTTCAGATATCAGATAAACGACCACCCCACTTCCTTCCAGCAAAGCAATCGCTTCTTCAGCAGCTTTATTATCTCCTGAGGCGTCATTCAGGCACTGGCGCAATTGGCGCTCATTTGACCCCGAATACATTTGCAATGCATAAACTACAGGCAGTGATCTTTTAAGTGTTGTCCACTTTACAGGGGTGCTCGAACTTTGGAGACCGTGGAAATCCTCCAAATCATCGAGTATTTGGATGAGCATACCCAAATGATATCCATACTGCTGATAACTCGAAATTTTTTTTAACTCATCCGTCCCTAATCTAGCTCCAGCCTGGCATGCTAAGCCAAAAAAACAACCGGATTTTGCGGCTGCGATTTGCCAGTATTGATCCAGTGATGGTTCAGGATTGGTAAGATCACGATGCTGACCGCTGCACATAAAGAGGAAATCATTGAGAAATTTCTTAGTAACATCGGGCGCGGTCGACTGAGTCGCCTCGTATTGATACAAGCGATTCAAAACCTGTGAAGCGCTGAAATACAATCCCGAGGCAACATTGATTGCCATCCCAGGTCCAGACTCCTGCCACCATTGATCCGGCTCATCTAGATCCTCTACACTGTCCATGATGTCGGCAGCGATGTAAAACAACAACCAGGCAGCAGCTAGACTGTCGGTCCAGCGCGCATCTCCACCCGCAGCCTGGCAACATAAGCCCGGTAAAAGTGCCCACTTGGTAGGGTCTCGGTCAGGACCTTTTTTGTCTGAACTGTCTGATGGTACGACCTTACGCATGGCTTCAATAAAATCAGGCCATGCACCTGCCCCCAACCAAATTCCTTCAATTAATCGCCAGATTCTTTCTGGAAATTCTCGATCAAATACACCAATATCGATGATTTACATCCAACCGCGACGCACCAACGCTAATTCGGACAGGCGCACTTTGCGGTTGTCTCCTGATCGCCCATTCTTGAGTCCGGCGGTGAGGAATGCCTGCTCCTCCCGGCTGAGCTGGAATCCTTTGTCCGCTAGTGCGCCTTCTGGATCCAGGTTCCATCGGGATGCAAATTCGTTATCTGTTGACATGCTGTAAACTACCTGTGCGAGGGACATGTTCTATCTCCTTTGGATTTCTTGACTTCATTATCGAATATCTTTACTTTTCTTTTCCAGATCAGCATACGATAAGTGGATAGATATAACTGTTTTTAGTAAATATTTACCTCCTTTTTAGATCGTCAGAAATTCTCACCTAACATATTTGCAAACTTAACATTTTTGTAAGCTGGCTCTGAGTATAGCAAAAATTCATGCGAATGTCAAGCAAATAGCTATTTTTCAATCATGATTCTTAGGATAGAAACGTTTTAGTTTGATACGAGCACAACAATATGGGACCACCTTCGCTGCTGTCTGATTTGAGCAGGATGCAAGCTCTCCGGATTTGTCGGGCTGACGCTTCACCAGACGAAATCAGTTCTTTCAGTTGTGAACGTTCAGTTTCTGTAAGCTTTATTACATATTTCTGTTTCATTTACTTGCTCTCCTTGATCGTTTTCGTTGTTTGTTGATCAGGGAGCAATATTTGCCATCTTTATCTATTATACTGGACAAACTAGTAGACTGTCAATCGTGATTCTTAGGATAGAGACGTTTTAGTGTAATCCGAGCATCGACGGTAGTGAACCGCCAATCAACCTTAACGACTTTAATATTTCGCTCCTTCACACAAGCTTGAACTTCCCGGGATAAAGTCTGCTCATCTGGTATACGACGTTTCAGGCATTGCCGGGACAAGACTATGAGTTCTATCTCAGCCATTTTGAGCCAACTGCCATACTTGGGTGCGAAGTGAAACTCGAAGCGATTGACCAATCTTCTGGCTTCATCGGGCTCAAAGACCAGATAGAAAGCTGCAGGAGTACGCGTGTTGAGATTATCAAGCAACACAATGATCTTCTCTGCTTCAGGATGGATCTCGTATGAGAGTTCCCGCATGGCTCTGCCCAGCCTAAGCGTGTGCGGGTGTCTGTCACTTTGACATGTCGTTGACCACGAAAAGTCTCGAAAAACACGAACGGGTTGGCCACGCCCTGGCGCTGGTACTCATAATCGAACCGTTGTAGTTGTCCCGGTTGAGCAGGTATTGGGTCTCTGATGTCGGAGAGCAGTGTTTTGGGCACTTCATCCAAATAAACAAGATGAACTACTTTCTCACGTAATACATGATCAACTGGGAGACTTCGTAGGCTTCACAGATCACTTGGTACTTCCATTTGGGACCACCTTCACTGCTGTCTGAATTGAGCATAATGTAAGCTCTCCGTATTTGGACGTATGCCATGCGCAAGGCAGCTGTGACGGTATGCGAAAAAGCGCAAGCTGAAATCACCATCCTCTATAAAGGACAACCCTATGAAGTATTTGGTTTTCCGGATTCAGGGGCATCAAGCGGAAGTTGTAACCAATAAAACCGTGGATCAAAAGGTTGAGCAGCACCATCGTCCTACTAATGATCATCCTTGGCAACGATACGGATACCGAGTAAGTGGAAAGCCCAAAACAGAAGTGAACCAGCATGTAGCAGATTAGAAAAATTGGTTCTCTGGTTATTTTCTGAATAAAAATAAAAACTGATCAAGAGAAATTTCGATGTATACTTGAGAAGCTTTTATTAATCCTAAGAAATGGATTGAGTAAATGGACTCCAATTTAAATTCACTTGGAACCAACGTATACACGATTGACCATAATTTCCTGGGTATTCGAGGAGCAATTGCCAGTTACCTGATTCCACATACTGACGGAGTGATACTCATTGAATCTGGACCAGGATCAACAATTTCTGCTCTTACAGCCGGAATAGAGATATATGGATACAGAATAAACGATGTGACGGATGTTTTTCTCACACACATCCACCTGGACCATGCCGGCGCGGCTGGCTGGCTGGCTCAGCAGGGTGCGCACATCTATGTTCACCATATTGGCGCAGCACATTTGCTCGACCCACGGAAACTGCTTGCCAGTGCAGAGCGCATCTACGGGGATAAAATGGATGAGCTGTGGGGCGAGTTCCTATCGGTGCCCGAGGACAAGCTGTGCATACTGCAAGATGGTGATATCGTTGACGTGAATGGGCTGCGATTCCAGGCATTAGCCACACCGGGTCATGCAAACCATCATCACGCTTATCTATTCGAGGATATTTGCTTCAGCGGTGATATAGGCGCTATCCGGATGCATGGACTACGCCATATCCGCCTTCCCATGCCACCTCCTGAATTCAACCTGGAATTATGGAAGGTAAGCCTGGGTAAACTGCAAACCGAATTTTATAAAGGAATGTTCAGGCGAATTGCGCCCACACATTTTGGAATTTTCAACGATCCAGAATGGCATCTAAATGCAATTTCGGAAGCTTTAGATGAGATTGGGGAATGGATGGCTACTGTTATGCTGGGGGAACCTTCATTTGACGAACTGGACCAAAGATTTGTGTCATGGACCCGGGAACGTTCCCTTGCCGAAGGTCTTGAACAAGAGACGCTTGATATATATGAAGCCGCCAACCCCTCCTGGATGTCATCATATGGTATTCAGCGCTACTGGCGAAAATTCCGGAACAGGGATTAGGAAGTGTAATTGGTCGTTTTTTGGCAGGTTATAATCTTTGGACATAAAACTCTTTAATAAATATTAACCGGAGTAAACATCCATGGTATCTATTGGAAAATCATTCCCGCGTGTCGATGCGATTGCAAAAGTCACCGGAAAAGCCCTCTATCCCGGAGACATCAATCTACCGAATCAAGCGTATATGAAAATCCTGTTTGCAAACCGACCCCACGCAATCATTAAAACCATTGAGACTTCAAAAGCCGAAAAATTAGCTGGTGTGCTGGCTGTCTTTACCGCCAAAGATGTACCTGTCAACGAGTACGGTCTCATTATGCCAGACCAACCGGTTTTATGTGGACCTGGATCCAGCAAACCGTACGCAGACCGGGTTCGTTTCGTGGGAGACCAGGTGGCAATCGTCATCGCTGAATCGGAAGAAATCGCTGCAAAAGGGCGCGATCTAATCGAAGTGGAATTCGATGATTTGATCGTGGTAACCGATCCGCTCGAGAGTATGCAGAAGGGATCACTACTGCTGCACCCCGATCGCGATTCAAACACTTTCTGCCATTACCGCATTCGAAAAGGTGATGTAGAACAGGCTTTCAAACAGGCAGACATAATCATAGAAGGAAAGTACCGCACTCCATCACAAGAACACGCATTCCTGCAACCTGAAGCAGGATTAGGATACATTGATGAAGAAGGTCGCGTGACAGTAAATGTTGGTGGTCAATGGACTCATGAAGACCAGGAACAAATTGCCCATGCCTTAGATTTACCTCTCGACCGGGTGCGCATTATTTATCCTACTATCGGAGGGGCTTTTGGCGGGCGCGAAGATATGTCAGTTCAAATTGTATTGGCGCTCGCTGCTTGGAAGCTACAAGAACGTGGAATCTCGCGCCCGGTAAAAATTATTTGGAGCCGTGAAGAATCGATCATCGGACACCACAAGCGCCACCCATATACATTTCAAACCCGCTGGGGTGCTACAAAAGGTGGAAAGGTTATTGCAGCTGATGTAAAAATGGTGGCTGACGGCGGCGCTTATGCTTATACATCAACCAAGGTACTCGGCAATGCCACACTAATGTGCACAGGTCCATATGAAATCCCTAATGTAAAAGTTGACTCATACGCCGTGTACACAAACAATATTCCCGCAGGCGCTTTCCGGGGCTTTGGAGGTCCCCAGGGCGCATTTGCCGCTGAAATGCAGATGAACCGACTTGCGGAAGCTTTAGAGATGGACCCCGTGGAAATCCGCTTACGCAACATACTTCAGGAAGGCTCGCTGCTCTCTGTCGGCACTCCTTTACCTAAAGGCGTTAGCTTATCCCGGGTGGTCGAGGAGTGCGCTAGCGCCAGTGGATGGCAGGAACCCGAGCAAAAAGAACAATCCAGCGCATCTAAAGCGCAACAACATCTCAAGCGCGGCATCGGTTTCGCGGCAGCTTTTAAAAATGTGGGTTTTTCTTTTGGTGCTCCCGAGCAGTGTAAGGCGACTGTAGAGTTACATGGCGGCACCGAGATTGAAAAGGTCATACTTCACCATGCAGGAGCGGAGGTGGGTCAAGGTGCCCATACTGTCTTCGTTCAGATGGTCGCTGAAGCAGCGGGTGTGGCAGTAGACAGAGTCAAACTAATCGCCTCGGATACAGCTCAAACGGAAAATTCAGGCAGCGTTTCAGCTTCCCGCATGACATTCATGGCAGGCAATTCGATCAAAAGCGCAATGGAAAGAGCATTAGAAAAATGGGGCGAGGAGGAACGTCCTGCAATTGCTGCTTACCAATACCGCCCACCACCGACAACACCTTTCGACCCCCAAACCGGCGAGTGCAAGCCGAATTTCGCATACGGCTACGTAGCCCAAACGGTGGAAGTGGAGGTCGATACCGAAACTGGGCATGTGCGAATCATGGATGTAGTATCGGCAGATGATGTGGGCAAGGCTATTAACCCCCAACAGGTCGAAGGGCAGATTGAAGGCGCTGTTGTCCAGGCTGCTGGTTATGCATTATTAGAGAATTTCATTCAAAAGGACGGATATGTAGAAACTCAACATCTTTCCACTTACCTAATTCCTACAGTTCTGGATGTTCCCGAAAAAGTGCAATCAGTAATTATAGAATACCCAGACCCAATCGGACCATGGGGGGCACGCGGCATGGCAGAGATGCCATTTCTACCACTTGCTCCCGCGGTGATCGCGGCGGTCCATGATGCAACCGGGGTGTGGTTCCATGAATTCCCACTGATCCCAGAGAGAGTATTGCAGGGGCTAGGAAAACTATAATC
>SDBT01020948.1_pt1 | contig 10218 bp, 8 predicted proteins | sample 2277101 | NCBI WGS metagenome assembly SDBT01 (sample SAMN10404973, study PRJNA504765) | marine sediment metagenome | isolation source: marine sediment core GS10_PC15, 103 cmbsf | place: Arctic Ocean: Southern Knipovich Ridge | collected 2010
TGCACCCTTTTTCACTTGGCTTGAGGACAATTGGCCCAGCGTCGTGTCCGGCCAAGGCAACGCGCGACATCACGGTATCGCCACAAGCGCCCGCGCCAAGGCGGCGATCGTGGTGGCCGACGAGCGTGAGGAAAGCGGCACCCGCGCCCTCCTCAATCTCGGCCATACGTTCGGCCATGCTTTGGAAGCCTTCGCCGGCTATTCCGACCGCCTTCTGCACGGAGAGGCGGTCGCCATTGGCATCAGGCTCGCGTTCTCGTTCTCCGCCGATCTGGAGCTTTGCTCAAGGGACGACGCCGCCCGCGTGGAACGGCACTTCAATGCCGTCGGGCTGCCCTGCCGGATCGAGAACATTCCCGGCGACATGGCGGCGCCGGAGGAACTGCTGCGCCTGATGGCCCAGGACAAGAAGGTGAAGGGCGGAAAGCTCGCTTTTGTGCTCGTGCGGGGCATCGGCGAGGCATATGTCGAGCGCGACGTGGACATGGACCGCTTGAAATCTTTCTTAGGCCGGGAGTGTTCAAGCCGATGACGCTTGGCTTGGCCATCACGCTTGGCACGATCGTCGGTCTCCTGCTGGTTTCGGCCTTCTTCTCGGGCTCCGAGACGGCTATGACCGCGGCTTCTCGCGCCCGCATGCATGCGCTTGAGCAGGACGGCAACCAGCGCGCTCGCATCGTGAACCATCTCTTGCTCGCCCGGGAGAAGCTGATCGGCGCACTCCTGCTCGGCAACAACCTGGTCAACATCGCCGCGTCCGCGCTCGCCACCAGCCTCTTTCTCCAACTCTTCGGCGAAGCCGGGGTCGTTTACGCCACTCTCGTGATGACCGTTCTTGTCGTCGTGTTCGCGGAAGTGCTGCCGAAGACTTACGCCATCATCAATCCGGAGCGCCTGGCGCTCGCAATCGCGCCCGTCCTGCGTTTCATCGTGGCCGTGTTTGCGCCTGTGACCAATGCCATGCAGCTGCTGGTCCGCCATATGTTGCGCCTGTTCGGCGCCTGGGTGAGCGACGATGCCGACGTCTTGTCCGCTCACGACGAGCTGCGCGGCGCTATCGAACTGCATCACAAGGAAGGTGGTGTGGTGAAGCTCGACCGCGACATGCTGGGCGGTGTACTCGATCTCCGCGAGCTTACTGTCTCCGACATCATGGTGCACCGGATCAACATGGACACCATCGACGCCGAGCTTCAGGCTGACGAGGTCGTGGACGCGATGTTGCAGAGCCCGCATTCCAGGGTGCCGCTGTGGCGTGGCGAGCGCGAGGAGATCGTCGGCGTCCTGCACGCCAAGACGCTGCTGCCGGCTTTGCGCGCGGCGCGCGGAGATTTAGGCAAGATCGATATCATGGCACTCGCGACCCCACCCTGGTTCGTGCCCGACACCACGACGCTCAAAGATCAGCTCAACACCTTCCTCAAGCGCAAATCCCATTTCGCCATCGTCGTCGACGAATACGGTGAGGTGATGGGTCTCGTGACGCTGGAGGACATCATCGAGGAGATCGTCGGCGACATCACCGACGAGACGGATATCGCCGTGGCGCTCGCCAAGCCGCAAAGTGACGGCTCCCTAATCGTCGACGGCATGGTGCCGATCCGCGACGTCAACCGTCTGATGGACTGGGACATCCCCGACGAAGAAGCGACCACCATCGCTGGCCTTGTCATCCACGAGGCCCAGACTATCCCCGATCCCGGCCAGGCCTTCACCTTCCATGGCTTCCGCTTCGAGGTGCTGCGGAAGCAGCGGAACCGCCTCACATCGCTGCGCGTCACCCCGCTTGGCCAGCACCGCAAGGCCAAGCACGAGCAAAACGCGGCCTCATGATTGGGAGGCGCGCTCCTCGGGCGTGAGCGTGGTGATGGCGAGCGCGTGCACCGGCCCGGCAAGCTCGGCAGCCAGCGCCTCGTTGATCATGCGGTGACGCTCGATGCGTGATTTGCCGCTGAAGCCTTGCGAGACCACCATCACGCTAAAATGGCTCTCGCCGGTTCCAGGCGACGAACTATGCCCAGCGTGGTGGGCTGAATCGTTCAGCACATGCAGCTCGACCGGCGCGAAGGCTCCTTGCAACTTTTGTCTGATTTGATCTTCGACGCGCATGGCAGAGACCTCAAGGAGATTGGGGGCTTCCGAGGCCCGGTCAACCGATCAGGATAGTCTTATTTGCGAAAGCCGGCCACGCTTGTCCTGGTCGGCCGCGCTTCCCATAATGGGTTGATAATGAAGCTGGACTCCAAGTTTTTCGACCGCCTCCGCGTCAAGCCGGACCGGGACCGGCTGTTGCGCGACGCCAGCCCCCATTGCGAATGGACAGGTTGCCGGGAGCCCGGACTCTATCCCGCGCCCAAGGGTCGCGGCCATGAGCGCGAGTATCACCGCTTCTGCCTCGACCACGTGCGCCAATACAACAAGGGCTACAATTATTTTGCCGGCATGCCCGACGAGGCTGTGCGCAAGCACCAGAGAGACGACGTCGTCGGGCATCGCCCGACTTGGTCCATGGGCGCGAACCCATCAGGGCGCGCCCATAGGCCGTCACCACCTCCCGATGCCCAGGCACGCGGCTTTTCCTTCTCCCGCTTCGGCACGCAAGATCCCTTCGGCCTGTTTGGCCGGCTCCACCCCGACCGCGATCCTGCCAACGGTGCCAAGGCCGGGTCCGCACGGCCTCCGCGCCGGCTTGAGCGCAAGAGCTTGCGCCAGCTCAATCTTGAGGACACGGCCACCAAGTCCGACATCAAGGCGCGCTTCAAGGAGTTGGTTAAACGGTTGCACCCCGACCTCAACGGCGGCGACCGCCGTTCCGAGGACAAGTTGCGCGAAGTGATTCAAGCCTATAACTATCTGAGGCAGACGGGGCTGGCCTGAATTGGCGAAAATCGGCCCCGCACGTGACAGGTTCTCGCGTCCAGCGAGCCCACGAAAAACTGACCAATAGGCAATCAGCGACCATGACATTCGAAGCTGCTCGCAGCGACGCCGGGCTGCCGGACATGACAGTCTCCGCGCGCCAGGTCTTCGCCATCGATTCCGACATCGAAGTGCCAGCCTATTCGCGCGCCGATGAGCATGTGCCGGACGTCGATTCCGACTACCAATTCAACAAGGACGTGACGCTCGCCATCCTCGCCGGCTTCAAGCACAACCGGCGCGTGATGATCCAGGGCTATCACGGCACCGGCAAATCCACCCATATCGAGCAGGTCGCCGCGCGGCTCAACTGGCCGTGCATCCGCGTCAATCTCGACAGCCATATCAGCCGTGTCGACCTTGTCGGCAAGGACGCAATTGTCCTCCGCGACGGCATGCAGGTGACGGAGTTCCGCGAGGGCATCTTGCCTTATGCCGTGCAATCGAACACCGCGCTTGTGTTCGACGAATACGACGCCGGCCGTCCCGACGTGATGTTCGTGATTCAGCGGGTGCTGGAGGTCTCCGGCAAGCTCACCCTGCTCGACCAGTCGAAGGTGATCCGGCCGCACTCGGCTTTTCGCCTGTTCGCCACCACCAACACGATCGGCCTTGGCGACACGAGCGGCCTCTATCACGGTACCCAGCTGATCAACCAGGGACAGATGGATCGCTGGTCCATCGTCGCCACCCTCAACTATCTGCCCCATGACGACGAGGTGAACATCGTCGTCGCCAAGGCCAAAAGCTGGAACACGGAAGCCGGCCGCAAGACCGTGGGCAACATGGTCCGCGTCGCCGATCTCACTCGCAACGCGTTCATGAACGGGGACCTGTCCACGGTGATGAGCCCCCGCACGGTGATCACCTGGGCCGAAAACGCCGAGATCTTCGGCGATATCGGTGTGGCCTTTGCGCTGAGCTTCCTCAATAAATGCGATGAGCTCGAGCGCGGGCTGATCGCCGAGTTCTATCAGCGCTGTTTCGGCGAGGATTTGCCGCAATCGACCGCCAACATTGCCTTGAGTTGACATGCCGCTGACGCGACGCAAAGAGGCCCCGCTTGACCCGTTCAAGCGCGCCGTGAGTCTTGCCACCCGCGCTATGGCCTCCGATGACCAGGCGGACGTGGTCGTCACCAACGAGCCGCCAGGGCTCTACGGCAAGACCGCGCGTCTGCCTGAGCCCTCACGCGTGCCGACGCGAACGGAGATCGCCGTGATCCGCGGGCATGCCGACGCCGCAGCACTTTCCCTTGCCTGCCATGACAACCGCCTGCACGAAAATCTCGCCCCCGGCGGCGGAGAGGCGCGCGACGTGTTCGAGGCGATCGAGCAGGCCCGCGTCGAGGCGATCGGCGCCCAAGCCATGCCGGGCGTCGCTGCCAACCTCGCCGCACGCATCGAGCAGCGCTACGAGCGAAGCCGCTTCGGCGAGCTGACGGACCGCTCCGAGGCACCCCTTGCCGATGCGCTGACCCTGCTCGTGCGCGAACGCGTCTCCGGCTCTCCACCTCCACCCAAAGCCCGCGCCCTCGTCAATCTCTGGCGTGCCTGGATCGAAGAGCGCGCCCGACCCGTGCTCGACGGCATGCCGGAGGTCTTGTTCGACCAGGACGCGTTCGGCCGGCTCGCGCGCGATCTGCTCGCCACCCTCGATCTCGCCGATCAGCTCGAACAAGGCAGCGAGGATAGCGAAGAGGCGAAGGACGAGGAGTCCGATACGAGCCTGGCCGACTCTCAAGAGGACGACGCCGAAGGACGCGAGCGGAGCGAAGACGCCGCCGACCAGCGCGCCGAGCAAGACGCCATGAGCGAAAACGCCGCCGACCAGCAAGTCGAAGGCGGCGCCGACCGCCTCGATCGCGACTCCGACGCGCTCGAAAGCCCGCGCCAGGCCGAGCCTTGGCGGCCTCATGTCTCGGTGCTCGATAACCCGGAAGCGTTCGGCTACCGGGTCTTCACCCGTGCCTACGATCAGATCGTCAATGCCGAGGACCTTTGCGACCCGGACGAGCTCGACCGCCTGCGCGCCTTTCTCCACAAACAACTGCAAAGCCTGCACGGCGCCGTGGCGCGGCTTGCCAACCGGCTACAGCGCCGATTGCTCGCGCAGCAGACTCGCGGCTGGGATTTCGACCTCGACGAGGGCATGATCGACGCCGCACGCCTTGCCCGCGTCATCGTCGATCCGACCCATCCCCTCACTTACAAGCAGGAGCGCGACGCGCCGTTTCGCGACACCGTGGTCACGCTGCTCCTCGACAATTCAGGGTCGATGCGCGGGCGCCCGATCATGGTCGCGGCTTGCTGCGCCGATCTTCTCGCGCGGACGTTGGAGCGCTGCGGCGTCAGAGTTGAGATTCTCGGCTTCACCACGAAGGCGTGGAAGGGCGGTCGCGCCCGCGAGGAATGGCTGCACGCTCTGAAGCCGCCCTCGCCTGGCCGTTTGAACGATCTCAGGCACATCGTCTACAAGTCCGCCGACGCCCCTTGGCGCCGCGCCCGCCGCAATCTCGGACTGATGATGCGCGAGGGCCTGCTCAAGGAGAACATCGACGGCGAGGCCCTTGTCTGGGCGCATCAGCGCCTGCTAGCGCGGCCTGAGCGGCGGCGCATCCTGATGATGATTTCCGACGGCGCGCCGGTCGACGACTCCACCCTGTCGGTCAATTCCGGCTCCTATCTCGAGCGGCATTTGCGCCAGGTCATCGAAGAAATCGAGACGCGCTCCCCCGTGCAGCTGCTCGCCATCGGCATCGGCCATGACGTGACCCGCTACTACCGTCGCGCCGTGACTGTGACAGACGCCGAGGAACTCGCCGGCGTCATGACCGACAAGCTTGCCGAGCTGTTCGACGAGGATTTGGCTTGGCGACAGACCCATCGCGCCACGCCATCGGTCGCGCGCGCCCGGCGCCGCAAGCTCCATTAGCGGCTTCCCCGTGTCGTTCACCTCGCGCAAGCTGGCGTACCGCTCGGCGATGCTCAGCCTCGTTGCGGCGACCTTGCTTGCCGTCGCTCCGGCCCTTGCCGACAAGCCTACGAGCGTCCTCGCAGGGGCCAGACCTGTCACGGTGACCACGATTGCGTTCGATTTCGATCGGGACCGCCCGGAGCGAAAGACCTTCGGCAAGCTCATCTTCCGCGGCGGCCTCAACCTGTTCGCCACATCGCCGTTCTTCGGCGGCTATTCAGGCCTTGTGATTGACGCCTCGGGGAGGCAGATCCTTGCCATTTCCGATGCCGGGACCTGGCTCAGAGCCAACCTCGACTATGACGGCCACAAGCTCAAAGCCGTGCACCAGACTGTCGTCGGCCCGATCCTCGGCAAAGACGGCAAGCCTCTGGGCGAGGATCGCCAGCGGGACGCAGAAGGGATCAGCCTCATCAGGGGCGGTACCGAGCGGGGAACGGCCTATGTGTCGTTCGAGCGCAACCATCGTATCCAGCGCTACCCTTTCAGCGCCGCACGCTTCGGGCCGCCCAATGGCAGCGTGTCTCTGCCGCGTGCCGCCAGGAGAATGAAATCGAACCAGGGTCTCGAGGCGCTAGCCGTGATCCGCGCCGGTAAGCTCAAAGGCACGCTGGTGGCATTTTCCGAGCGCTTCGTGGGAAAAGGGGGCGCCCTTCAAGGTTGGTTGATTGGCGGGCCAACGCCAGGTCCGATCGCCTTGAAGCGGATCGGTGGTTTCGACATTACCGACGCGGCAAGCCTTCCCGACGGCGGCATTGTCCTGCTCGAGCGGCGCTTCCGCTTCAGCGAAGGCGTGAAGATGCGGATCCGCCGCATCCGCGCCACAGAAATCAGGCGCGGCGCTCTTATCGCGGGTGAGACCCTTTTCGAAGCCGCCGATATCTACAACATCGACAATATGGAGGGCATCGCCGCCCACCGCTCTGCCGGCGGCGAGACGATCATCACGCTGATCTCGGACGACAATTTCAGTCCGTTCCAGCGGACCCTGCTCATGCAGTTCGCGCTGCCTGTCGAGAGGGCCGCCCGCGCCGGCCCGAAGGCCCGTTAGGAGGCTGCTGGCGCAGCTTGCGCCTTGGCGACGTCACGCTTCAGGCGCCTGGCTTTGAGCGAAAGCTCCGCGTTTCCGGCCTTCAACAAAAAGGCGTCAAGGCCGCCACGGTGTTCGACCGAGCGCAGGGCATGCGCGCTGATGGTCATCCGCACGCGCCTGTTCAGGGCCTCGCTTTGCAGGGTTACATTGCACAGATTGGGCAGAAACCGGCGCTTGGTCCTGCGCTTGGCGTGGCTCACATTATTGCCCGTGAGCACCGCTTTGCCGGTCAGCTCGCAACGACGCGCCATTTGCTTCTATCCTCCAATCCTGCAAGGGATCTCTGCTAGGCGGGCGAGGCCCGTTGCCACACCGCTCAGGCAGCGGCGGGAGATATACGAGGCAAGCATGCAGGGGTCAAGGCGACCGATTCGTAAAGCTACGGGGGGGGAGGCCACCCACCCCACATTTGACGAAATCTACGAATAGGCGGAGAGTCACGGGTGGCGGGATCAGAATCACCCAAACGGAGTACTCGCGAAGGTCTCCAGGCCATGCGGGCAATACAATATTTTCTGGGCCTTGCAGCCGTCGCCGTTCTCACCTGTGGCTTGAGCGGCAGTCTCGGAGGCGAGCGCGCCTTTGCTGAGAGCCAACGCGTTGCCGCCAACGGCAGCGCGCGCCGGATCGTTGCCGTCTATCGTGTTGAAATCGCCGGGTTCAATCTCGGCAACTTTCACCTGACCGCAAACTTCCGTGGGTCCAACTACGAGATGCGCGGCGAAGCGCGTTTCTCGATTCTCGATGGGCTGATTTACGAATGGCAGGGAACCACCCTTAGCCGGGGCAAGGTGACGCGCTCAGGGCCTAAGCCCGCGATGTACGCCTTAAGCTACCGCGGCGGCAAAAAGGTCGAGCAGCTGAGAGTGACCTTTGGCGGTGGTGCTGTCACAAAGGTGAGGATCGTTCCCAAAAAGCGACCGAGCCCGCACACCATTCCCGTCACCAAGGAACAGCTTGAGGGCGTGTTCGACCCCATGAGCGGGGCCTTCCTCTATGCCCGATCCGACAACCCCAATGGCGATCTCAATGTCTGCCGCCAGACCGTGCCGGTATTCGACGGCAAGCAACGCTTCGATCTCGTGCTCACGCCGAAAAAATTGGTGCGGGTGAAGGCAGACCGGAAATCGGACTATTCTGGGCCAGCGGTCATTTGTAAGGTCAAGTTCATCCCGATTGCCGGCTACCGGCCCGACAATCCCGGTATCAGGCTCATGTCGAAGAGCGACAAGATCGAGGTTTGGCTGGTCCCCTTGCGGGGAACAAGTATGTATGTGCCCTACCGCATTGTCGTACCCACGCCCATCGGCTATGGCTCGGCCTTGGCGACCTCTTTTCGGGTGACCGGGGCCAAGCGCGCGAGCATCGAGCCCTGATCCACGCGGTTCTTGTCAACGCTTTCGATCGCCTCAGGCGTTAACGCAAGAGCCCTCAATCCCAACATGTAGTGGCGAACAGATGCCGAAAATTAACGCTCCCTTGATTCGTCCATGGTCCGTTCCCGTTGCCTTCCTGACCCACTAAGGCCTTCGGAAGTTTCGGGAAACGTGCTCGGCCAGCGCCGCTTGCCGAGCGCCCGTGATTAGACTGCAAAGAGAGACGAGCTGGTTCGCCGATGGGCCAGCAGAACGAAAACAGAATGGGCAATGTCAGCGATTCGGTCGAGATTCGTTCCTCACCCGTTCTCGTTGGCGAGGCGCCCTTTGCTGGGAGCGTGGAGTGATATGAGCCGGACCGTCCCCTCCAACCCTGCGGCCCCAACCCGCGGCGTCACGGCCGTACTCGGGCCCACCAACACCGGCAAGACCCACCTTGCCATCGAGCGTATGCTGGCGCACGAGGTGGGGGTCATTGGCCTGCCTTTGCGCCTGCTCGCGCGCGAGGTCTACGACAAGATCGTGAGGCGGGTCGACCCCGCCCAGGTGGCGCTGATCACCGGCGAGGAGAAGATCAAGCCGCCCTCTCCGCGCTTCTATGTGTGCACCGTCGAGGCGATGCCCCTAGAGCTCGAGGCCGATTTCGTCGCCATCGACGAGATCCAGCTGGCCGCCGACGGCGAGCGCGGGCACGTTTTCACCGACCGCCTGTTTCACGCCCGGGGCTTGAACGAGACCCTGCTGCTCGGCGCGGCCACGATGCGCGATGCCATTCGCGAGATCTTGCCGGGCGCCAATATCGTCTCCCGGCCCCGGCTCTCCACCCTCACCTATGCTGGTGAGAAGAAGATTACGCGGCTTCCACGCCGCTCCGCCATCGTCGCCTTCTCGGCCAACGACGTTTATGCCGTCGCCGAGCTTGTGCGGGGCCAACGCGGCGGGGCTGCCGTGGTGCTCGGCGCGCTCAGCCCGCGCACGCGTAATGCCCAAGTTGAGCTTTACCAGAATGGCGACGTCGACTTCCTCGTGGCGACCGATGCCATCGGCATGGGCCTCAATCTCGACCTCGATCACGTCGCCTTTGCTGGCATCCGCAAGTTCGACGGGCACATACACCGCGAGCTTATGCCTGCCGAACTCGGCCAGATCGCTGGGCGCGCAGGCCGCCACATGAACGACGGCACGTTCGGCGCCACCGGCCAGGTTGCTCCCTTCTCCTCCGAACTTGTGGAACGCCTTGAGGATCACAGCTTCGACCAGGTCGGCATCTTGCAGTGGCGTAGCCGAAGCCTCGATTTCGGCTCCATCGGCCGCCTGAAAGAAAGCCTGCGCGAGACGCCCTCCAGCCGCCGCCTGGCCCGCGCCCGTATGGTGGACGACGTGATCGCCTTGGAAAATGTCAGCCGCGATCCCGAGCTACGGGGACTGGCGTCGGGCCCCGCCTCCGTCAAGCTGCTTTGGGAGATGTGTCAGATTCCGGACTATCAGAAGATGTCCGCCACCAGTCATGCCGAGCTGGTGGCCACGCTTTATGGCTTCGTCATGCGGGAGGACGGCAAGATCCCGGCTGATTGGTTTGCGCAGCAGGTGGGCCTCGCCGATCGCACCGACGGCGACCTCGACACTTTGTCAAACCGGCTTGCCCAGATCCGGACCTGGACTTTCGTCTCCCACCGGTCCCAATGGCTCGACGATCCCGAGCACTGGCAGGAGAGAACGAGGGCAATCGAGGACACGCTATCCGACGCCCTGCACGAGCGCCTCACGCAACGCTTCGTCGATCGCCGCACGAGCGTTCTGATGCGGCGCCTGCGTGACAAGGAGGACCTCGAGGCCGTTGAGGAGGCCGCAACG
>SDBT01020949.1_pt1 | contig 10217 bp, 17 predicted proteins | sample 2277101 | NCBI WGS metagenome assembly SDBT01 (sample SAMN10404973, study PRJNA504765) | marine sediment metagenome | isolation source: marine sediment core GS10_PC15, 103 cmbsf | place: Arctic Ocean: Southern Knipovich Ridge | collected 2010
TAATATAAACCAGATTTGTAAAAGGTATTGGTGTATGCCTTCTTGTAAATTTCTCGGTCTAAATTGTATATATCTTGCTTATGGGCTGTTAAATAGTTATCCTCAATCTCATCTACAATTTTACCATCTTTCCAATCAAGACCTGTACCAATCGTACAAAACAGCATATCTAAAGCAAATGTACGATTGCGTATAAACGTAGGATGGTAATAAACTAAACGCCATATCTGCTGTTCAGCATCGGTTAATTTGTTAAACCAATTATGAGCCACGATTTGTTTCTTTTTCTTCATAATATACCTCCTATGTCCATTTTAATATTCTTTACTTGTTTTTATAGTTGATATAGCCTTATAACATTCAATTTAAGCTACCTAACATCGATTCTAAGCTACTTTCTACTCAAATACGTATAATTATACTAATTTACAATTATCAGCTGTTAGAGAGCGAATACGGAGTTTTACCTTTCTAACATTATATTATAATATTTCGACGGACTAACTCGTAAAATATTATTATTGTAATGAACTCAATGGCAAAGCCTTTGAATGTTTTTCTGTTCTTATTCTTTTTATATGAACTTGAACACTTTTTCTTTCTGGTATAGGCATGATTTCTAACAAAACTGTACCATGAACTAAAGCTGGATGTTCATCATATCTAAAATCCGCTGTCCCTTCACATCTTATTCCCTCCCCAAAATCGAAATCGAAATCACTTTCAAAATTCCGCATGTGAGGACTCCTATCTTTTTTATATCATTTTATTTACCAAATCTTTGTATTTGTAATATCCTTGAACGAAGATAATCACGTTCTGCTTTTATATTACTTCTAAATCTCTTTGAATTCTTAAACCTAAATTGACGAATCTGATGATTTTCAGTAATCGTTAAAACACCCCAACCTTCCAAAATCATATTATCTTTTTTATTCCTTAAAATATATTCATATAACTCACAAGGAAATAAATAAAACCTTCTATTGCCCATACCTTTTCCATTACTCCGAAAAGGCTTCTTAGCATCTGTTTTCAAATCAGAAATCGTAGTTTTACATTCAATAATAATACACTCACTATTCCAACCGATAACATCAGGCATTTCTGAAATACGAGCAGAACCTCGTTCTGAAAAGACAGGGTTACATTGTTTTGCTGATAAATAACCAATTGCCAAATTAACGAGTTTCTTATGTTCCATCTTCTTCCTCTATAACTTCATCGTCCTCATTTTCATCACCATCTTCAATTCCAGTACCAAACTCTTTTTCCAATTTCTTTGTAAACTTATCAGCAGCTTTTATAAGGGCTTCTGCATCCTCCTCACTCATTTCCATAATCTTTGTAAAGTATTCTTTAGGAGGAATCAATTCCTGAATATCCCCTCCTATATACTTAGCAAGGGCTTCAGTTTTCTTAGCCGCTATCTCAGCAATTTCCTTTTCGCCTGGGGCAGATAAATCAGGCCATTCAATAAAATATTCTTCAACTGTAGATAATGCACCGAGCATCATTAACCTATCAATCAATAACCTAATCAACATAGGTGAAACATAATCTTCCTGCCTTCTTGATACTCTTTTGTTCCACGTTTCCTTATCCTCAGTTGATGCTAAATGAGCAGCTTCACTACCCATAAAGATACGATATGGAATACCTAAAGTACATGCAATATACTGCATTTGTGATTTGATATGAGGTTGTGGGTCTGCTATTTGTGGCTTCAATTCGTGTACTTTTAATCCTGCTAACGATAACCACCTTTGCAAACCATCCTGATAATCCTTTATTTGTGCTCTCACTTCTTTTTTGTCCTCTGTACTAAGTGTCATACCTTCACCAAGTTCTAAAGCCATACCAGGAAAACCACCCTTCCAAAACATCTCACCGGAACCAGCAACTATCTTCCTCAAATCCAATAACCTATTATAAACAGGTCTCATCCTTGGCACACCATATATTTCAGATACTTCCCTATTATCTACCACATGCAAAACTCTCGTCCAATGAACTACTTTAGATGCAACACTGGTTCCCCCAATTGAACTATCCTTAAAATCAACACCATAAGTTACAGGACAACCAAAACGAGGAGAATTAGTATCAGTTTCTTTAATTTTAACTGTAACAACTGATTCATCAAAAGGTCTTAAATACAACAATTGATATTTATTCTTTGCTGAACTTTCTCCCGTAACAGGATTTATTCCTTTTATAGGCTGAAATAACTTTTTACCATCATTTATTCCTAAAAGCAAAATACCAAATCTTCCTATTCCAGATAACATATCAATACGCCGTAAATAATGAAACAGATGAAACTGCTTTTCCATATCCTTCCATTCCTTTTCAAAAGCAGTTTCCTTCTCATCCTGATTCTCTTCTATCTTAGGCAGCATAGCCCAACTTTCTTCAGGAAATAACCTAACAACTCTATTCCCCACACCTTCCCTATTATACATAGCTCTGTAATCTGAGGTTGTTATAGATTCCGGATAACCACATTCATAGTTTATATCCTTATCTAAATTAAGTAATCTTGCCAAACCAGCACTTCTTGATGTCATAGCATTTTGCATAATATGTTCTAAAACAGCTAATCCATCATTAACGTTACCATTAACGTTAGAATATGTTTTCTTATTAGTTTTTATTGAGGTTTTCTTATTTATTTTTTTATTTGCTTTTACCATTATTTAATTCCTTTATTAACAATTTCCGTAATGTTTCTCTTTCTCAAATTCTTTTATTGCCTTAGATGTAATTGCATTCAATTTCCTAAGTTGAGTAAGGGTAAATAAAACCTCAACATCATTATCAGGTGTTCTTAAATCACCAAACGAAAGTACAGCCAATTTTTGTATTTGGGATTCATTTATACTATCACCAGCTTCCCAATCTATTGACGCCGCACATTTTCTTTTCGACGATACTCTAACTTTAATATCCATTATTTAATCTCCATTTTTATCATTTCTAATATTAACTATAAGAGTCATCTGGGTAAGACCCTCACAAATTGATGCTACATTACAACTCACAACATTTCCAATTTCAATTTCATCTATACCACCTGAAATAAACCACTTCTCTGCAAGTGCCTTTTTACTGCTATCAGTTACAATTGGATATACTTGTTCTGTCAACCCATCATTACTTTTCATCTTCTCGAATGTTAATTTTATTACTACCATTATTCTTATTCTCCGATTCCTATCAAATCAATTCATTAATTTGGTATCCAAGATAAATAACAAAATCCTAAAAATAAACTCGTATTAGATTGTGAAAATCTCCATCCCCACTTCCATAAAACTGGCTTTGTAATCTCATCTATTCCACCCGTAGTAAAATAAAGCCCTCTAAATCTCATACTAAATCTCATATCTTTTAATTTTTGGGTCTGATTTATAAACTTATCTAACTCAAAAATAAAAGCATTGAATTTATCTTCATCTAAAATAACTCGATTCCTTGGATTAGACTGAGGTTTTGCTTGATGGCCAATAACAGCCTCTTGGATTTTCAGTTTCAAGGTCTCTAATTTCATTTTTTCTTCCATTATTTATTCTCCAATTTTCCTGTTACTATTTCTTTTAACTCAAGTCGTCTCCTACCTCTTTCATAATTGGAATAGGGGTCTGTAATAAAATGACTATCAGAATCTCTTGCTCGAACATCATACCCACCTTCTAGCTCGAACTCTTCATCTATAACTTCAGATATTCGTCTAACTAAACATACAAGTTTTTCCTGCCAATCTTTCGGCATAGATTGAAGAACGCTGCGAGGTAAAACAAGATAATTAGAATAACTCAATCCAAAAAATTCATGAATAGGTTCACTTTCTTCTATTACTTTCTTTTTTACCATTATTTATTTCCTATAAAAATACATGCACTCGTTTCCCTGAAGTCAATTCATTAAAAGCCCCAGAACATCCATCCCCTTGGTCTTTATACTTACTAAATGGCCAAAACTTTAATTCACTTATAAGAGGGGCATTCCATTCTCCTCTCACCATACTCACATTACCTATATTCACCTGAACCGAAAATGAATATGCCCTTAATTCTTTACTGCTTCCTGAACCACCAGGCTTATCAACTTTAACTACCCAACCCGCCAAGTTCTTTACCGTAAGTTCTGCTGACTGCTTGCCCCCACTACCAGGTTCCTGCTCAATACCAATAATAACATCCCTACCATCTATCTCAGCAGTTTGCTTTATATTAGCTTCTCTTACCTCAGACGACCACTGCCCCCTTGCTACATCCAATATCCAATATCGCTTTTTTCTATCAACTCCCATTTTTACTCCAGCAGAAAAAGCTCCTCCACCAGCAGTACCAGCCTTATCCCAGAAACGAACTATTTGTATCATACCATCCTTTTCTGGAACATCTATCATTATTCTTTCTGTCTTAAACATACCTCCACCCGCAGGTATGGGATTCTGCATCATCTGACCGGCATAGAAATATTCACCCCCTGTCTTTTTCTCTCGCAAAACCTTACGACCAAGACGTTGTACATCCATTAAACCATCTTTATAATATTTGCGTAAAAACTTTGGTTTAATATCTTTTGACTTCTCTGCTGGCAAACAAATATGCTTTATTTGTAAAGGGGCATCTTTCTCTCCATCGAGTATTGCCAGCTTTTGAGTTGCTTTCGCTCGACTTACCATATCAGCAGTAGGGTCATCTTGGTGCAATCGCTGCATGATAAGAATAGTAGGTGTTTTCGCCTGGTCAACCTTACGCTGTGATAATGTATCTTTCATCCAATTATTGGCACTTTTCAATTCCACCTCTGATACTGCCTTCCTTGGGTCAATAGGGTCATCGACTCCTATTACATGCCCATGAAAACCAATAACACCACCACCCGTAGAAGTAGCATATCGCCAACCACCTTTTGTATTTTGATGATAGGTTTTGCCCGATTGGTCTTTCCTTAACTTTATCTCTGGAAAACAAGCTTGGTATTTATCACTCCAAACAATATCTCTACTCTTTCGTCCGAAGTCCACAGACAATTCTTTCTGATGGCTTCCCCCAATATACTGCAAAGTAGGCATTCTCGTCCAGCACCATGGAACAAGCATTATCGAACATATAGTTGATTTCGTTTCCCCGGGTGGAATATTTATAGCTAAATCATATTCTTTTGGCTGACTTAAAAAAACAAGCTCCATTACTTTCTGCAATTCATTACATAAGTATTTTATATGCCAATTCCAAATGGGTTTTTCCGTAACAATAACACTCCAAAATTCCCTCACGAAATCGAAATAACTCTCCCTACAAATACTTGCTACCAAATCAGTCTCAGAAAACTGTAAATTAGAGGAATCATTCATAATTTATAAATTATTATTCATATACCCATCTTGTGTCGTATTTTGACATTCCTACGAACAGCACTGGTCATTAAAGTAGTTAGACCAAGTTTCATCGTTACTTCTTGACCTCTGCAATATTTTCTAAACTTGTTCCGAACCTTTGGGTCAACTTCAATTATTATATGATGCTTTTTACAGGATTTCTTCTTTTTAGCCATTGTCTCTAACCCTTTCAAAATAGAAATAATTCTTCATTATTTATATCACTTCCCTACTTTCTATCTGCTTTACTTCCCTAACCTTACTCAAAAGTCGTTTACGTTCTTTAAGTGGCAAACCCAATGAATCTATACTAACTATATTATGCTGTACACTTCCACTCACATTCATATCCACATCAACTTTAGGCCCATAACCTCTTTTTCGATTAAAGGTCTGATTTGCCATAATAGTAGCAGATGGATTGCCCCCAGCTATAAGCATACACAAATGTTCCTCAAAAAAATCCCCTTTCAATTCTCCCAACTCCTCAAACAAACGAAGAAACTCAGGGTCTTTTTTCCATAGCTCAAAAGCAGAGCGACTTATATTCACTCTACGCAAAGCAGCACTTATTGAAAAGTTACTTGACACAAAAGCATGAACGAATAATTGCTGACGAACCCTCACTCCCCTTTCCGATAATATAGCCTCTAATCTTTCCGTACCGTTCTTAAGTGAATCACATCTATTTATCTTATGCCAAATCTCCCTCACATCCTCTGATAATCTGCCATTGATATAATCACGAAATGAAAATGTTGAGCCATCTTTTTTCTTGTGTGCTTTTCGTCCCTCCCGAACTGCCATTCTGAATAATGATTTCTTTCTCTCCCAAAGAGTAAACGTACCAAAAGATATGCCTAATGTCTTAGCAATCCTCCTCTCTATCATTCCGCTCTTGGCTAATTCATAAGCATCTAAAACAAAAGCATCCTTCCAAACTGTTCTGCCCATATAAGATTCCTTTCTTATTTACAAAATATATAATATCTTAAACAAGGATTAAAAGTAAAAGAATAAAATTTCAAACCTTATATACCTTATATAATAGATAACTAATATCCTAATCAAAACCACAAACCCTTTTATTTGCCTAAAAACCATTGTTTTACAGAGAAACCTTTATTTTTAGCTTAGAAACAATGTTTTAATACCCAAAACAATAACAAACCACAATTCTATATCATCAAATAATAAAACTCTTAATATTTAATCAAATAAATTTTCACTCAAAAACCCTCTTTTTAGCTTAAAAACAACTATTTTGAATATATTTTCATATTTCCCTAAAGTAATGCTTGAATATATACGATTTACTCTATAGACTATACTATAAGATAATTGAAAAGTTAATAATATGAAGCTAATAAAACAAGAGCTTGGAAAAACAAGACGGGCTTAATAGGCTGGCTGGTCTGGACGGCAAAAGTTTGAAACCTACGCTGATGATGGTCGGTAGGACACGAAGACAAGCGACTAATAACAGAGACCGAAAACATCGAATCGCAAATCAGCGATAACCACCTGTCAACACCGGACAGTGGTTCAAGTTAAGAACTGAGAATGACATCTTCCAAGAATAATTAGGTTGGCTCCGACAAGTGTATTGAGTGCAAGTCTCAAACGGAGCCTTTGTAATATCAAACAATAACTTTTTTGAAAGGATGGTAACATGTCAAAGCTAACAAAAAGTCAAAAAGAAACATTAAGACAACTTGCAATCGCAATCGAGCAAACTGTATCTATGCCAAAAGAAAGTTTTGAAAGAGCTTTCCAATGTACAAAAGAACAAGCCCACATGAATCAAGCTACACTCTTAAAACATTTTGCTGAAACAAACTAAAACTTTCTATCCGGCTTACTTCACCGAGTAGGTCGGGATGAATGTTTTAACTTTTAACTTTTTTGAAAGGATGGTAAAATGAGTAACATGAGCCATTGCAGATTTGAGAACACCTATCATGACTTAGATGATTGTTATGAAAATATGGATGACAATGATTTAAGTGAAACCGAAGAAAAGCATCGTTCAATGCTAATTGAATTATGCAAAACAATAGTAGAGGAGCAACAATAAATACCCTACCCTGCTCAACAAATTATGGTTGTAGCATCAAAGCAAAGCAGGGCTTTCCCCAATAGCTTAACGGATAAAGCATTTGGTTTAGAAGCCAAAAGAATAATCACAGGTTCGATTCCTGCTTGGGGTATTAGCAATTGTGCCTATTGAAAGGATGGTAACATAAATAGGGTACGACGAAATGAATTACAGAAAATTATAAATTCCCTCGACGACGTCATAGCCAATGAACAGGATGCCTATGACAATATGCCAGAAGGAATACAAGATTCCGAAAGAGGTGAAGTGATGGAAACAGGAATTGATAGTCTGAATGAAGCAAAAGACTTACTCGAAGAAACAATTATTCTTTAATCTGAAAGGATGGTAAAAATGGTAAAACAAAAAAAGACAACTAATTTAAGTGAAAAGGCAATGTTAGTCAATCTCACATTATCACAATGGACAGGACGGGTCAAAGACAAAAAAGTATCCAACGAAGTCTGTGCAGTAAAAGAATCAGACGGAGATGCTGGTGCCTGGTGGACATACCTTGTACCAAAAAGAGCAATAGCTCAGGTCGGCAAGACAAGAATGAATTGCTATATGAAGCATGTGAATCTCACTTTACCCTGGATGGATGGTGGGCTTCGTATCCTCTCTTCAGATATGTTTATGAGATATTCTGAAGAAATGAGAAAAGCAATCAGTGAATATGACGAAGCTGTGAACGATTTTCTAAAAGAATACCTAACAATAGTAGCACAAGCCGAAAAGAGGCTTGGAAAACTATTAGAAGGAAAGCAATTTCCTTCCGCTTCAGAAATCAAATACAAATTTGCTGTTCACCAGGACATCCTTCCAATACCACAGGCATCCGATTTCAGATGTCAATTGAACGCTGATGAAGTTATTGATATTCGCAAGAATATTGCCACTTCAATTGAAACTATGGCAGAAAAGGCAATGTCAACTTTGTGGGAACGATTCACAATACTTGTAGACAAGGTTGAAAAGACAATGAAGAAACCTAAAAAGATTTTCAGGGATTCATTAATCTCAAACCTCAAAGACTTTTGTGAACTGATTCCTAAAATGAATCTCACCAATGATAACAACCTCGAAGAACTTCGTCGGGAAGTTGCTGAGAAACTGGCTCAACTGAAACTACTGGATTTGAGGGAAAGCAAACGAGACCGCCGGAAGGCACACAAGTCAGCCAAGAAAATTATGGAGAAGATAAAAGGCTATACCAATTGAAAGGTAACAAAATGAAAACACACTATGGAAGTCCACATAATTATACTGTTTGTGGTTTTTGGGCAAATCATCCCTTAGACCCTAAACCAATAACGTACAATAAAAGAAAAGTCACCTGTAAGAGGTGCAAAAAAACAAATGAATATAAAAAACAAAATTGAAAGGATAAAAAATGAGATGCCCACATTGCAATAAAAATATCCAAGACCACCTAATCGAAACAGCTGAACGCAACGCTGAATCTTACGGTTCCAATACTTTTGTTTTTGAATGTAAAAAATGCCATAAAAAGTATACCATTCACTTCCACGTCCAAATAACAAAAGACAAACCTTATCAAGTTCCTGATAAAACAGATACCAGTTTCTAAATAAGCACCATCCTTAAGATGATTGAAAATCATCTGCCTTACCTTCTATGTATATAGAGGGTTGGGTTGAGTGTTTTCAAAACTTTATTAATTAACTTATTTGAAAGGATGGTAAGTAAAATGAGAAAATTAAGAGATGATTTATACAGCATTGACCGTGATGTAGATTTAGTATTCTCGTCCGACGATGGTGGTTGGTATTTGCAGAAGTATCTTCACAATGACGAAGGGGACACGAAGATAAGCTGTGCTACTTTTTCCACTAAAGAAAATGCTTTGCGAGAATACAAGGCCGGGAAAATCGTTTGGGAAAGTTAAATATACACTTTGAAAGGATAGTCAAAATGAGTAAAGAAAAATTTGGAATATTTGGACAACAAGAAATTGAGCGTGATGAAAATGGTTTCATCGAAAGACTTGTAATAACTCAAGCGAGTGGACTTTTTGCAGGCGCCCCTCCCACAGAAATGAGGATTAATCATCTCGTTCCCTTCAACGATGAAAAATTTGGCAAACAATTTACAGCCAAGTTGAATCGTAAAACAGACTTGCCTTTTTATCTGTCAAAAGTAAAAATTAAAATGATAGATGGAGCAAGAGAAGTAGAATGGACAGATGAAAAATTAAAAGAGGTCGGAATAGAAACATTGGAGGAGCAAGAACACAGCATTTGATAAACAAAAACAGGACTCGTAGCCCAATTGGCAGAGGCAACGGACTTAAATTCCGTCAAGTATAGGTTCAACTCCTATCGAGTCCATTATGTAAATATTAACCTTTTTGAAAGGATGGTAAAATGGCACACGAGTGGATTTTATTTGGATTTTTGGTTGGAACTATACTATGTTTATTATCCAAAGCAAATGATGAAAGTTAATCTGAAATTTTGAAACTAAAACTTTTTTGAAAGGTTTTTGAAAGGATGGTAAAAAATGAACGCTAAGCAATTAAAATCAACAATGAAAGTAGCAGTCAAAGCAGGACTGCCAATGCTCATAAAGGGAGCACCAGGCGTTGGCAAGAGTGATATAATTGCTCAAGTTGCCAAGGAACTAAAATATGATTTGCTTATTTCACATCCAGTAGTCAGTGACCCAACTGACTTCAAAGGTCTTCCAGGAATTGTGGATGGTAAA
>SDBT01020951.1_pt1 | contig 10217 bp, 16 predicted proteins | sample 2277101 | NCBI WGS metagenome assembly SDBT01 (sample SAMN10404973, study PRJNA504765) | marine sediment metagenome | isolation source: marine sediment core GS10_PC15, 103 cmbsf | place: Arctic Ocean: Southern Knipovich Ridge | collected 2010
CCCTTTCATATTATTGTATTTATTACACTGCATAAAAACCTTATTATGCTGTTTACAGAAGCAACTACCTCAAGCATTTAGGTTTCTTGAGGGTGAGCCGTTGGCTATGATCGAAGTCATGTTCGAGGGAAATTTATATAAATGTGTTTAGATTGTTTTGTATATGTTAGATAAAGAAAAAACAAAGCAAGAAGTGATAAAAAGGGGAAAACATTATCAAAAAGAGTTTAATTTAAGTGAGTGGGAAATTGTATATAAATTTGAAGATATTGACACTTGTGGAAAATTGTATATAAATCCTGAAAAGCATAAGGCAAGAATAACTCTTAATTTAAGATTGCATAACTTAGAAGATTTCAAAGACATAGGAATAACTCTCTTACATGAATTTTATCATCTGTTAGTATATCATCTAACTATTCTATCATTTAGCAAAGACACTTCCAACTTAATAAAAGTGAATGATGCTTGGGATGATTTAGGCAAAATAATAGATAAATTTAGAATTCTAAATGAAAGAATAGAAATAAAAGAGTTTTCGAGATAATTCGTTTAAGTTGTTCATCTTTTTTAGTAGTCATAAGTCTTTATATAGAAAAACTTGTTACTACTTTTAAGGCAAAATAAAAAGATGGATTTTAGTAAGTATATAGGTAAATATGTAAAGGTCGATTTGACTAATTCTAATATATATTATCAGGGTCTAGTTTTGGAAGATACTACTAAAGATTGTCTTGAATTGAGAGATATAAATAATAAACTAGTAAGCCTAAGAGAAGCTTCTATTTTAAATATAAGGGAAATTGATAATGGCTATTAAGGGCTTATATTCATCCCTATGCAGTAGTTTCCTACTTAATAGAGCCATCCTAAGCAACAAATTTAACAATTTTGACCTAGTGCCTAACTTAATTAAATTTTTTAGTAGAAAGGTTTAAAAATGAGTGACGAAAAAGAAAAGTTTGGTTTTTTAGGAAAGAAATTAAGGAAGGCTAAGAAGGGGGTAAAAAATGCGTGAGTTTATACCCAAACAGATCGAAGAACTAAATTTAGTTCTTATTGGGGAATATGAAAAAGGGGTATTAACTAAGGGTTGTGGAAAACGACCTGCTGAAAAGGGATGGCAGAAAAAAATTCATAGAAAGGATGACCTTGATTTACAAGAACATCTAAAAAAAGGGTTTAATTATGGAGTTCAACCAAACAATTCTGTTGTTGAAGTTGATGGTAAAACATATATGCTTGGAATTATAGATTTTGATACTAAGGAATTTCAAGATAAGGTTATTGATAAATTCCCTGAAACATTTACTACAACGAGTGGGTCTAGTAAAAATTGTAATCATTTATGGTTTGCTACTGATGATAACAAAGCTTTTAAGATTAAAGATGAGAAGTTAGATACTCTTGCGGATTTTATAGGTTCTGGTAATCAAATTATAGCCCCTAATAGTATTCATGGATCGGGGAGTATTTATTCTGTTGTTAAAGATGTTCCAATAACTTTTATGCCTTATGCTGAAATAGAAGCAATATTAAAACCCCATGATACAAGCCCTAAGAAAGTAAAGAAACCTACTAAACCTTATATTCCAAAAGATAGTAATGCTGATTTCTCACAAAAGATGATGAACTCTTTATCTATGGAAGATATATTATCAAAATTGGGGGTTGATACTTCAAAAAATCCCACTAATTGTTTTAAACATATTGATACTAATGGGGGTAAGTGTTTGAGTTATAATAATGAAGTTGCACATTGTTTTGATTGTAATGGGGCTTGGAATAAATTTAGCGTGGTTAGAGAAGCTAAAAATTTAACCGATAAAGATACTTTTGAATGGTTTGCTAATGAAACAGGATTAATAGATGAATTAGAACAAAATAGGAAGGAGTATAACGAAAGGAAAAACCCTAATAAGATTATAAAAAGCGTGGTGGGGGTCACAGAAGAAAAGCTTCTTGAAGGATTTTTAAAAGAAATAGAAGAAAAATTAGAAAATGGGAATAATGACCAATTTTTTAAGATTGAATATAATGAAAAAACAGGGAAGGAAACATCTCGTAATGTAAATATTGAATTTTTCGCTTATTATTTAACAATAAAATATAAGTTTAAAACAATTTATGGAGAAAAAACAGAAAGAATTAAAGTATATGATAATAAAATATATTCTAATGGTGGGAGGGGTTTAATTAAATCTGTTTGTGAAGAAATATTAAAATCCTACGCTAGAAAAAGTCTAATTGAAGAAATATTTGATAAAGTAAAAAGGAAGACAAGAACAACAGAAGAAGAATTTGAAAATACCGACTTAAATTTAATCCCTTTAAACAATGGGTGTTATAATCTTAAAACTGAAACATTAGAGTTACATTCACCAAATAACAATTTTACTTTTTATTCCCCAATAAACTATAATATTAATTCTAAATGTGATCACTGGTTTAAATTTATCAATGAAGCTTTATATCCAGAAGATATACAATTATTAAAACAATGGTTTGGATTTAATTTATTTAGACAATATTTCATAAAAAAGGCTCTTATACTCTTAGGTAAGAAAAATGTTGGTAAAACAATTCTTTTGGATAGTCTTATTTACTTTGTGGGGGAAAAAAATAAATGTGGTTTATCGCTTCAAAAAATAAGTTCTGGCTCGGATTTTTCTAAATTTACCTTGAAAGGTAAATTAGCTAATATTTATGATGACCTTTCTTCTAATGATGTAAATGATACAGGGGCTTTCAAGATCGCAACAGGTGGGGGGTATATTTCTGCTGAAGAAAAATTTGGGGAGTGTGTTCAGTTTAAGACATATGCTAAAAATTCCCTTGCAGGAAATAAAGCCCCTCCAATTAAAGATAATGATGATAATGCTTATTTTAGCAGATTCTTACCAATTATACTTGATAATATCCCAAATAAAATTGATCCCTTTTTAAGAGATAAAATTCACACGGATGAAGAAATGTCTGGTATTCTAAATTGGGCTTTAGAAGGTTTACAAGAAATATTAAAAAAAGGTCGTTTTGATTATAATAAAACAGATGAAGAAATAAAAAAAATTATGGAAATGTCTGGAGATATTTTAATTCAATTTGGAGAAGAAGTTTTAGAACAATCTAATAAAAAAATATCAAAAGAAGATATGTATAAATTTTATTGTTTTTGGGCTAATGCAAATAAAAAACCTATTTTGAGTAAGGAACAATTAGGTAGAAGATTAAATCAAAAGGTTACATATTTAATTGCTAAGAAGGATGCAAAAATTAGGTTTTGGGGTAATGTTAGTTTAAGAATAGATTGGGTTGAAAAAATGAAATCTTTGGAAGAAAAACAAAACAAAGGGGATCAAGACACTTTAGACACTATTTCTAACTTTACGAGATATTATGACCACTTCAATATTGTAATATCGAAAGTAAAAAAAAGTGTCTATAGTGACACAGATAATCAAGACACTTTAGACACTTTTTCAGATAATATTCCAAACCTAAATAAAGACTTATAAAATGAACAAAAAAGAATTAATTCAATGCCTAGAAATCTGTTTGCTTAATTTTGATGGCATGACAAAAGAAGAATTAGAAAAGATGTTTGAACTAGGAGTTTTAACGATTGGGATTAATTTATCTAACCATTTTAAAGATTTGGAGATCAAACAATGAACTTAAAATGTAAAAGATGTAAGAAAGCAACCGATCACGAGATTTTTAAGATTAGTAGAACAAGGGGGATTAAATATATCTGTCTTTTTTGTAATCAAAACACACAATACTTCAAAGTGATCCCAAAGGAGATTAAGAATGAATAGAATACAATGTCCTTTATGTCAAGAAACAGGAAGCCTTTTTGTTATTAAAAAGGATTATTACAAAGGGATTATTTATAAATGTCGGCTTTGCACATACAGAAGCCCTTATATTAAACAAGGGAAACAAGTAAACCCCCAATTTTAACTTTAAAATGATTAAATATACACATAACAAAGGCTTTGTTTATAAATTTCCAGTAGATACAAGCTTAAAACAAGGCTTTCCTATTGAAAAAGACAGAAGCCAAAAGTCAAACAATGTTTATAATGGGGGTATTTTTTAAAAAAAGATAAAATAAGGCTTGAAAAAGCTTAATTATCCACTACTAAAGACCTATTACCCTCATCCTTTGTTATATTACTTATATTAAAGATTGCGGTGTGTGTGTTTTTAATTAGGTGTGTGGTTTGAATAAAAAAAGCGATAATATGATGGAACAAAATAAAGTAATGCTATGCGAAGGAAATAAAGAAATCAATATAGGGAGAAATAAGGGGTTGTGTCCGATTAAACGAGATTTGCTACGCAGAAGTATATATCTATACTTAGATAACTCGTGCGAAGGGGAAAAATTTTCTAAAAGACCTTTGTATTTCGGAACATTTCCCCTCTCGTTTGTGCCTAGTGCTTGTAGTCATCTATCTAAATGTATAAATCATGTTGGGCAAGGCACGAATAATAAAAGACCTTTATTTTTAACAGAAATAAATAAGTGGAAAAATTTCTCTAAAAGGGCTTTGTATTTCGAACCGTTCGGCTATTTCCTCTTGCCGACTACCGAAAGGGTTGAGGTTATTAGTTTTAATTTACCTGGTGATGTGCCGAGATTAAACCCCCCCTCATTTTTAACAGAATTGCAAGGGGGTAAAAATAAAGATGGAACAAAAAACAACCAAAGGAATTTTTAAGAGATCAGATTGGAAAGGGCGACCCCTAGACTCTAAGGAATTTACAAAGGTTATGAGTTGGATAAAAATAATCGAACCAGATATAATAGATACTTATTTGTCTGCTCATAAAAAGATCGCTATAAAGACAAGCGAATTAAAAGAGTTAAGAGAAAATCAAATTAAGGAAGAAGGAGATAATCCCAGACTTCAATTAGTTTGTGATAATGGGTCGGATATAATTTTTGGAAATGTCCAAAATTTCAGACTCTATGCACTCCAGAATAAGAACGGAGAATATTCGCTTAAACTATTAACTATTCCCACTCGTGCATAAATTACATGAGAAGCAACGCCCCCTTAAAGTGCTTGAAGGGGGCTTTGTTTTTATACTTAATTGAAGGAAATTAAGAATCCCCCCAATATTCTTGCTTGGGTTATGGGGGGTTTATATTCAAAATGAAAACACAAAAAGAAATAGAAAAGGAAAGAAAGAAGTTACTGAAGGAGTTAGCGAAGCTGGATAAGGTAGGTTTAAGACCTGAAGACTTCAAAAATTCAATAACTATAAATGGCTTTAATATTGCTTCCACAACTCACGACCTCTTGGAAGTTAAAAAAGTTATGGATTATTATTTGAAGATGTTTAAGGATAAATTACCTTCATATGTAGGGTAGAAAACCCTCATGTAGTTATGTGAAGATGCAGGTCGGATTTTTTGCCCCTTTGAGAATCTTACGATTTAGGGGGTAAAATTGCACATAAAAACACAACTTAACAAAAAATGAAACGAGTAAATCAATTAAAATTGAAGACGAAAGGAAAGAAAAATAATATATTATCTTTTAAGTGTAATACTTTGGAAAAGGAATACTTCCAAAAGTCTTTAGATAAGCTTAACGAGATAGCAATATTAAACTTTAATATGTCGGATTTAATGCGGATGGCTTTACAAGACCTCTCTAATCGAATAATAAACGAGAAGATAGTATTGAGTTTAGATATTCCTGAAAGAAAGATTATCTATGACCTAGTGCCTACAAAGAGAAATTGAATTTTTGTATTACCTCACCTACACCTAATACTAATAACATTTTGGTTTATCTTTTTCATGCAAATAATTTTTAACATTTACCCTAAGCCTAAAAAAGACCCACTTCCAAAGGTGGATAGCTTCGGAAATAAAATAGATTACTCTGAAATTAGAGAATCGTTTGATCCAACTAAGAATAAAAAGAAGGGGGATAATAAAAGATGATAGACATGAATCAAGATATAGTAAGACGGCAAAATTTAGCCCTTTTAGAAAAGGCTCAAAGAATGAGAATTAATGTTGTTAATGAGATTAGGCAATTGGATAGGAAAATGGCGGAGTTAAACAAAAGATGAGTATAAAAAAACAATACTTAGAATTATATGTACTTTTGGAAAAAGTTTTAACGAGATCAATCTCATTTTCAAAAGCCCCAGATGAATTAGATGAAATTGATTCTGGATTATACCAAAAGTTAATGAAACAAGTAATTAAAGAAGACCCATACGAGAATAAAAATGGAAAGTAATAGTAAAGTAGTCTATACAAAATTTGAACATAAAGGGAAACTAAATGATATGGATATAGCCGATAAAATTTTTAATCAGTTAAGAAAATTTAAGATTACAGATATTATACTTAATATGAAAGAAAAGGAGATTATAACCGAAACTCCGCTTAGTCAGAAAAATTGTGTCCTCGTGGGTAAGGAGTTGGAGAAGATTAAATCAGTTGGGAAGGTTAAAATTAAGATCATGGTGGATAGGATATGCGTAATTAAACCAATTTCTAAAGAGAGTAAGATAAGATTTAAGAAGAATTTTAAGAAGGAAGTTTTGGAAACCTTCAAAGGTTTACAGGCACTTTCAAAGAAAAGAGAAGGCGAAATTATTGAAGTTAGGGATGTTCGAAGGAAAAAAGTTAAGAGAACGGATTTTATTAAAAGTATTCAAATTTCAGAAGGTAAAATTACTTGTGAATTAATCGAATGGGTTTATCATTTTCCATCTAAAGAATGGTATAGTATTAATCCTAAACATTTTGATGATGAGCCTATGGAAAATAGAATAATTAAGATAGATAAATCCACAAAGGGATTAACCAGAACTCTAAAATATAAATACAAATAATAGTCTTTGATTTTTTCACGACTTCCCCCCCTGAACTCCTATTTTGGGGGGGAAAATACTTTTTAAAACTAAAAATTTATAAATTACATAGTGTTAGATATTCTATGGAAAATATAATAAAAATAACGATAGGAATTATTTTAGTAATTAGTGTATTTCTTATAGGATTATGGTTAATCCCATTGTTGTATAATCTGCTCTTAGGATAATAAACAATGGAATATTTACACCAAAGAGAAGCCGAAGACACAATAAAGAAGTATGGTGATCTTATGGCGTTTATTGTCGTAGGATTAGGGATTATATCTTATATAATCATATAGAAAGAAATAAAAAAGGATGTTCACTATAATATTTATGCTATGTGAGAATAGATTTAAAGAATTAAACCGACATAGTTTTTACGGCGATTGTGGTCTAACCGACTTAAAAACTATGTCGGTTTAGTAAGATTTATAAGGGGTGTTTACCTTGAATCCTTATGGTAGTTAAGAAAAAGCCTAAGAGGATAAAGATATTTTACTTTAAACAACATAAAAAAGACACTAAGAACAAAATAACTTCTCAATCTATCTATAAAAAGTTAAGTAAGACAGATAAAGAAATTATTAATAACTTTAAAATACATTTACAGGGATCGGCTTCTGTGGAAAGGTCTAAAGAAGGTGTGAGAGAGGTTTTAAGATTTCAAAAGGTTTTAGGTAAGCCTTTTAATGATATTAATATTAGTGATTTAGAATACTTCTTGAAAGAATTAAATAAAAAGCATTTCGCAGATTACAGCATGAATAAAATTAAAGGTTTTGTTTGTCGTTTCCTAAAATGGAAATTTCCTAAAGAATGGAAAGATAGATTTAACGAGTTTGCTTCAATAAGTTATAACAATGAAGCAGAAAGAAAAACCCCTATGGGAGAAAAGGATATTTTAACGAAGGCAGAAATAGAAAAGATCATGAAAACAGAACATAAACTCTATTGGAAAACCTTTTTTATGGTTCAATATCAAGGGGCATTAAGGACTTTGGAAACTCGAAAATTAGCGTGGTCTGAAATTGAAGATGACGGAAAAGATGAATTTTGTTTCTTAAAAATTACTTCTAAGAAGAATAAAAACGCTAAAAAGAAGATTAGAGAAATTCCCCTGAAAGAAGCTACTTATTTTCTAAGAGAACTAAAGAAACAGCAAGAGGAACAAGGAATAGAATCTTTATGGGTGTTTCATGGGAACGATCCTAAAACTTATATTTCAAAGGCGGTTAATATGTGGTTAAAAAAATTAACAAAGAAAGCTATTGGTAGGTCTGTTACAAATTACAATTTAAGGCACACAAGAGCCACAGAATTAAAAACAATGGTCTTAAAGAACAAGATGTCAAAAGATAATGCTATCGCCTTTATGGGTCATAGTGAAAAGATGTTTGATAAAGTTTATAGTCATACAGAAAGAGCGGAGGCTAAGAAAATTATGAAAAATCAAATCTATAAATTGGAATATATGCCTAAGAAGAAAAAGCACGAACTAGAAGAACAAATAGACAAACTTGAAAAGCAGTTAGCTGTATTCGGTGTTCAAGAGGACAGACTAAAGAAGGTAGAGGAAAGTAGTATAAAATCTAAAGCAGATAATAAAAAGATTATGGATGAACTTAAAAAAATGAAAAAAGCAAATATTCCAATGACTACGAAAAAGGCAAAAGAAATAGGAATAATTTAAATCAAAATGTTTAAATAGTAAAAGACTTCATAATAAAGTATATGGAAACAGATAAAAGAATAAGAATAACAATCTATCCAGATAAAAAGTTAAAAGATAAGATTAAAGCATTAGCAGAAAAGGAAGATCGAACAATGAATAATTTTTTGATACGAGAATTAAAAAAATTATTTAAATAATCGATCTTACAAAAAATAAATAATTATTTCTCACAGCAACGATTAAATTCATTTTTAATCAATTTTTAATTACTGCACATTTCCCCCCCTCTGAACATCAAATAAATAAAATATCTCCTAGCTTCTACTTTCTTCTAACTTCTTCTTTCAAAATTAAAGCTTCTTATAGGCATTACTACTTGGTAGTAGTTAGCGGTATAATAGAGCAGACAAAAGACTTATAAAGGTCATTGACCTTCATTTATTACAATGAAAACGAACTATATACAATACGAGGACTACATAAGAAGATCACAACACATGAACAACCTTAAAGAGATGGGGTTTAAGTTCGTCTTTAAGATAAACAGGGCTAAAATCGTCTTAGGGGCGGTTTTCCTTGTTGTTGCAATCTTACCTAATGGAACAGCCTTCTTTATGCTCCCTATGGCGTTTATGTGTTTGGGTATTCGTAGAACAGATTTATACTTGTATAAGGAAAGGGGATTGAGAATCTTTAAGCTTAAATTGAGGGCTTCCTTAAAATGAGTTTGATAAATCTAAATTGGCATATTATCGGGGGAGATTCTGCCCCCATTCCATGCCCAGAGGTGAGCAGATGAAAGTTTATTCAACATTTAAGAATATTCCTAAAATCTTAATTTCCAATAAAAAGCTTTTAGCCTGTGGCTTTAATTGTGGAGAAGAGTATAAAATATTATATCTCAAAAATAAATTAGTTCTTTTAAGAAAGTTGAAAGGGGGTTTAAAAAAATGAATGAAAATATTTTAAAAATCCAGCCGACAGAAAAAAATCCTGTTATAGTTGAAGATTATCCTTACGGATGGAAAAGAACTAAAATAAAGTATTGGGTGGAATCAATAAAGAAAAAGGGAGATCGGTTCTGTTCTCAAACATTAAACCCAAAAACTAATTTATGGAATAATCCTAAAAAATCAACTTACAATGCGGTTAATATTGTTTACAAGAATGAAAAAGGACATATAACTTATTATGGTTATCATAGAAGCACAGACGAAGAAAGCTATAATAAATTTATGGAATTTGTCGGAGATACTGAATTAAACGAACTTCAAAAGGAAGAGTTAAAAATTTTAAGGGCTGTTATCAAGACTTATAAAAATGTGAACTTCGAAATAAGAAAAAGACAATTTAAGCATAAAATTACAGGCGAGATAGTCGAGCAAGTGCCTTTAATGAGTGTTAAAGATTATGAGGAAGTAACCGAAGAAGAGCAAGAAGAAGAACAGAAGAAAAATAATTTAGCTATAAGAAAAAGTGTTGTTATTAATTATTCACACGCTTAAAAAATATTATTGGGGGGCTTTGCCCCTTTCATATTATTGTATTTATTACACTGCATAAAAACCTTATTATGCTGTTTACAGAAGCAACTACCTCAAGCATTTAGGTTTCTTGAGGGTGAGCCGTTGGCTATGATCGAAGTCATGTT
>SDBT01020952.1_pt1 | contig 10217 bp, 6 predicted proteins | sample 2277101 | NCBI WGS metagenome assembly SDBT01 (sample SAMN10404973, study PRJNA504765) | marine sediment metagenome | isolation source: marine sediment core GS10_PC15, 103 cmbsf | place: Arctic Ocean: Southern Knipovich Ridge | collected 2010
CGTCACCGCCGCGCAGTACATCGGCCAGCTCTACGCCGCGTTGGCCAAAGGACGCGGCTTCGGGCAGGCCGCCACCGAGGGAAGAAAGCACCTGCACCGCAATCCCGACCGCTGGGTCGGTCTGAAGCCGCGCCCTTTACAGGACTGGTTCGTCCCCGTCGTCTACGAGGCGGCACCTATCGAGCTGCTCCCCAAGGATAAGCCGCTCGAACTGGGCCAGCAGCCGGAGCTGGACCCCGTCCAGCTCAACCCAGCCCTCCTCCGGTACGTGCCGGACCACGGCGTTGTCGGGCGGGACGAAACCCTTTTGTTGCTGGACCGCGCCTTTGACGCCCACCCGGTCGTCCTCTTGCACGCCTACGCCGGACAGGGGAAGACCACGACCGCGGTCGAGTTCGCCCGCTGGTATGCTCGGACCGGCGGCCTCGGCCCTCGGCCATCCGTCCTGTTCAAGTCGTTTGAGTCGCATACCGATCTGACCGACGTGCTCAACCAGGTCGGCCAATCCTTCGCACCGGTTCTCCAGGCCGGCGGCATCGAGTGGCACGCCCTGAAAGATGCCGCCGAACGCCGCAACCTCGTCGTCCAAATCCTCCGGCAGATTCCCGTCCTCTGGATCTGGGACAACGTCGAGCCGGTGGCCGGGTTTCCCGAGGGCACCGAGTCCGCCTGGACCGATGAGGAGCAGGCGGAGCTGGCCGACTTTCTCAAGCAACTCAGTCTGGACAAGGCGACGAAGGTCAAAATCTTGCTTACCTCCCGGCGGGAAGAGCAGAAGTGGCTCGGCGGCGTTCCGTACCGCGTGAAGATGCCCCGCATGTCGCCTGTCGACGCCGCAGGCCTTGCCCTGAAGTTGGGGGAGGAGAAAAACCTCAAACGAGCCGAGATCGCCGACTGGCAGCCGCTTTTGGACTACTGTTCGGGCAATCCGCTCACGTTGCGGGTCATCGCCGGTCAGGCCGTGAGGATGGGCCTGCGGGGCAAGAAGCAGATCGAGCATTTCATCCAGGCCATCCGCGATGGCGAGCAGCACATCGAAGACCCCGACGGAGCCGATGGCCGCGATAAATCCCTCGGCGCCTCGCTCGACTACGGCTTCCGAAATGCATTCAAGGAGGATGAGTTCCCCGTAATCGCCCTGCTCCACCTCTTTCAAGGTACGGTCAGTGTCGCTACGCTGGCGGCAATTGGAAAGTTGGCCGACCACTCGCTGCCGGAGGTGCAGGGCAAGACAGAGGAGCACCTCACCAACCTGCTGAAGAGGGCCGGCGAGATCGGCCTGCTGACACATCTGATTTCTACCTACTACACCATTCACCCGGCGCTGCCCTGGTTCCTACGCCAGCTCTTTGCGCGGCACTACGACGGGCAGGACGGGCGGAGCGGTGACGCGGCCGCCCTCCGCGCCTGGGTCGACGCCCTCGGCACACTGGGAGAGTATTACCAACGGCAGTTCGAAGAGGGCAACCAGGACGTGATTCAGTTGCTTGCGCTGGAGGAGGCCAACCTGTTGCACGTCCGCCGCACGGCACGCCGCCACGAATGGTACTCGTCAGTCATCTTAGCCATGCAGGGACTGCGCACCCTATACGAATACCAGGGGCGCTGGGCGGAATGGGCTCGGCTCGTCACTGAAATCGTGCCCGACTATTGCACGAAGGACGACGCACCGGTAGCTGGCCGTGAATACGAATATACCTTCATTATGGATTACTGCGTCAGGCTGGCCATACACCATAAACACGACCTCGCCCGTGCCGCCGCCTTACAGGAAAGGCTGGTCAAAATTCGCCGCCTGCAGGCCGATGCCGTGCTGGCCCTGCCGGACAACGCACCGATGGACGACGAGCAGCGCAACCGCATCCGTTCACTGGGAGTCGACGTGCATACACTGGGCCAGATTCTCCGCGAACAGGGCAACGTTAAGTGTGTGAAGGCGTATGAGGAAGCCATTCACCATTCTCATCGCATCAAAGACACAACCGGGGAGGGCATTGCGCACTATAACCTTGGCCACGCATACTTAGCCCTTCCTGACATCCGCAATTTGGACTCCGCTGAAGCCGCCTACCAGCGGAGTCTTGCTTTGTTTGATCCAAATGATGCGTTGGCAAATTCACGGAACATCAAACAGATCGGCGACGTGCACCACGCTCGCTTAATGGAGGCGGTGCAGCAGGGCGAACCGCCTGAAAAGCGGATTCAGCACGCGAAGGCGGCGGAACAGCACTACCAGCAGGCGCTGAAACTTTGCCCCGCCTCTGCGATTATCGTCCACGGGGCGATTCACAACGCGTCGGGCAATCTTTACGCCGAAGTCGGCCAGAATGAGCGAGCCCGGGAGCACTTCGAGAAAAGTGTGCAGATGTCCGAACAGACTGGCGACCGATATGGTGCTGGGCTGACGCGCTTCAACATGGCGGCCATGTATGCGCAAGCTTCCGAGCGGGGGGAAAACCCGGCCTGGCAGCGCGATTTGCTGCTCCGCGCACGGGCCTATGCTCAGGCCGCCATGCGCGACTTCAAGCACTACGAGGGCCGCGTCGCCGACGATGAGACCAAAGCCCAGCAACTCCTCGACAAGATCGACCAACTGCTCGCCGGGCTGCCGGGGGAGTAGCGTCCGCCGCCAGTGTCACGGTCCGAACGAAGCCACTACGTCCCCAAGCCCAAGCGACCAGCGGCTGTCCCTCCTCAAAACCTCGTAGAAGTCGAAATCGTTGCCAGTGCCATGCTGAAATGGATTCGGGGAAGACCGCGTGGAGGGGCATCGGTCGGCAGGTTCCAAGCCGGCGGAATTCCCTTCAGGATTTTTGGTTTGACAGCAGCAACTGAGTGTGGCAGAATGGCTGTGGGTGGAATACCCTAGTGGTGCTTGACCGCACCACAACAAGTTGAACCTTGTTAAAACCAGGGTCGATTCCCTGGGGAAGGAGTCCGCAGTGAGTATCGAAGAGTACGCTGATGTTCTGGGCGCAATTTCCAGAGAAGCAAAACCCATCAACGAGATCACCGACGAACTGAACAAGGAAATCGGCGAGTTGGAGATCAAGTTGGCTGAAGCCGGAGTTGGTCTAACGGTTTGGGCGGACGAGATTATCAGAGAAGATGATGTGTTTGCCACAAGCCCAAAAGGAAAACGTGTACCCGCTGTTCGTTCCGTTGTTCTGGGATACGGAAAGGAATCTGGCGATTGGTGCATTTTAGCGCGGGAGATAATCAACCCTCGTGAGGCGTCTTATCCTCCAAACATGGGCTCCGTGCTGTCTGATTGCCAAATTCCCCTGCGAAGAGCTGACAGAGAAACTCGCCTTGTTGCCCGTCAGTATTTCCGCAGTCTTCTTGAATCAGTCCTTGCCGAAGTTAGAGAGAAGGCTCGTGATCTGAAGGAGATGAAGGCGCTCCACGGAGATGACGTGGCTGCGAGGATGAAGGCACAGAGAATGCGCAAGATGCGTACAAAGGCGAAGCAGTAGTTGTTATTTTCTACCCGTATTCCACCCAACCCGGCTGTGGCCGGGTTTTTTTATACCGCCTGCCAGCAGGTCTGAATCTCCTGTGGCTCGATCGGTACGGAGGTAGAAAACCATGAACTTCAAGTCCACAAGAACTCATCTGACCATCAAGGAGGTTGCCAACCGTTGGAGCGTGAGCCAGAATTTTATACGTCGTCTGGTATGGGACGGGAAGCTGACTTCGACACGATTTGGCAGAGCTGTTCGAATCCCGGTTACGGCAGTTGACGCCTTCGCACAAAGGAACACTGGCAATCCTCGTGGTTCATGAGGATTCATCTCGTTGCAACGTTTATGGGTGGCGTTGAGGATGATGGCGTCGCCTGGGATGGAACTCCCCTAATCCCGGAAGACCTCTCTCGGCATCCAGCGCAGGCCCTTGACCCATCGCACCGAGGTGTGCTCCACAACCGGGCGGGCGGGGGCTCATCGAAAAGTGGTCTCAGCCGTTTTGAGACGAACCGGGTGCCCCGAGATGCGACAGCAACGGCACCTGTGCTGCGTGGGGAAGTTGTGGTTTCTTAACAGGAGGACTCTACTTTTTCTTTGAAGCCTTTCTTGTTTTACCTTTCTGCTTAGCTTGGCCTGCTAGCGGTTTTGGCACGGTCAGGCGTGTCCTTGACGCAAGTAGCGCCAAGGCTTCTTCCATTAGTGTGGATTCCTGCTCGTTTGCCGGGACAAACGCGATGTTGCCTTTGTCTTGGTGCCACTTTCCCGCCTTGATTTCTCTCTGGACCTCCTGCCAAAGCCTGCGTTCCCCTGGAGGGAGCTCATCAAGATTGAAATCGGATTTACCGAATATAATTCTTTGCGCTATCAGGATTTTTCCTTCCATTCTCTCAACTGGTGACATCCTCCTCTTTTCCTTCACCCAGGCTGGATTGACCTGTTCGACGATCCTCCTCACTTCTTTTCCGCTGAGAGAGCGCTCGACCAAGAGTCGCTCGGCCACTGCCTCGACTGTCTCCCATCGGCGATCAAGTAATCGCATAGTAGTAAGGTGCAACCAATGCTCAAGAGCGAACCTCTCCTTGAGCAGTACCGGATCATCTTCAGAGATATCAATGCCCACGACGCTGCTTGCCAAGTCAGCGACTTTCAGTAAGTCACTCTCGCCGAAACACAATGCAGCAGAACGACCAATCAGCTTTTTCACAGCAAGGCCACCAGCCAACAGAACAATCATCTCCTCCAAGCAGCGTTTCAACGCTCTTGGTTGATCCCACGGATCTCCACATTCGAGAAGAACACACAGCCACTTTGGTAGTTTCCCGCCTTTTACCTGGCCCTCATAGTTCTTCGATGGGCGGATTGTGACACGACGAACAGGCAAGTTCATTGCAAGATGGGCAATCGCATGTCCAGCTTCGTGATATGCCACATTACGATCACGCGCAGGTGTTCTCCTCGGCTTGGCACAAGTAGATGGGGCGCGCCTTGTCTTCTTTCCCTTGACCACTTTCTTTTTCATCTTCTCTCCGTTGAAACTGGTTTTTCCTCAAGCGGTTGAATGCAGGAGCATGGGACAAGTCTAACCCTGGACGAGAGCTACTGGCAAGGACCAGAGCAGCCGACTGCAGGTCAGATTTGACACTCACCACTCCAAGATGAAATGGATTCGGGGAAGACCTCGTGGAGGGCATCGCTCGGCAGGTCTCTTTCCTTGAGGCGCTGGTCGCTGTGGGGCGGTGTGTGGCCTGGTGGAAAAGCAGGATGGCGCCTGACATCAAACCGCACCCGCCACCAGATCCGAATCCGGCTGGCTTGTGGCCTTCAACAGCTCCTGGACGCCGGGCAACCTCCCGAACCCTCCAGCCTGAAGGGCAGCCAGCTCGGCCGGCGTGGCCTCGACCACCTCTAGGCCGACTCCGAAGCCGTCGACCTGGTCCGAAGGAAGCTTGATGCACCCAAGCAGCAACCCGTGCTCTTCGGAGACAGTCGCGTTGAACACGCCATCCGTCTTCCCCGACAGCCGGATTTTCATGGCTTCACCCCCTGGCCGACCACAGCAGTCAGTATGACCAGCGCTTCAGGTGCTTGCCGGATCAGGAAGATCGGCGGCCGCATCCCTGACCCGTGCGTCGATCCCGGGCAACTCGGTCGAGATGATCCGGACGATCTCCTCCGTGTCCCGGGTGTTGTTCTCCAGGCGGCCTGCCCTCTGCGACCTGCCTTTCCTTGTCCGGAACGAGGTCTTTCGACCGGCCCAGAGGCCTTCGAGTACCTCCTGGCAGAGGCCCCGAAGGGCGTCTTTCCTCTTCATGGATGCATCGGAGGACTTGCGCTTGCGGTGGTAGTCGTTGACGATGGCGTGGACCTCGAACCCGTGGCCCATTCGCCACATGAAGAAGACCTGGGCCCCGTCATCACTTTCCCCGAGTTGGATGGTGTCGGTCCCGCACCAGAAGTTGAGGTATGTGGCTTTCTTGCCGCCCCCCGGGCCGGTGCTGCTGGGTTCCCAGCCGTTCGGCAGCTGCCCCTGGAGCCGCGCTGCGACTTCTGCGAGGATCAGCTTCTCGATCCACCGCCAGTGCTCCTGGAGCCAAGTCGACAGCGCCTTGTCGTCCCCGCTGTCCCTGAGTTGCAATAGCCGCCCGGCCCCCCGGATCGCCGCGTCCCTGGCCAGGCAGAGGAAGTCGAGGGTCTCCAGGTAGTCGTTGACCAGGAAGGCGGCCCGGTCGTCCTCGATGGGGGAGGTGACCAGGGACCTCCTTATGCAGGCTGCGTACTCGTCGGCCGAGAGGACCGGATACTCGTTGGGCATTGAGCCTGTATGGCCTGGTATGCACAGGAACATCTTGTGCGTGTTGTTGTCGTGAACTTCAGAGAAGTCCTTGAGGGTGTAATCTTTCAGCTGTTTGTCGACCGGCGCGGCCTGTACCTTCATCTCCACGACGAGGGCAGAGGTGGTCCCCGAGTCGTCTTCCACGACGGCAACCTCGTCCGGCCGACCTCGGATGGCTTCATCACGGTTGTAGGTCAGCTTCCTGATCTGGACAACTCGGCACCCTTCGTCCGAGCCGTTGCTGGCCTTGGCAATCAACTCGCCGATCAGCCTCTGGGAGAAGGCGCAGCCGAGGCCGAGCATGAAGTGCAGGAACGAGTTGTGGCTGAGTTCACGGGAGGAGACCCCGTAGGCGAAGGCACCCTTGGGTCTCCGGTACTTCATCGCGAATCGTTCGACCAGATCCTCGTCTTTCGTACTCATGGCTCCTCCAAGAGTAGTTGTCTAGCGGGGATTTGCCACTTGCGGACCAACCGGTTTTTTGGGTTTGTCAGCAGGTCGCCGGCGCGCGAACGGTGTGGGGGGGGGGGGACATGCGGAACACGCGCGGACCGTTCCAGTGGTTTGCCTACCGCACGCAGGATCTCACGAGTACCGCCCGGGCGTCAACCGGATCCGACCTCGTGCGCTCCCCGCAAGCGCTGGCTCGGCCGTGGTTGGACGGTCCACGTGGCCAGGGTCAGTCCTGGCCACGTGCACACAGATTCGATTCTGAGCACGTCAGGCGCACGTGCGCGCCGGTTTCAGGACAAACTAGCGCGGCCAGCCTGACCTACTCCGAGGCACTCGCGGCCGTCCCCGTCCGTGTCCACCGCTCCCTGTTGGCGTCTCCGGTCTTTCCTTCTACCTGGTCGTCCACGTGGCCCAACTCCGGGATGCCATCGGACATACCAGCCGTGCGACGATCGTTGGCAACCTCGACCATGGCGACAAACTCCCCGCGTACAGCCGGTGGTGGTCGACTCGGCCAACTCGCCGGGATCCCGCTCGGCCGATATCGCGGCGCAGGTGGATTGCGGCCCACGTGCTGCCTCTGGGCCTTGCAGGTGCCTGGACACCAGGGCGAACCTCCAAGGCCAGCACGGGCGGCCGGTGGCCACGTGGAGCGCAGACCCGTTGGGGCCCGGCTGTCAGCGGGATTGTCGTTGTTCAACAATAGGTTGCTGTCTTTTCTGGCCTCCTGGAGACCGAGGAACGTCTGGCATGTACGAAATTTTTCATAGACACAGTACGGAGGTGTGATATCATCACCCGAAAGGAAGGTTTCTAGGATGAAGAGAAAGCCAAATAGGAAATCCCAGACATACTCGGTTACTGCCGTATGCCAATGGTGGTAGAATCTCCCAAAGAACTCTTGGCGTTGAGGCAATTGAGCAAATGACCAAACGTATACCTAAGAGCAAGAAAAGGAAAAGAAACAAGTCAAAACAGATAACGCGAAAGAAACAACACCAGCCAAACAACAAATCGCTGCGCAGCACGGAGTACGAATTCTCGCAAGCGTTTGAAATCGGGGTTCGGTTTCTAGCTGCGCAGGACTGGCAGCTTGCGTCAGTATCCCTAAAAAAGGCGCTGGATATCAGGCCAGCGGATCCAAGTGCCCTTGCGAATCTTGCAATTGCCACGATGCGTATGGGCAACCTTCAGGAGGCGGCGGTACTCGCCGGCCAGGCAATCACTTACTCAGACTCTGTGACCGATGTCTATCTAGGATGTTCAATGCCTCTGATGGATGCTGGCAATTTCAGCGCAGCGCGGGAGGCTCTGGATACGTACATCAAAAAGATGCCTTATTCCCGGATGGCATATGCGTTGAAGGCAGAACTTGCCCGTCGGGAAGGCAACGACGATGACGTTATTGCCTGTGCCACAAAAGCCAATACCTTGGACGGTATTTACGATCCAAATCTCTATGTCATGACGGGTGAGGCATACCTGCATAAGAACGAGCTGGACAACGCCCTCTCAGAATTTGAGCTGGTTATCGAAAAGGCAGGAACACCGTTTCCGGTGGTGGTCGGCGAGAACCCGATTGTGACTTGTTGGAAAGGAAAGGCAACCATTCATTTCTCGCGAGCACAAGAGACTCACAATCTTCGAGAACTGGCATTTGCCAGAGACGCTTATACCGCAGCCGTTGCTCTCGACCCAGAGAACATCAATGCACTTGGCGGTCTAGCGGCGACGTCCGCTGTTCTTCATCGGTTCGGGGACGCGCTGGAGGCCGCTGACGCCGCACTGGCTATAGAGCATGTGCCAGCGATTGCGCTTGAAAGGGCAAGGGCTCTTTCCAATCTCAATCACGGGCTGGAGGCCGAAAAAATCCTAGACCAATTGATGGACGACGGAGATGAGAACATTCTACAAGGTGTGCTGCGCGAGAGGCCGTTGAACTACCTGCGGCTTCACCGTTTTGACGATTCGCTTGCTGCATGCGAGACAGCCGAGAGGGCAGGCTTCTCAGGTCCCATTATAGCAAACGCTCGGGCTGCTGCTCTATTCGGCATGGAACATCAAGAGGAGGCATTGGATGCTATTCGTGATGCGGCCAAGAAATTTCCAGACGACGTTGTTCTCAAAGCCAACGTCGCGCATTTCGAATACATCTCTGGAAATGAGGAGCTAGCGCTCAATATGCTTACTGAGGTGCTTGATGATGACCCAAGGTATCCGGAGTTTTGGGCACTCAAGCATAACATTCTGATCAATAGAGGCGACGAGACTGGTGCTCGTGCAGTGGCCGCAGCTGCTCAGAATTATTTTCGAGACAACCCTGATCGCCTCAGTGAATTGGAATCCGCTCTGCGACGCGATCTGACGTCAGCGCTATTCGACCTGCACGCTAGCATCGCTGATTCTAAATCACCTCTGGGCACGATGGGGCCAAGGCGGAGACTGGAGCAAGAAACTGATATGTCCAACGACAACTCCAAATTCGATGTCTTATTCATAACGGTTTTACCGGTTGAATACAAATCGGTTCTAACGCACCTAAGGGAGGTCAAAGAACGAATCCACCCTGAAGGAACAATCTACGAAACTGGGTTATTGAGAACAGAACGTGGTTCGCTCAGAGCAGCGGTTGCTCAAGTTGGGGCAGGCAACGAAGTCGCAGCCCGTGAGACTGAGCGGGCTATATCCTTCTTACATCCGTCGGCGGCTGTGTTTGTAGGCGTGGCTGGGGGGTTGAAAGACGTTAACATCGGAGACGTGGTTGTTGCCGAAAAGGTGTATGGCTTCGAAAGCGGCAAGGCAGAAGATGAATTCAAGCCACGAGACAGCCAATACCGTCCAACGTATCCAGCGTTGCAGAGGGCGCGCCATGAGGCGAATCGAACGGAGTGGAGAGGAGCATTGCAGAGCGGATCCCCCGAGCAGAATGTGTACATCGGTGCAATAGCAGCGGGCGACAAGGTGGTAGCGAGTAAAAAGAGTTGGGTAGCTCGTTTGCTGAGGGATTTATACAGCGACGCGTTGGCGGTTGAAATGGAAGCACGTGGTTTCTTGGCGGGTGCGTACGCATTTCGATCCGTCGAATCCCTTGTAGTAAGAGGGATCTCTGACCTGATTGACGGGAAATCCGAAGCAGATGAGTCTGGGAGTCAGGAGATCGCAGCTGTAAATGCCAGCGCTTTTGCTGTTCATGTTGTCAAGCGGCTGGTGGAAAATTTGGTTCAGGACGAGAAAGAACCGCCCCCTAAGACTAGCGGAGCGAACGCACTAGATGCCACCTGTGATTGTCGAGTTATCGACTCACTCACAGCCTGTATCGACTCCGCCTGGATACAGGACTGGGGCTCATTCATCCCCTCATTTTTAGACGAAACTATAAACACTTTCAAACGACTTTCGCTCAAGCATGAGTTCGCCAAACCTTTGCATCAGAGGACGTAGGCGTTCCTCTTTCATTGTTGGAA
>SDBT01020953.1_pt1 | contig 10217 bp, 11 predicted proteins | sample 2277101 | NCBI WGS metagenome assembly SDBT01 (sample SAMN10404973, study PRJNA504765) | marine sediment metagenome | isolation source: marine sediment core GS10_PC15, 103 cmbsf | place: Arctic Ocean: Southern Knipovich Ridge | collected 2010
TGGTCAGGAAATCCAAGTGAAGGTTATCAGTATTGACGAAGAAAAACGCCACATTGGTTTATCGATCCGCCGACTTAAGGATGATCCCTGGCAAGAGCAGATTAAAGACCTGCGAGTTGGCCAATTAGTTGAGGCAAAGATCACCCGCCTGACTAAATTCGGCGCATTTGCTAGGCTCACAAGCAATATAGAGGGATTGATCCACATTTCCGAGATCAGTGATGAACATATTGGTCACCCCAAGGAAGTTCTGCATGAAGAGGATGAAGTGACTTTGCGGATTATTAAGATTGAACAAGAATCACACCGCATCGGTCTTAGTTTACGTCGTGTTGAATCGCTCGCGTTCGCTGATATGGACCTGAAAGTTCTCGAAAAGGAATTAACGGACACAGATATTACAGTAACTACTGAGGATACTCCTCAAGAGGAAACTCCAGAATCTGGCAGCGAAGATACTCCCTCTAAAGACGAATCAGCGAGTGAGCAGAGTACCGAGGAAGCACCTGAAGAAAACGCCCCTGAATCTGACACCAAAGATCCTTCTTCTAAAGACGAATCAGCGAGTGAGCAGAGTACCGAGGAAACACCTGAAGAGAACGCCCCTGAATCTGACACCAAAGATCCTTCTTCTAAAGACCAATCCACGAGTGAGCAGAGTACCGAGGAAACACCTGAAGAAAACGCCCCTGAATCTGGCAGCGAAGATACTCCCTCTAAAGACGAATCAGCGAGTGAGCAAGGTGCTGAGAAAGCACCTGAAGAGAACGCCCCTGAATCTGATACCAAAGATCCTTCTTCTAAAGACGAATTAGCGAGTGAGCAAGGTTCTGAGAAAGCACCTGAAGAGAACGCTCCTGAATCTGCAAAATCACAAGAACCTGAAGAAGAAACATCTGATGAACCGCCTTCTGAAGACGCAGAAGAAGAAAAATCAGAGGAATAATCTCCCGCCTGCGGGAATCCGCGATACGCATAATTAATATGCCCGAGGGCATTTGTGATTTATACAAATGCGAATTATGGCAAATAGGAAAAACGGCAACAAACAAACCTCATCCGGCGAATTTCCTCTCCGCCGCATCCAACTTGGGCTCATTATTGCGATAGGAGGTTTTTTGCTATTCATGGTTGGGGCAAGGCCAGAATTATTCCTCTTAGACCGAAGTCCTGTTGTAGGTTTCATCCAGATCGCTGTTATGCTTGTTGGATTAGCATTCATTTGTATTGGCGGTTATCTCAGTCTTGTCGGTCTTTGGAAGGGTAATCAACTCAGCATCGCGGCAGAATTGGGAGTCCGCCTGATCAGCACAGGATATGTGATTGCCGTATTCTCCGGCCTAGCAGATATTTTCGGTCTGGGGAGCCATCCAACACCCGAATTTATTCCCTACTTTGGTGAATGGCAGGCTCGAGGTGTACAAATTGCCGAAGGATTTATCGCAATAGGAATGCTCATGATGCTACCGTATTCCCAGAACCCTTTATTCCGAACTCAAAAACCCTCAACCAAATCTGCGAATAAAAACTAAGTCTATGTTTTTCCCAAATTGTTTCTTTCCTTTTCCTGAACCTATCCATTTCCGTGCTGTCATTCTTACAAATTACTTGTAGTCGTTCGCGTCCAAATCATGTATACTGGATGAAAATTTTTTACCGATTGGTTACATTATGAATTCAATGGCAAATAAACATATTTTAAAGAATGGGTTAACCATCCTCACAAAAGAAATTCATCATGCTGCTTTAATCAGCCATTGGATCTGGTATCGAGTGGGTTCACGCAATGAGATTGCTGGTAAAACAGGGATTTCTCATTGGGTAGAACATATGCAATTCAAGGGTACACCAAAATATCCAATCAACATACTGGATGCGATAATATCAAAAGTTGGCGGTTATTGGAACGCGATGACATACCTAGATTGGACAACCTATTACGAAACACTCCCTGCTGACAAGGTCTCGATTGCCATTGATCTGGAGGCAGACCGAATGGCTAATAGTATTTTTGACCAGAAAGAGACTGAACTGGAAAGAACAGTTATTATCTCGGAGCGAGAGGGAAATGAAAATGAACCCATGTTCCGCCTTAGTGAGGCGACCCGTTCCATAGCTTTCGATCAACATCCTTATGCACAGCAGGTGATTGGAAAAATGAAAGACCTACGCACCATATCACGCGACGATCTCTACAACCATTATCAGCAGTATTACACTCCAGAGAATGCTGTCCTCGCGATCGCTGGAGATTTTAATACTGAAGATCTGATCAAAGAGCTTACTCAAAAATATGCGAACATCCCCGCCAAAGATGTTTCATTGCATATTAAGGCTAAGGTAACGCCCGAAAATAAAATTAGCAAAAGCGATCAGATCATAGTAGAAGGTCCTGGAGATACTGTCTACGTCCAGATCTCATACCGCGCCCCCAAGGCAACTGATGATGATTTCTTTGCATTGATGGTACTGGACAGTCTGTTGACAGGCCCCGCCTCATTATCAATGTTTGGCGGTGGAAGTATTTCAAATAAGACAAGCCGCCTATACAGAAAATTGGTTGAAAATGACCTCTCTGTTAATATTTCCGGTGGGCTTCAGGCAACCATCGATCCTTTTCTCTATGATATTCTGGCAATTACTTCACCTGAGAAAGATGTGCAATTGATTATCAAATCTATTACTGAAGAGATCGACAGCATTCAAAATAATTCTGTCTCGCAAGTCGAAATTGATCGGGCCATTAAACAATCCAAAGCATTATTCGCCTATGGCAGTGAAAGCATCACAAATCAGGCATTCTGGATGGGGTATTCATCCATGTTTGCTGATCATACCTGGTTCGACGCATTCATTGACAATCTTGAAAAAATTACCAAAAAACGAATTTTATCAGTAGCCCAAAAATATCTTGATCCTAACCACCGTATTATCGGCATTTACCGCCCATCCCAAAAGGAAAATGATTAATAATGGACAGCCAAAATATAAAAAATATCCCTGGTCCAGAAACCATATCAGTATTCTCCTTAGAAAATAGGGCAACGGTTCTCAGTTTCAGTAATTTGAATTCCCGTTCAATTTACATGATCGGAATCTTGACTGGTGGCGGTTTGCTTGATCCATTCGGAAAAACAGGATTGGCTCATTTTACTGCTAACCTTCTATCACGTGGAACAAAGAATTTATCATTTTCTGCTTTTCACAGCCAACTGGAATCCGCGGGTGCTAATCTGGTGTTTAGCTGCGGCAACCAACATGCATGGTTCAGGGGAAAAGCTCTCACAGAAGATGTGGAATTATTGTTCCGCCTCACTTCAGATAGTTTGCGGAATCCATCTTTCAATCAAGAATATATTGGCCGGTTACGAAACCAATTGATCACCGGGCTCACCATTCGTGATCAGGATACTTCCGAGATGGCATCACTACTGCTTGACCAGCATCTCTTCCCCGATCATTCATATGGACAGCCAATTGATGGGCATATTGAAACACTACAATCAATCTCCAGATCAGATATTGTTCAATTCCATCGCCAGGTTTACTCACCTGCTGATATGATCATTGTTGTTGCCGGAGCAATTGACAGGCAGGAGATTCGTGATCTTTCTGAAAAATATTTTTCTACCTGGAAGGCAGATACTGCCACTCAATTAGAAAAACAATTAATTCCTCCTCCACCTGCCGACATCATTAGGAAGCATAAATTCATAGAAGGAAAAAGTCAGGTGGACTTGCTGATGGGTTGTTTCAGCCCCGTTCGGACTTCTCCCGATTATTTACCTGTATTTATTGGCAATAACATACTCGGGCAATTCGGTTTGATGGGCAGGATAGGGAAGGTCGTTCGCTCAAAGTCTGGTTTGGCTTATTATGCAACAAGCAGTGTTAGTGCCTGGGCTGATGTGGGTACATGGGTATTCTCAGCTGGAGTAAACCCCGATAATGTAGAAAAAGCCATTAAACTTATTAGAAAGGAAATAAAGCGATTTGTGAAGTCTCCCGTAACCGATCAGGAGCTGGATAATTCAAAATCACAACTAATCGGTCGTATGCCAATGTCGTTGGAATCTAACGCCGGATTAGCAAATGCAATCTTGACAATGCAGCGGTTCGAGCTTGGTTTTGATCATTACCAAAAATATCCCGGCCGAATTAAATCAATCACAGCAAAGCAGATCCTCACAGCATCTCAAAGATACTTACACCCAGATCGCTTGGTGATTACCAGCGCTGGACCTGGTAAGGAGATAAGATGAATCCGATTATTTTTAGCGGCATTGACCTGGTTGAGATCGACCGATTTCTCCATTTAAATCCAGCAATACGCAAAAGGTTCTATAAACGTGTTTTCACCATTGAGGAATTGGATTATATCGGAAGATCTTATAATAAAGCCGCTGGAATATTTGCTGCTAAAGAAGCTGTCGCAAAAGCACTTGGCTGTGGGATCGGACCAATCAGTTGGCAGGACATCAGCATCTCACACACACCAGATATCCAGCCTATCGTAACTTTGCTCAGTAGGGCGCAAGAAATAGCTAAAACGCTTAATATAAAACAGTGGTCGATCAGTATCACCCATACAAAAAAAACAGCAGCCGCGATTGCTGTCGCTGTTGCTAAAAATGGGATTGATTAGAAAAGATAAGATTATTCGGTGGAAAACTCTAACCAGATATGATTGACTATCACACGATCATTAAGGAGGACTTTGATCTTCTTATCCAGTTCCAAGGGCTTTTCAAGAGTAACCGGATTCACAAAACATCTCTTTGGCAAATAGCCATATTTTGATTCAAAGAATTTAACCGCGGATGCAATCCTCTCTCTTACGTCAACATTTTCCTGGTTGTCATACCACAACAATCCTTCCTTCATACGCCTCCAATCACTCTGTGATTATAGCATATTTGTTCTATTTTATCAACAAGTATTTAATTACTGTGTTCTACAATAGCATTTATATTTTATTTAAGGTATGCTTAATTACAATTCAAACAGTCATTAGGAGGTTCATGTGATTAAAGAAGCTGTACAGGATGCGGATCGAAGAATGCGTAGCGCAATTCAATCCTTGCAGGATGATCTTTCTGGTATTCGTACCGGAAGAGCAAATCCCGGCTTGTTAGAAAATTTATCCGTAGAGTATTACGGATCACCAGTTCCGCTGATGCAGTTAGCCACAATCAGTGTTCCGGAACCCCGACAACTGCTCATTAAACCATTTGATGCTGGATCGCTCAAAGATATTGACCGCGCCATCCAATCCTCAGATCTTGGTCTGACGCCTATCAACAACGGCAAAGTGATCCGTCTGAACCTGCCAATGCTGACCGAAGAACGGCGGCGCGAATTATCCAAATTCGTCAATCACCGTTTGGAAGAAGCACGTGTGGCAGTGCGAAATGTGCGCCGAGAGGCCATCAAGGATATGCGTGAATTTGAAAGCGAGAAACTAATTTCCAAAGATGATCTCAAACGGGGTGAAGGAGATATTCAAAAGCTTACAGATAAGATCGTTGAACAGATGGCTTCTACAGGTGCTGAAAAAGAAAAAGAGATCATGGAAATCTAAACATATAATGGTGCCAAACAAAGAAACCATTAAATTTGATAAACTGCCGACGCATATTGCCATCATCATGGATGGTAATGGGCGATGGGCAAAAATAAAGCACCTTCCGCGGATGGCTGGACATCGCGCCGGCACTGAAAACCTCAGAAACATCATCAAGGCATGTGTTGAGTTTGGGGTTAAATATCTAACCGTGTATGCTTTTTCAACAGAGAATTGGAAACGCTCGCAGGATGAGATTAACGGCTTATTACAGATCTTAGCAGATGTTTTAGAAAAAGAAATAGAAGAACTGCATCAGCAGGGTGTCTGCCTGCGGCATATCGGCCGGTTGGAAAAACTAGATCCGAAGATACAGGAAAAGATTATTTCCGCCATACAATTTACTAAAGATAATAATCGCTTGATCATGAATATCGCCTGGAACTATGGTGGGCGGGATGAAATCATCTATGCTGTCCAACGCGTGATTGAGGAAGGAATAAAAGCTGACAAAATCAACGAAGAGATCTTCAGTAAATTTCTTTTTACCCATCAATCTCCAGATCCCGATCTGGTCATTCGCACTTCGGGAGAAATGCGCACATCTAATTACCTCATCTGGCAAAGTGCTTACTCGGAATGGTATTTCACACCCATATTGTGGCCTGATTTCGGCCGAGATCAATTAATGGAAGCCATTATAGATTTTGGGAATCGTGAAAGGCGTTACGGGGGACGGCATAGAAAAGGTTCAAACTAACCACATGCTGGTTAAACGCACCGTCAGCGGTTTAATAATCCTCATTATCGGTTTATCCCTGATTTTTACTGGAGGATGGGTATATACCATTGGTGTCGCTTTGATCTTATCAGGCACCGCCTGGGAATTCATCGACCTGTTCACCAAAGGTGGATATCACCCCAATCCTTACCCGCTGTTGCTGGGAACCGTTGGTATCATATCAATCACGTACCTTGATGATCCTATTCTTACATCTCTCATGTATACTGTCACCATTTTCTCTATTCTGTTATTCAGTGTCATGAACTATAGGCGCCATGAAAGAACTGCTGCCTTCGACCTTACAATTGAAATGGCAACGCTACTGTTTATCACATATCTGGGAAGTTACCTGATAAAGATTCGTTTTCTTCCGAATGGACTATTCTGGATCATGATAAGCATCATCCCGGCTGTTATCGGTGATATAGGGGCATATTTCACTGGAAGCCTTTTCGGAAAACATAAATTATCCCCAAAACTAAGCCCGAATAAGACAATCGAAGGTTATATAGGTGGTGTTTTTTCAACAATCATAGCAGGTTACGCGCTTGGGTTGATCGCTCACATTTACCTACCGGTTATCACGATAACTGCCAGCACATTGATTGGATGCATCACCGGCATAATATCTCCACTCGGTGATCTATCGAAAAGCATTTTCAAACGTCAATTTAATCGAAAGAACACCGGCAATATCATTCCCGGCCATGGTGGAATATTAGACCGGATCGATACATCGTTGTGTGCAGGCCCAATCGCATATTATCTGATTGTTTTTTTCTTCCTGTAAAATGAAAAACGTCGTGGAATTCCGCGGCGTTTGTTCTTATTGGATCGCAAATGTCATTTCCACTTGCGCATTGATTGGCATTTGACCGGATGTGATCGGAACTGATTCTGCCATTCCACCGCCACCTCCCATACCTATTCCATAAAAAGGTGTCGTTGAAGTTGATGTAGCAATAATTGAAATCAGATCTCCCAGTTCAACCCCGGCTGCTTGTGCCAGTTCTTGTGCTTGAGCTTCGGCTGACTGAACTGCTAGTTTTCGAGCAGCGGATTGTGCCTCAGACTTATCCTGCACATCAAAATCGACCCCATAGATATTATTTGCTCCACTTCTGGCAACAGCATCTAATATCTTACCTAGATTTTCGATCTGGCGGACTATGACATATACAGTATTTTCAACCGAATAGTATGTACTTACAGGATACCCCTGATAATCATAATCAGTCTGCTGGTACACACTAAAGTTGGATGTTTGTATATCTTTTTCCGCAATACCTTGCTCCGCCAACGCGGTCTGGATCGCCTTGGCCTGCCCGTTATTGACTGCAATCGCTTCAGTTACTATTTCGCTCTGTGACCGAACTCCAATATTGATGGTACCAATATCAGGAGCCACATACACCTGACCGTAACCAGTTACTGTGATCGCAGCTTTCTCGGTATTTTGTCCGCTTGCCGATATATCAGAACCCGAACATGAACTTAATATAAGTGAAAAGACTCCCAACACTAAAACAACACTCTTTATCTTTTTCATACATACCTCCAAATGCTCATTATATGAATGGAAATTTGATTAAATAGTTCCCCAGTTCTTAGAGCGGGGGGATCTTTTTAATCACTTGATAGTATTGTAATAACATGTTATTATGTTTTTGCTCTTTCAATCGATTGCCCCCCTCAATCGGTTGGAAGGGCATTTTTTATTCTTTTTTCCTAGTAGTGCGGATGATTACGAATCCCCCAGCGATGATCAGCAGTGCAGGCCACAAGTATTGGGAGTACGCCCACAGGTCTAAATATGGGACAAGGCGCCGTACAAGATAATAAACACCCCATGCGATCAAACCTACGCCCGTAAAAACGATCAATTCAGAATTGGGCTGCCGGGTAATTTCACCTATTTCTCTTACCATCTGATGGAAACGGGCACCCAAATCATTCATTTGAAAAGCCCCATCTGCATCCGCGGATGTTTCACTGGGAACAATCAGCCACAAAAGAATGTAGATAAGCACCGAGTATTCCCCGAGAACGGTCCACACGATGAAGAAAACACGAATAAAGATGGGGTCAATTCCCAAGAAACTGCCAAGCCCAGCACATACACCACCCAATACTCGATCAGATTCACTTCGATATAAACGATTTGCCATAATAACCTCTTTTAAATATTCTATTTTGATACTTTAACTACGTATTAGAAAATTATAAGTTTCGTGATTTAATTAGGGCATGTATCTTGACATCTGCATTTACACTACCTATAATTGAAAATTATAATTCGTTATTAACCAAAAAATGGAGGGTTTCATGCATCTTTGCATCTGTCAACTGCGGAATAGCTAACCCAAATCCGCGTTCATTGATTTCACACACCTTCTGAGAACAACGGATTGAATGCTATTCCGCTTAAGTTATTTCGCTGATCAGAAGGTGTAATTATTTAATAGAAATGAGAAAAATATGAAGATCGCAAATGACATTACTGAACTGATCGGTAATACACCCCTCGTGCGTTTAAACCGCCTCGTGGAAGGCAATCAAGCGGAGATAGCAGCAAAATTGGAGTATTTCAATCCTTCCCATAGCGTAAAAGATAGAATCGGAGTGGCAATGATCAACGCCGCGGAAAAGAGCGGACAAATCCATAAAGATACAATCATTTTAGAAGCTACAAGCGGCAATACCGGCATCGGACTGGCGTTTACCTGCGCGGCACGGGGATATGAATGCACTCTTATCATGCCAGACAAAGTTAGTAAAGAGCGGATAATATTGCTCAAGGCATACGGGGCAAATGTCATCCTTACGCCGGGGAAGAAGGGAATGCGGGGTGCGATTGATCTTGCAAATACAATGGCATCTAAGAACAAACGAATTTTCGTCCCCAGGCAATTCAAGAATCCGGCTAACCCGGAAATCCACCGCCAGACAACCGCGTTAGAGATATGGGAAGATACAGATGGAAAAGTGGATTATTTCATCGCGGGTGTAGGTACAGGCGGAACCATCACCGGCGTGGGTGAAATGCTTAAAAGTAAAAAACCGTCCGTTAAAGTGATCGCTGTAGAACCACAGGACTCCCCGGTACTTTCTGGCGGTGAGAAAGCGCCGCATACAATCCAGGGGATAGGTCCAGGTTTCATCCCAGAAATATTGAATACCAACATTATCGACGAGATCATACAGGTTTCGGGTGATGCAGCATTTACAACTGCTCGCCAAATGGCTCGGAAAGAAGGCCTGTTGGTTGGAATATCTTCTGGTGCCGCAGTTTGGGCAGCTTTGCAAATTGCCCGAAGGAATGAAGCACGCGGGAAATTGATAGTGGTTGTGATCCCTTCATTTGGAGAACGCTACCTGAGCACAGACTTATATAAGGATCTTCATTAATAACTGGAGAGATTATGTTTAAAACAATAAGCGATGATATCCAATCTGTCCTTGAACGCGATCCGGCCGCCAGGAACGTGGTTGATATAATTCTCAATTATGCGGGTTTGCACGCCATCTGGGGATATCGGATTGCGCACTGGTTGTGGAACCATCAATTTATCATTCTGGGGCGTTGGGTTTCTCAGGTCACCCGTTTTTTCACCGGGGTTGAGATCCATCCTGGTGCTTCAATTGGAAAACGGTTCTTTATTGATCATGGGATGGGAGTGGTAATCGGTGAAACTTCTGAGATTGGCGATGATGTTACCATTTATCACGGAGTAACTCTCGGTGGAGTTAGTATGAGCAAAGGAAAGCGCCATCCCACCATTGAATACAGTGTAGTCATCGGTGCGGGCGCAAAAATCCTCGGGGCAATCACGATTGGTGCGTGCAGCCGCATTGGAGCAAACGCTGTGG
>SDBT01020954.1_pt1 | contig 10216 bp, 13 predicted proteins | sample 2277101 | NCBI WGS metagenome assembly SDBT01 (sample SAMN10404973, study PRJNA504765) | marine sediment metagenome | isolation source: marine sediment core GS10_PC15, 103 cmbsf | place: Arctic Ocean: Southern Knipovich Ridge | collected 2010
TCAATATCGTCAAATTCGTTGGTTTTTAAAGTACCAGTAGAATGTTGCCAATTCGCCCGCGCATGGCCGCCCACATAGCCCGGTGGAGCTGATTCAGGACGTTCCCATTTTGTAGGATCTCCAACCGGGGTTCGATCTACAAGACTTTTACCGATATCAACCATCGTTTTCCTGATAACAATATCAGCGTTCCCCTCTGCCTTTTTTGCGAATGCAGCTATGTCATCTGAGAAACCCATCAAATCCTCACGTTGCAATCGTAAAGTATCGGCGTTCCTGCCGGACTAAGCGTCCCCAGCGGGTCCACCAGCGTATAAACCACGCCTGCCACATCAGTTACCGTGTCACCCAAGACCGGAGCCGTTAGCGACCCCCCTGCTGCGTTTAACGGGGAAAGCAAAAGTTGCTTATCGCCGTTTTTTATAAGCGTTCCATCTACCCGCTTGGCTTCCCAATCTAAAACAACACCAGTCCCGGTCTGAGTCGTTGTCGTTGCAGCAGCCGTCCCACCCGTTGCCGGGTCGTACACTCCAGGGACAACATTAGTAAGCGTGACCGGCTGCCCCTTGCCGATCAGGAGCTTGTTGGCTGTCTGCTGCATTTGGGAATAAAAGGTCATGCTCTAATCAGCCCCACCGAAGCCCCGCCGATCCCGGAAAGAAAAGGAGCAAGCATCGCGTCAATCTGTTTAAATCGTTTCGCCTGTGGCGAGGTTTTGTCGTATTCAACCTCAATCGGCCCGACCTTTTCCTTGAGCACTCCCTGTTCAAGGTCAGGTTGTAATGTCTCGCTAATTGATTTCAATGCAAATTCAGCGCACGCCCTGGCAATGATTTCCGGCACGCTATCAGAGTCTATCGACCAACTATCCACAACAACGCCCACACGCGGCCAGTCAAGCGCCTGGGCCTCTGTGAACCTGGCCCCCTGCCACCGCTTGCGGTATTCGTTAATCATGTATTCAGTAGCTTTGCGTAAAGCGGGCTCTTTATCATCGGTATTATCAAGGGCGTCCCAGGATGTAATGCCGCGGTTAATAAAATAGGTGTCAGCGTCCGCTATGGAAATATAGCTTTCAGCGGTTGAAAGCCCGGTGCCGTCTTCTACGACTATTGACATTTTTAACGCTCCTTGATCTTAACGTAAATGCTTCGATCATCTGTCCGCCCGGCTGCTGTTACAATTCGGCAAGCCACCCGATAAGTGGTTCCAACCGTACCGCCGGAAAGCCAGGCGACAACCGTTTGACTTACAACGCTACTCGAATCAACCGTGATTCCGGTTTCGGCCACCATCTCCTGTGTGGAAATTGTATCTGTAACATCGTCAAGCCAATCTGCCCAATTGAAGGTATAATCCAGGACAGCATCAGGGTCTTTTAAGATTGTATATTTTAGGCTTGGAGCCGTTCCTGATTCAATATATGTATCGGTCATAATGTCAACTCTCTGTTTTCTGCGATTACAGTTAAGGCCCTGTTTTCCGCAATTATTCCCAAAATTCTTGATTCGTCTATAATATTCAAGACTCTGCTTTCTGCCACAATATCCAATGTTCTGAAAATAGAAAAAATATCCGCCACTACGCTTGCATTGTACTCTGCAAGGCTTAACTGAGTCAATGATGCGTTTACATTGATTTCAGCATTCACGCTTGCCTTAAATTCCGCAAGCGTGAGGGCTTCACTATTTGTTGAGATATTTATTACAACGGCAATGCCCGCATTATGTTCAGCAAGGATTAAGCTTTCTTTGGTTGCCTCAATATTTATATCAACCTTTACGCTTGCACCATATTCAACTAAATTTAATTCTTCAAAAGTCGCGTTTACATTTATTTCGGCATTAATGGCTGCATTAAATTCAGTAAGTGTTAATGCCTCACTGCTTGCCAAAATATCAACTTCGGCGTTTATATTAGCATTATGTTCAACAAGGGTTAGAGTTTCTCTGTTTGCATTTATATTTATGTCAACTTTGATACTTGGATTAAATTCAATAAGGGTTAATGCTTCGACTGTGGCTAAAACGTCAATTTCAGCATTCACGCTCGCATCAAACTCAGTGAGCGTGAGGGGTTCGACTGTGGCTAAAACGTCAATGACAGGCACAAATAAGACATGACTTGCCCCGATACTCCAAATTCCGGTAACCGATACGCCCCGATTATCAATACTTTCATCAATTTCGGGGTAAGTAGCCGAGCTGTAAGTAGTTTCCGCCGCGCCTATTAAATCAGACCCCGCTTTCAACAATAAATCAGTATTAGCAAAAGTCGTTGTGGCATTTACAAATTGATCGGTAGCCGTTAAGTTTATTAAATTATTTGTTCCTTCTGTCGCTGTGGCGTCTGAAGTTGCGTGGTTGGTAAAGATACCATTTGCTATTCCACTAAGGTCAAGATTGGGATTATCAAAAACCCCGTTAGCTTCTAAAATTGCGCTGGAGGCATCATCCACATGTATCCCTCCATCTGTCACACTTCCCGAAAGATTGCATTCGTACACAGTATTCAAAAGTATGATACGCTCAGTATTATTATTTATAAAAATTGCCGGCCCACCCATGCCGTAAATACTGTTCCTGTACAATGTATTAGTTGATATAAAACTTTCCCACCCAATTTGAGTTGGGTTAGTTGATGCATGATTATTATGTAAAATACAATGATGTACTAAGTTGCCGGGATCAGCAACCAGTACACTATCGGTAGTATTATCTCCCGGCCCTTTAATTTCTAACCACGAGATTATAATAAAAGAGTCCCGTGGTCGGACTATAGCGGCTAAAAATCCAACAAACTCAATTCTGGCATTTCCCGCGCCGCTTACCTCATGTGCCCTGCCATCATGTTCTGCACCACCAACAGACGTCAGCGTGGGGAAATTAGAAGATGTATAGGTCTGTCCATTGAATTCAACACTGCTAAAAACCTCTGCCTTACACTCACCCCTGTGAGCATGGGCAGCATCAAGCGCATCTTCCCAAGATTGGACAGTGGTGAAGGTTTCGCCCGTCCCTATGGTTTCAACTGCAAGCGGCATTAGACAGTCATCCCTTTAAAATCTAAAATCCTGGGTTGTTTCATTTGTGCGGCCTCGATCGGCTTGTCGAATCTCGGGTGCAAAACTTTGTCCGCGTTGGCAATGTCAATCATTGTCTGCCCGGAAATATCGGGATCGGCGATATAGTCAAAACGCTTTTTCCATATACTGACCACGTTGATCACGGGGTCGTAAGTTTCGCCCGGTGCAAGTTCCGGCAGCGCTATACCTAAATCACCGTCCCTGGTTTGACTGGTCTGCCAGCTTTCGACCTCTTCATCGTCAGCATCATTATTAACCACAATAAAATACCGCTTCCGTTCGGCCTCATGCCATAACCACGTATCATACGCCGGAACATCTGACTCAGGGGCAAGGGGGATATCGGCCAGCACGCCAATAGGTTCAATCAGTTCGGCCCAAACCTGTTGAGGGAAAGATTTATCCATGAGCAACCGGCCTACTTTGTGTTCGTTGGTTGATCGATCAGCTTCAAACCAGGCTTGCCATAGTTCCGGGGTCCAGGCTTCACAAATCCGGTTCCATCCTGGAATACTTTGAAATTTTGGATCCGTGTTTCTCTTTTTAGGTCTGGCAAAATCACAGCATATTTCCAACCATTTCCGCCGGATAAGGCTATCACTGCAACAAACGATGGTGGACCCGACCGGTCGCCAGCCCGTCAATGATTTCCTTTCTGTTGTCCGTAAAGCTATTTCGGCCATCAAATGTCCTCTCGGTGTAGGCTATTTTAGGGATAAGCCACTTAAAACACCTTAGTCATTTATAGTGAACATTCCCGAACCATTCCAGGTGATTGTCAGATCGCCTGCCTGCATATCGATAGCGCCGGCGAGATCAACAAAACAAATTGCGAGACCAGTTACCTTGTGATAAATAACAGCATAGTAAGCATCCTGCGGATTAGCTCCGTCCTGTGCCCATGTTACCGATGCACCAGTGTCATCAAAGGTCACTAACCCACCAGCCTCAACTACCATATTAGTATAGGTGTCCAGGAGCAACCCGCCGGCAGCATAATTACCTGCCGTAGCGATAGCCGTGTAGTTAGTAGTCCCGCCCGCCGCGTATGCTGGAATTGCATCAGCCGCCGTAGGAACAAAAGCATTTGTAACTAAACCGACCCATATTTCATCGGCTGGCTCCCAGCCACCGGTTAAAATCGTTTTTCTTGCTTCCTCAAATGTTAATAAATCGCCTCTTGCCATGATTATACCCCGCTAATGTTTTCGTAGAATGAAAATTCCCAGTTAATTAAATTATTACTGGCCGTGCCATTGGTAATCGAAACTAAATATTTAGTGTTTTGTTTTAACACTATTTCCTCTTCTGACCGACCACCACCGCCGAATTTTTTACCCGATCCCTTCCTGTCACGAGCAAGCACGTCACCACCGGTTGGAGATGTAGGAGTATGAAACAAAAGGGTCGTAGAAACTTCAACACTGTTACGGTTATTATTAAATGCGGTTACGGGCGTGCCGTCCCCCCCGGTTGCAACCCCCTCCGTAAATGTAACAAATGCCTCAAGCTCATGCTCAATTGCAAAAATAAAGTGCGACCACTTGGTGGTGTCGGGGGTAACTACCAGAATGTTGTGCGTGGCCCCGTTGCCTAAATCTATAAAATCCCTTGAAAAAAAGTGGCTGCCGTTGTGGATTTGATAATGTTCTGCTAATAGCGTTCGCAGTGCCGAGGACACGGGGTCAATGGTATTGAGAAGCTTAGTAAAAAGAGCTGACAGCCAACCCCGAATACCCCAGCCACCCGTAAGTGTAGCGGCTGCCGTGATGTCCGCGCCGTCTTGAGACATTTCCCTGGTTGTTTCAGTGCTGCCTGTCTCTGCCATTTTATTCCTTAGTAGACCGCGTCGGCCTTGCCCGTGCTGTCTTCGATTACAATGCTCATGCTTTCAAGCTCCCGTTTGTATCAACGATATTTTATTGAACAATGCGGAGGTTCTCGATTGTGCCGGAGATGTCTTTGGCCGCAGAACCAGCATTGTACGAAGCAATTGCATACACATACCTGAAAGCAGTACCAACGACGGTGCCTATGAGAGTATCTATATCCCCAGCACCCCCTATTTCTCTTAGTGCTGCTGTGCTATATATCTCAACGGTCATCGCGGTTCCAGACCGAGAGGTGCCGATGAATACTTTTGTCCCGACAGATATTGCTACTGACTCATCTGGTATGGACAGTGTTCCACCGTCACAACTCCTGAGTCGTAATTTGTAGTTTGTCGCATTCGTACGTAGAGCCGCTAACTCAAGAAAATCTCCACCAAGGTCGCCTATGTCCTTTAGGTCATCACTCGCATTTGCTACCGCCCAGAAAAATAGCGCAGATGAATTCTCGTCCGTTAAGCTGGTAACGTTAACATCCACCTCGTGCACAAAATCAGTAATCGCCCCCGCTCCCTTGTCGTCAGTCAGATACCCGTCAACATCCCTGTCAAACCCGGTAGCAATTATCTTGCGCTTTGAAACTGAAAGAACGCCAGCCGGGTCTGTTTCAACATACTTGGTGAAGTCCTCGTATGCGTCCGGTATCGAAATCGCACCGTAAGGGTTCCGGTATGGTGCGCCATATGGATTTCTATTATAACTCAGCATCGTTTTTCCTACGAATAGAAAGACATCTGGACGGTTGCCACATATGGCGATATCAGGCCGATGGTCGTCGCCCCGCCGATTGCCATAAGCCCCGGGTTTAAATACGAAGCTGAACCGTCCGCAACCTCTGTTGCGGGTATCGCAGCAGCCGCGCCGAAGTTCGCCCAGAAATCAGCGGTTGCCGAAAACAGAACGTAGTTCGCACCCGTTGGGACCGTGACCACCTCTGCCACACCAGCCGCAAGCACATTCGCATATCTTGAGCTTGAACGGGCCAAGCCGAGAATCGCCCCGCCCGCCCCTGTTGCCTGTATTTTGTCCATTTTATTACTCCTTAGTAAACTGTGCCAAGTGTCACACGCCGCCAGTTTGCATCGGCGATGGTGTTAGCCGCGATTGCGTGATAAATATAAGACGCGTCCGCGCATGTCTCGTTGACTATGCCCGTGGTGCCGTCAATGCCGCCGGTCATGAATGCTGTAACACCATCCCAATCCATATTTGTGTTATCTTCTGCTTTTGCAAGTAAGTTCCCGGCAACGCCTTTTGTTTTAGCCGTTACGGTAAAGACATCACCGCCCGTATTGACCGCGGTCATGTCCGGGTGTTCGACTGTCCCGGTGCCGTATGTGGTTCCCTCACCAGCGGTAGCCATAACAGCAGAAACAAGGTTTGTGATTGTATCATCAGCGGCAGCACCGATCAGGATGTCATTCGCGGCCTGGTCCGATTCCCCGCCCAATAATGTGGCTGTATCCCACGAAGCATTTCCCATGTCGGTCGTGGAAGCATAAGCGTTTGCAGCATGTCCAGCTACTAAAGCTGTTGCAGTAAAATCATCAGCCGCAGTTTTTGCGCCCGTAACGGTTGTATGCGCTACGGTTCCGGTTCCATACTTTACGCCCTCGTTGGTTCCCGCGCCCGCATCGTAGGTGATGGCAAGTACCAGGTTGTCAATGGAAATCTCCGCGCTGCCGCCGATAATTACATCATTTGCCACCGCAACCGAAATCCCGCCAGTTAAAAAGACCGCCGCGCCGGCCCAGGACATTGTGCCACCTGTTTCGGCTATCGCTATCGCGTTTCCGGCATCGCCAAGGGTTATTGCCGTTGCTAAAAATTCTGACGCGCTGTCTTTTGTTCCGGTAATGGTGGTGTGCGCTACCGTACCGGTTGAATATGCTGTGCCTTCACCCGCGCCATTTGTGCAAGCCGCGACCAGGCCGTCAATGGAAAGCTCGGCGGTCCCGACTACTAATATCTCGTTCACAATAGCATCGACCCCTCCGGCCATTGTGCCGGCTGTCCAGGCAGTATCATCGGTTAATTCCGTGGTCACGTAGGAATTATGAGCAATTCCTACGGCCTTTGCTGTGATTAATACAGCATCGCCGCCGGGGTCGGTCGCTACAACGTCAGCGTTCTCGACTGTCCCGGTGCCCCAATCTGTCCCCTCTACGCCGCCAGAAGCATTAATGGCGAACCGTAAGTTGTCGGCGGTATCCCCTGAAGCTGCGCCGATATGGACTTGATTAGCGGCAGTAACATCTTCTTTAAAAGTATAAGTTCTGTCGTTGATAGTGACAGAGTTTCCGTCTGAGGGATTAGTCGTGATTGTCCAGGTTGAAACTGCCTTTGCCTCGGTCAGTGCTGTTTTAAACGTGTATGTAGTGGTGTCAAGGACAACTGTTTCATTGTTTGCCCAGACTCCACCCAATGTCAATACCTTGGAAGCGAGTACCGCAGCGATTTGATCGCGCCACCGGTAAGTGTCTGTATTGATTACCACGACCTCATCAAGGACGGGTAAGCCGGTGAGCGTCAATATTGCCGCCGCCTTACTTGCCGCACTGAGCGCAACATGAAAGGTGTAAACATTGCCACCGATAGTCACTGTGTCCAGGTGGTCCGCGTTTGCAGACAAGGTTAAAATTCCAGAAGCCGCAACCGCATTTACGGGTGTTTTCTCGGGGAGTTTTAAGGTGGTGGGGTCTACATTGGCAATCAGCGCACTTAGAATAGTATTAAATATTTGGCCGCCGAGGTATAGATCGCCGGTTATAACTTTGTCGCTTCTTGTTACGTCTGGCATGGTGTTTCTCCTTTGTATTTGCTGGCAGTGGGTTAAGGATTGTCCAGCTCACAAACCTGTTGAATTATGCCGCCAGAGTAACCCAGGGTGATCCAAGCCCTTACCGCCGGGAGGATGCAGCGGATTGATTAAACCGACGGCATAAATCGGGTTAATCTTTTTTGTCGTCCTCCGGTGCTTTGTCTTCGGCAAGCAGGGCCGCCACAAGTTCCGCCTTGTTCATTCCTTGGTAATCTGGGATAAATTTCTTTTCTGCAAGCCCCTTGAGTGCCTTGTTGTCCATGGCTTTAAGCCTCATGGCCTCGCCGGTATCTTCACCTGTATCCTTGCCTTTATTCGGATCTATCCCGGTCGACTCTTTGTCGGGTGAAGATGACCACCGCTTTGCAGGGTGATTAAGAAACACCTGCGCATCTATCCGGTGGCAAACCAGGGGTGCAAAATCGTTTTCCATATCGTAAATTGTTACAATTCCGGTATCTGTAGCCATTCAAACATCCTCCTAATGTAAAAGCTATGCGCCCTTACGGTTGATGGTTAGCCAGATATTTGTGGTGATTGACTCGGCGGAGCCGTTCAGGATCAACAGATAGGCCCGGACGTATCTAAGGACAATACCGTTTTTCACGTTCCTGAAAGGCACCACATGACGATCTCCGGCTGCGCCGATTGCCGCATTTCCAACAAGGGTGTCAGCGTGTCCGAGTTCCAGCATGGACAGGTCTTCAAAGTCGGCATCACCAAAGGCCGCCGTGTTTGTCCCCTGAAGCTTGATCTCGTAATTTTCATCGGTAGCCAACACAATAGCATCCAGGTCAACGATCATATTGCCTTCAATGAGTCCGTCGCCAAGGTCAAGAACTTTAGCCACATCCAGGACTTTTCCTACCTGTGAGGCGATGATTGCCGAAACAGAACCCGCACTGTCAAGCGAATCCTCAAGCAGAAGGGCGGCATCGTAGAGGAAATCTTCTTTTACATATGTAGTCATGATTTATTCTCCTTTTAAATATTGGTCAAATTAAGCAGTGACAGCGGTTGCGGTTGAGATATTCCAAAGCCTTGTACCAGCCCTGGGATGGTAAAGAGCCATGCCCATGAGCCATTCAACCAGGGTACGCAAAATTACACCCGAATCGGTGAGACCCAAATCCTTAACTTCCATAGGACCGTTCTGGATACCTTCGATATGTCCATCCATAAAAGAAAGGACGTAAAGGCTGGTTGAATCGGCCCCGGAATCGCCCGCAGTTTCGGTCAAGGGGATTATATCTGTGTTCGTGTTGTCCTTGCCGGCATCCAGAATCGGAAGGTCGGCGTATTGCGGAACCTGACGGCCCCAATTGTCCTGGGTATAAGTCACGTACCCGCCGATTGTTGAAGTCCTTGACGCCTGGGTTAAGAGCCGCCTGGTCTTGACGTTCATTACCAGGTGAGTGGGGTCTTCTGTGTTGTCAATCGCCTCATCCAATTTAGCCAGGGTAAGCGCGCCCACGGAGTCGGTCGGGTTGGTCGTGACCGCGATCAGTTGGTCATTGACAAGACGCCGCTGCAATCCATCAAATTCCTTAGCATCGTCCTGGGAATTGCCCTTGATAATCATACGGGCGATTTTCAAAGACAATGCCTTGATCTTCATTTTTTCGTGTTTCGACCGGACACCCTCGCCAAACATTTTAATCAGCGCAGTATCAACATCCAGCGTGCCGCCCGCTATTTTAAGCGGATCGTGCATCGGGTTGATAACCCCTGCACTGGCGGTGTACTCTTCATTGATCGCACGGAAGGCCACGCCCGGCAGGGCCGCTTCCTGGTCATAATCGACCCCTGAGCCCTGGACCGTTTCAAAGGTCATGGCGTTTAAAAGCGGGTTTAACATTGCAAACAGTTCGATGATGGTGCCGCGTTTCGTATTGAGCCCCGCTCCCTTAGCGTACTCAAGTAATGACATTCCCATGATAATACTCCTTTTCCTGTAGTTATTTTCAAAATAAAAAAAGCCGGACCTACGAGTTTTTGACCCCGTAGGTCCGGCTTTAAATTGTTATCACGACACCCCGTAGGTGACGTTGCCGTTATTCTCAGACACCCCGTAGGTGCCTTTAGGTTTTTAAAGAACTATTTTGTTACGCTGTCGCTTCCTGGCTGTTAATAACCTGCAGCCTTGCTGACGGGTCCTCGATTTTAGACAGTGCATCAGAGTCGAGCTTGCCTTCACCGCCCGGTGCGCCTCCACCTTTGTTGCCTGGTGCATCTACGAAAGCTTTGCCTTCATCTCCGGTTGCCCAGGTCTTTACAAATTCAGACAGTGTTTTGTCACCCACTTTTGCAATCCGGCCGGCACCTTCTCCTTCAAAGTCAAATGTTTCCTTTGACAGGAGAGCCTTGGCTGCTTTCTGATAGGCTGGATTCTTTACGCCTGCCGATAACAAAGCATCAGAC
>SDBT01020955.1_pt1 | contig 10215 bp, 14 predicted proteins | sample 2277101 | NCBI WGS metagenome assembly SDBT01 (sample SAMN10404973, study PRJNA504765) | marine sediment metagenome | isolation source: marine sediment core GS10_PC15, 103 cmbsf | place: Arctic Ocean: Southern Knipovich Ridge | collected 2010
TTTCAGGTGATTCAGACCAGGTCTCGTCCGAGAGGCCAGGGGACGAACCTGAACCCGTCTCGACTGATTGTCGAGTACTGGGCGCTTGACGGAACCAAGCTCGCCGAAGCGGACGAAGACGCCGACGAAGTCATCAAACGCCTCGAGAGCCGGATCGCTGATGTGATGTGGCGCCGTGATGCCAGTGAGCGGACCTACGTTGGAGCTCAAAAGAAGCACACCGAACTGATCGTTGAGCATGAGAAGCTCAAAACCAGATACCGCCGGCTCGAGATCAAACTTGAAAAGCTGAAGCCGAAAAAGGCTCCGAAGAAATCGAAGCCGAAAACGAAGCAAGACAGGTTGAAGGCTGCGCGAAAGAAGAAGCGATGACGCCGCTGCTCGTGACTCTGCGCTTCGAAAATGATGAGGCGAACTTTTACAAAACCGGAACCGGCGTCAGGATCACTGCGCCCAGCTATCTCAGAAATCAGCTCTTTCAGTACGCTGCCGACGGTCACCGAAATTTCATCCTTCATCCAACGGTAGGCGCGGAGCAGCCCTATAGGATCGAGGTTGCTCAAACGAAAGAACCCGAGCGACCGAAGCTGATCAGCGAAGGGATCGTGCGCTGGATCGGTGAGCGGCCCATCGAGAGTGTTGACGATGTAGCGCTCGTGATCGCCGCGTTAGTCGGCTATCTGCCCGACCTTCGCATCACGACCGAAAACGATATCAACAGGCTGATGGTGAGCTACACGGGAGAGGAGTACGAAACCCCAGAACAGGTGCATGAGACCATCATGCAACAGATGCCGGGCGATCGGCTGATCGAACTTTATGTCTGGCGCCGACGCGATGCGACCCGCACAGACCTCATCCGAATTCGAGACTTGATCTGGCAGAAGGAAACAGAGCAAGCGGCCAAACTGATCACCGAAATCCTGGAAAACGACGAGGGGTACAAATCCATTGAGCACCCCGCACAACCGGAGGAGCGCATCGGAACGCACATCGACGAAGACACACTCCCACACGGCAACTGTGTCGATCCGGCTCGTTGCGACTGCGAATGCGATGCTTGCATGAGTGAATGGTTACGAGCCGGCCGACCAGGAGCCGGCGCTATGGAACAGAAGGGGGGCATTCCGAAGTGATGGAGAAGATCATTCATGTCCACGTCCCGTTTACCCAGCTCGGGTACAACGCACAGGACAAGGCTGGCCGTATCGAGCTGATCAAAGGCCTAGCACGCCAAGCATCGAGCCACGTGCCGGCTTTCGACTGGGATGATCTTAGACAGCGTTTTGAGCAAAGCCCGCAAGAGATCTCGTTTTGCGGTCATGAAATCCAGACCCTGAAAATTGTCCTCGATTGCGATGCCCGTCTTGCCGAAAAGGATCGAGAGCTGGAAATACTGCGCGCCGGCATGGCCGATCTCTGTGAAGAGATGGAACGAGTACGAACCGAAAATCAGACCTACCTCATGGGGCCTGGGGAAAGCGGGAAGCTATGAGTATTGCAGCCAAGGAAGTCACCGATCAGATCCTCGCCCTGATCTTTCGCCGCGGCTCGATAAATGCGCTTGAGTTTGCGGACGCCATCAAGGGGGAGATTCAGGGCGCGCTCGACAGGGCGCACGCGTTTTGGAGCGTTCAAGAGAAGGTAGCAAAGAGCCTGCGCGAAGCCATCCTGAAACACCGTGATCAGACCACAGGTCACGGGATGTGTTGGGAGAATGACCTCAAGCTCTGGGGTGCTGTAGCGCCCCGCAACAGGCCCTCCAAGCCCCCTCCGTGGGCTGAATTCATGACGCGGTGTGTGGCCTACCGAGCCAGCCGGGAGCTAGACAGCGGCCCTGTGAAGTTCCCAGCGGCTGCTACGGTGAAGGGGACGCGCAAGCAGGTTTTGACCAGGCTCGAAGATCAGCTCAGTCAGGTAAATCAGCGCGATAGCATGTCGGGTGCGCCTGGGTGGGATGCAGATTCAGACGGATTTTGCGCCGGCGAACGCTCAGCTCTGCAGACCGCCATCGACAGCTTGAAAACGGAGTGGGAGTGAATCCGATGCAGCTGAAAAGGATCCGTACGGCAACGGGGTTGTCGAGGGAGCGGTTCGCAAATCTGATCGGAGCCTCGCTCGCGTCCATAAACAGGTGGGAATCCCCAAAGGATCTGTCTTTCCCTTCGGGTGCGGTGCTTCGGAGCTATGAGCTCTTGAAGGCCGCAAAAAGGAACGGCGCCGACCTCATTGAACTTGCGAACATTGCAGAGACGAAGAGCGCCGCGGAATTCATGTTTCGCTTAGCCAAAGCGGCTTTGAAAGGACAGTGACGATGGATAGCTACAAAGCACTCGCCGAACTACTTTGGGATCTCCTGCCGAGCGACATTCGCGGGCAGATGCCGGACGACTATCACGATCGGTGGGTCGAGACGGCCGCGGAAAAAATACTCGTTGAAGGATCTATAATCACCACAGGAGCGCATCAGGCACTAGTCAACGCCTGTCTTGGTTTTATTGAAAAGCTCACCGGCGAAGAGTTTACCGGCGATCTGACGCAGTGGTTTGAGCATCGGACCGCAATCTACGTGACGCCCGAGATGATGACCGCCGGCGAACCCAAGATGAGCAAGGAAACCGTCCAAAAAATAAACGAATTCGTCGAAAAAGAGATCACCAATTCGGACGGATTTATGCCTGTCGTGATCGAAGATCAGGAGCATGAGCGCCTGGCCACAGCTTGCAGCGCCTATGTCGAAAAGATCGATTCGAGCTGGGACGGCGAGCGTCTTCCGGCATGGTTCGAGAGTTCGCTAGAGCAACTCAGAACCGGTGAAACTGGATCGTTGATGTCGCTGATCGACACCTGGAAGAAACAAGCAGCTGAGCTGGCCCAGAGTGTGGAACGGTTGAAAGACGAGTCTGACTTTGACACTTCCGTCCGTTGCGATGTGTCGCTCAGAGCGCTCCGGCAATGCATCAACGAACTCCAGTATTGGATCGCTAACGGACAGCACCTGCCTCTCGAAGACCTAAGCCTCGATCGATTCTTCGAAGCTGTGAGGTTGATGGATAGTGCGACCTACGCGAATCCCGAAGAGCTCAAACGCAGGCTTGAGGAGAAGGGGCTAGCCGATCCTGTCGCGTTCCTGCGTCGCGTTCAAGATCTTCAGTACGTGATCAGTCTTTCATCGGGTCACGACGAGAGCACGCCGGGCCGGGCTGCACTGGCCGGATTGACAGCTGACGGCCGAAAGCAGGTCGAGAGCATTCTCGATGCGTGCGACGAAGATGAAGCCCGCGCTCGGCTGTCTAAGTTATCGGTGTCGAGCAACGCTGTCGAGTCGCTGATCAAAGACGGGCTCGGTGTTCGATGGTTGGCGAAGCTTTCAAGATCGATCCCTGGTAAGCCGATCCCCAGGATCACCGACTATGCCGATTCGAAACCTGCCAAGCGCGCTGATCGATACCGTGATCTCTTACGATCCGCAAATTCGATAGAGGTTGCGGCGAAAGTCCTCCCGACCATTGACGACACAGAACTTGATTCTGCGATCACAGCTATCGAAATGCAGATTGGTGAAGCGGAGTCTTCCGGCTGGGTTGATCACGCAGAGTGGAAGAAAGCCAATATCGCAACACGCAACTGTCTCAAGGAAATCGCAGAGTCTGCTCGAGAGGCTGCTAAGGCAGAGAACCCAGTCATCAGCCGCCACGGGTTCCCGAGGCTTTTGGTCTTCATACAGGTGACCAGCCGAAATGTTCTTTTGCCGAAGCCGGCTGACTTCGTTGTGATGCAGGCGAAAGAACAGCCGGGCGATCGTGAGAAGGGAATCGCGCGCGTCAATATCAGCGTGCCGGTCGTACTCGATCGCAAAAATCCGTTTGGCCATGCTCGCAAGATCATGATCGAAGCATTCCAAAACGATGACGACTTGTGGCGAGCCTACCGCGACAACATTGCGATGACGCTTCACGACCGGCACGGCATCACCGCCAAAGACAAACGAGACCACGCCGCCGCGGACATCATGAAGCTGATTTTCGAAACGGTACACGATCAGCCGAAGCCGCCACCCGTTGTGGCTCTATTCACGACGAAAGACGAAGGAATCATGCGCCCCGAATCGGTCAAGGTGCGCGCCTATCCAATTCCGAACGCTGACGGTTTAGCCCAGGTCGTGATTGGTGACGTGACATACGAGCAAAAGGACGGCGAAACATTCGAAGCATTCGCCAAGCGGGTGGATGGCCTGCTCGGAATGACCGGTGGCTTTTCGATCAGCGGGGCGGTTTCGGGCGACGGAAAACCAGACGACGAAGGCTGATCAAATGGTTGATCTGATTTACATCAACAAAACGCTCGTGGCAGCGCTCGAGGGCCTTGTTGATGCGTGTGAAGGCGTCCAGGACTGGGACGGAACTCGAGTGGGCGAGATGCTTGAGAACGCAAAGTGCGTGCTCTGGGGAACGCCTGAAGAGGGAAGGATCGATCTTGTCCCAACAATTCCGGTTGAGCTGGTGCGTCGAGACCCTGAAGAGGCCTACGAAAAGATCAAGCGAGACCTGAAGGACAAGACGGAGCTCGACGACGACACGATCGAAAAGCTGGCTCGTGCCAATTCGCCGAAGGAAAAGGAATGAAGCATCGAATCCTGCCCATATGGAATGGTTACCGCCGTGCCGTGCTTCACGTCGACTCGCCGCCTAATCAGGTCAACGATCTGAAAAATGCGTTCTACGGTGGCGCCGTGACGATCTTCAGCCTGATTACGAAAATCAGCGAGACGCTTTCGGAAAACAAAGCGGCGCGCGCGCTCGAAGAGATTCACCGTGAGGTTGCACAGCACGCCGACGAAGCAAAGAAGGTCGCGGAGAAAGCGAACGCCACGAAGAAAGCGGCGAAGAAGCTGAAGTCGATCACGAACCGCCCCGAAGTGGCTCCGGTGCTCGTCGGGACGCTTATGATCGACGAATGGAGTCTCGATCAGTGGCATCCGACGCCGGACGGGTCAGGGCCGCCCGAACAGCTTCACCTGACGTTGAAGCTCGCGGGGATCGATGACATGCGGCTAACGCTCCGGTTCAAGAGCCGGCAAGCATGGGACGACCTCACCGCGATCGGTGACGGACATGCAGATGAGATCTGGCCGGACGGATGATCGAACGACGTTACAACCACGGCGTTTATCGTTTCGGTGTTCGGACCTGCTTCGTTGGAGACGGCGAATGCTCCGAGAGCGAAAACCTGATCGACATTGGAACGGGAACGCGCGACCCAGATGGCGTTGAGCTATTCGATACGGTCTGCGCTGAGCACAAAAAAGAACTCGACCATTTGGACGCGTTCCTCAACAAGTCGCCTGAAAATGTTTCTAAGTTGCGTTGCTTGGTCAACGAAGCTCTCAAGAAGAATGCATCATGATCTTCTGGTGCCAGACCCTGGACTGCGAAGCTCACTACGAAGGCACACATGGTGGGGCGCGCTCGGGGGGATGGCTTGTCGGCAAAGTTGTGAGCATCTGCCCCAACCACCATGAAACACCCATCAAAGCGACCAAGCAGAAATGTCTCGAATGGTATCAGCGCCTGATGGGCGTTGTCGGATGGGTTCGGATCGCTGCTCAGACTGTTCAAGACGGACGGAAAGCAACTCCCGAAGAAATGGACAACGCGATCTTCTTTCTTGAAGAGCAGCGCGCCAAGCTGGACATCATGATCGATGAGATGAAACGAAGGGAAGAACGATGAAGACAGGAAACGAACACTTCGACAAGAAGCTCGAGGAGCTCACGCATCACTACGACGAAGGGCTCGATCGATACGCTATCGAAGGGCTGATTGGTTTGGTCTCCGAAGTCGCTGCGCTTGCGGTTGAGACACGCGACCTCCAAGTCGGAGGCGGTGTTGTCCCCAAAGAGCTCAGCATCAGATCGCTTTTCGAACGATTGGAAAAACTCGTAGAGCTCGGCACCAAAGCAGGCCTCTGGAGTGAACCCCTTGACGGCATTAACGCAGTCGTGAACCGCCATTATCCGCCGAGGAAAATAAGCGTTGGCGCTAACGCTGCTCGCGAATCTGCTCACGATCTCGTCACGTTCGAAACCGATCCGGCGCCGCACCTGTCCAAAGAAATGCAGGCGAGACTCGAAGGCGTAATACCGCTGCCGCTCAGCGAAGCCGCCTTACGCTTTCGCAAACTCAACGAAGGAAGCAAGGCTCTCTCTTTTTCCGTCTCTTCGAGCAATACCATCACGTATCCAGGGCTTGCGGAGGAGTGGCTTCGACTGATCAAAAGCGCTTTCTTGCTTCAGTCTCAGCTCGCGGCTGTAGTGACGGCGACCGAGGACGAAGGCGAGCAGCTTTCTGTTTTTGGCGGGTCACTCCAAGCGATTGTCGATCACCTGCAGGAAGGCGTTGAGAAGTGTCGGTACGTCAACTCGCCCAAGATCGACAACAAGCCAGGCACGCAGAAGATCATCGGCGTCACGGTTGAGCCGATCCAATGGGAGCGCATCAATCAAGCACTAGGCTTCGCGAGAAACGCGCTCAAGGGAAAGGCATTCGTTGGCTACGGTGCAACAGAGACGATCCGTCTCATTCGCGACATGCTCAAAAACGAGGAGATGAACCAGGAGCAGAAACTTCGAAGGGCGAGAGAGCTCTGCGACAATGCGCTAAAGCCCAAAATTTCGATCGAACAAGACAGCGTCCGCTGAGGAGACCGCAAATGATCCAAGACAAAGAAGACTCTGTTCGCACGAAAGTTACCGAGCTTATCGGCGAAGCGTCCATGCTGAACCTCGACTTCCCGAAGTCGCAGGCCGTCGTCGGCGTTTTCGACAGCGAACGCGCGATGGAGATCGTCGACAAGATTCTGAAGGTGTGCGGCAAGGACGGGGTCGAAGCTCAATATCTCGAAGGCAAACTGAAAGAGATCAAAGACGTTCTCGGACAAGCGAAGAAGTTCGAACTAATAGAGAATCCATCTGATGATTATACCCCAGCGCTGATCGCGCTCGATGGCATCCACGGCCTCGTCGACGAAATGTTCAAGTTCATGGTTCAGATCCGCGAGCTTCAGTTCGGAAGCGACCCCGGCGGGACCGTTCCGCCGGGCGGCTGTCTGATGGATCTGATCCGGCGCACTGAAGATCTCGAGGTTCGGATGCGTCGTTCGGAGTGGCACACGCCGGTGCTAGATCACTTGAAGCTGAGCTGGAGCAAAAGCGTTCAAGACGACGGTGGCGGTGAGAACTTCCGGCAGCTGGTTTCGAATATCCGAGCAAAGCCGGGGCTCGACGTGAGCGACGAAAGAGATCGCGCGCTCTTGTGGGCCGCGGAACAATTCGAAGCGTTGCCGAATTTACCGATCGAGATAGCCGGTGGCCGGCTGAAGCGAGTCGACGATCGTTCCGATGACATCTCGCCCGAGTTTCAAAAAGTGCTGGACGAGATCGAAACGCTGAAGCTCAGTGAAGCCGAAGCTATCTGGAAGACGGCGAAGGGTGAAGGGGATGATGTTGACGCAAGCTTTCCCCTTCATGCTTTTTTATCGGCAATCAAAGCCGCGCTGTCGCTTCAAGAGAATCTCGCCGCGGTAGTCGCCGCGACCGAAGTCGAAGGCGCCGAGCTCTGAGGAAAGTCATGACCGGAACGCCGATCATATTGGGGCCGCGACAGGTGACGCGCCTCGAAGAGCTCCGCCGGTTCGCGAACCGGCGAAAGAACTGGATCGATTGTACCGCCGTCTTGGAGGGAAGAGCCAAAGTCGTTGGCGATCGAAAGAGACACATCGTCAAGATCCCTTCCGGCGATCCAGCCAGGATCTGGCGCGTGGTCTATTCGGTCGACCTCGACAAAGATCTGGGGCCGATCAAGCACATGTCGATGACGCTTGCCGGGGCGCCGGGTCGGACGCCCAATCCGATGGGAATGAAATTCGTTGCTGAAGCGCTGGGTCTCATCCCCCCGTACGACTACATCGGACCGCACCCCAACAAGCTTGACGATGCGATCCACATCTTCCAGGCGCTGGAGGTGAGGGGAGAGGAAGGCTTGAAGGATGCGCCCAAGCTCGAAGGGTTCACGAAGTGAAGAAACACAAATATGTTGCGGCGATTCGGTTCGAAAGCTTCATCGAGGACACAGAACAGCTGGCGAAAATTATCCGAGAAACGGTAGGTGCCGAGGTCTTGAGCGTCGAAGTGTTGGCGGTCGAACCAGATGACGATGGACCAGCGATGGTCACGGACGGAAGTCAGCAGGCGCCGCGCTCGACTGACGAGCCATTCGCGCAACCGCTCCGCCGCAACGAATACGGTGAGCCTACGAACATCCCAGAAACTCCGAACACGCCTGAGGTGTGCGAGCTCCAGTGCCACGACTGTACCGGGGTGGATCACCACTGGCTGACGGACATCGATCACAGCTACGCTAGTGAAGAACCAGAACACCCGGCTGCGATTTCGGGTTTGATGGTGTGGGATCACTGCAAGCATTGCCCCGCCTGGCAGCCCATTCCCGACGATCTCGATACGAGCATCCGTTGCGAAGCGCCGCGGTGCAAACGCATTCCCGATGTGCATGCCGACACGGGCCTCGCGGTCGGACAGAACGGCCAAGCCTACCTGTGTCGATGGCACGCGATGATGATCGGCCGCCAGCTGCTCGAGCAAAAAGCGATCGTGATGGCGTTCAGCGTGCTACAGGCGAACGCCGAAGTGTATTTGCGGCGGAAAATATCGCTCCGGATGTTCGAAATTCCGCGCGCGATGATCCTTCACTGTCCGCAGTGCGAAGCCCAGCACGTTGACACCGGCGACTGGGTGCTTATCCCTCATCGGACGCACCGCTGCGCCCATTGTAAGCACGAGTGGAGGCCGTCCGAGGACTGCACAATCGGCGTAAGTACGCCTCCGAATCAGACGAGGTTTACTTTTGAGGTTGACGAGAGTCTGGTAAAGCCCGTCGCTGAGATCAGGCTTACGCCGGGAGGGATGACGAAGAGCGACATCGCCCAACCGATCGTTGATGCCATCGATCGCTCGCATAAACGACTGTCTGAACTCACCCGAGTGAATGCGGAGGGCCACGAGTTTAAGATTATCAGGGGTGGCAAAGATGACGGTCACGACGATCGGTGACCTGCTCGGCAACTATCGAGCCGAGTGGAGCGAGTGCGAGGTTTATCGCTATACGCTCGAGAGGTACTGGGCCGGCGCCGAGAAGCCTTGCGTTTTCCTTATGCTCAATCCTGCGACCGCTACTGAGACGTACAACGATCGGACGAACACCCGAACGCTCGACTTTGGCCACCGCTGGGGACATCCCGGCGTGATTGCCGTAAACCTGTTTGCCTTCCGTGCTACGGACCCAAATGACATGAAGGCAGCCGCTGAGCCGGTCGGACCGGAAAACGATGAAGTGCTCAAGCGCATCGTCTCAAGGGCGGGTGAGCTCGTCTTTGCCTGGGGCGTGCACGGTGTGCACAGGGATCGAGATCTCGAAGTGGTCGAGCTCCTGAGAGGTATCGGACCACCTCCGAAGTGTCTGGGCTTTTCACTAGACGGCCACCCCTATCACCCACTGATGATTCCGGCCGTTCGGAAGCTGGTTCCGTTCGTGCCCCGCGAAGGAAGATCATGAAAGAAGAGCAACTGAAGCAGCATTTTGAAGCACTTTTCGGTATCTCGTATGACGCCGGACGCGAAGACGTGCGCCATCTGATCGAGCGCGCTCAGCAAATGGGACGGTTCGCCGAAGGCGCAAAGATCAACTGGAGCGGTAAAACGACGCTGAACGATCAGGATTTTCTGAAGGTCGCTTTCTTTGCGATCATCGGTGCGGGCTTTGCCGAAGATATTCTCGGGACACCAGAGCTCCCCGCAAAGACCGAGCGCGCGGACATAGCGCCGAAAAGCACGAGGTGTGGGCGCTGTCAGAAAACCATCGGTCCGACCGATGGCCGGTACAACACGTCGCCGCCGATATGCGAGGAGTGCGGTGTAAAGCAAAGCTCGGAAGGGGAGCGCGCTGGAGTGTTCAGCCCGGCAAACCACAAAGACGACGGAGACGATCTAGGGATCGTTGACGGTCCGGAGATGTTTCCAGAAGAAGACGGCGTGAGCTCAAAGGACCCGCGAACGTACGATGTCGAGCCCTACAGGAACCTGGAAGTCCGCCACAGCAGCCAACAGCCTGATGTCATGACGGCGAATGACCCGCGCAGACC
>SDBT01020956.1_pt1 | contig 10215 bp, 13 predicted proteins | sample 2277101 | NCBI WGS metagenome assembly SDBT01 (sample SAMN10404973, study PRJNA504765) | marine sediment metagenome | isolation source: marine sediment core GS10_PC15, 103 cmbsf | place: Arctic Ocean: Southern Knipovich Ridge | collected 2010
CTGAGGATATTCTAAAAATTGAAGATTTACGAAATGATGGTATTGGAGATCTGCTTGTAGAGATTGGCAAACTAAACAATGAAGAAAAAGAACGATTGGAATATATTGTTACGAGATCGCCATAACTGGAAAAATGTTTTAGGATTTTATAACGGCATGTTGCAACCTATCCGCAACCAAAATTTTACGGTTTTCAGTCATAAAAAGGAAATCATTATATGTGCTGGCAGGGAAAACAATCTTCGACATTTGCATCCTATGGTTTTTTATACCGGTGCAAGCAGCATCATGACTGGAAATTATCTGACTACTAAAGGGCGATTCCTTCAAGATGACATGGAGATGTTGGAGAAATTAAAGCTCCAGGCCGGGGATAGCCAGTGAAGACACAGTTGTATGTTTCGTTGCGTTTCTGTTTTGCGGGAATTATTTTTCGGAGAGAGGTTTTGTGCTATTAATTTTAAGATGACGTTCAACCATATCGGCAAGTGTTAAGGAATCCAGCATATTGTTTATTGTATCTTGTATATCTTTCCATATCTCATGGGTAACACATTTCTTAGTTCGATCACATATCTCAGGATTATCAACACAATCTACAAGGAACATAGATCCCTCTAAAGCATCGATAATATCACGCAGGTTAATCTGGTGAACATCTTTACTGAGCGTATATCCTCCTCTAGCTCCACGAACACTCCTGATGAGGCCTGCCAGTTTCAATAGTGGAATTAGTTGTTCCATGTATTTAACGGAAATATCCTGGCGTTGGGCCAAACTTTTTACGGAAACAGGGCCTTTTTCATAATTTATAGCTATATCCAAGATAGCCCTGGTGCCATAGCGCGATTTAGTTGACAGCCTCATTTATTAGATTTACCCTCTTGCTTCTTTTTTTGACAAAAGCGATCCCAAGCGGATTAAGCACAGGAATTTGAACCGTAAAAGCATATAAATCTAAAAATAACAAGCTTTGTGGCCTTTTATCAAGGTTAACAATATGCGGTTCAAATCACTTTTTTCTGGGATGGCATTCCCCGCAGGTAATAGGGCCTTTGTTTTCCTTTAAATGGCACTCTTTGCAATTGGTATGAAATGCTCTCATTGCCGACATTTTCTTACCATCTGCCTTAAGGCTGTGGCATCCAGTACAGTCGCTTAATTCAGATTCATCCCATACGTTCTCGCCATCTTTGTAAATGTGGTGACATTCCAGACAATCAAGCTCTAAATCATCAGCATGAAGCGCATGGGGGAAAGCAGCGGCAGGCCTTTCACGATTTGCAAAGATATCATGTTGCAGCTGTTTAATATCATCTTGTGCATAGACTAAACCAGCAAAGCAAAGAGCTGCCAACACAGTAATAATCATTACTATATTTTTCCGTTTCATATTTTCAACTTGCCTCCCAATCCGAATTTGCTTAGACGGTTTACTCTTTTTCTGATTCCGCCTCCGGCACCGGCTTCATTTCATCTGGAAGAATCATCATGTGTGGTATTATGGTCTTAAAGTGTACCACTTCTATACCCAGATCGTACTCCTTGTTGAGATCCTTTATTTGGTCAAAACAATTATGGCATGGCACAACCAGCATCTCGGCCCCGGTCTCTCGGATCTGCTCTGCCTTGACCTTGCCGGACTCCATCCTTCTTCGCCTGTAGCCAGGCCCCATGGGGATATAGCCACCACCGCCACCGCAACAGTGATTATATTCCCGGTTGATGGCCATGTCGCGAAAGTCAGTACACAGCGCATTCATCAGATACCTTGCTTCTTCCCAGAGACCTCCGCTTCTGGAAATGTTACACGGATCCTGATAGGTCACCGGTTTTGTAATTTTCTTGGCAGGATCGATCTTGATGCGTCCATCTCGGATGTATTCATAAAACCTCTGCACACTATGAACAACCGGAACAGGAGGTTTGCCACCAGGTAATCCCAACCAGTAAGGCGCTTCGAACCGAAGCGAACGATAGGGGTGGCCTCATTCCGAGGTCAAAATCTCTTTTGCCCCCAACTTCTCCGCAGCATCATAACAGAGCTTGGCTGCATGGGCCATAATCTTTGCGTTACCTGCAAACATCGCGAGATTGGTCATATCCCAGCCCATGCTAGGGAAGGTCCAATTCTCGCCGGCAGCGTGAAAGATCATGGCTGCCTCGGCAATATCATTTGGATAAAATTTAACTTCCCGGGCGTTGAGCACATACAGCGTGTCGCACCCCTTTTTGTCGACCGGAATCTTCAGGCCTGGCATCTCCTCTTCGGTCTCCTCCTCCATCCACGCACAGGTCTCAACCATGTCCTCTGTTGTGATTGCCATTTGGTTCCCAAATTCCAAATGGTTCTTTGCTGCTTCATTGAGGGCTGCCGGGGCAAGCCCCTGTGAGCAACATATACCTCGCACTGCCGCTATCATAACGGCTATATCTATTCCGAACGGACAATACAGGGAGCATCGACGACACGCAGTGCAATCGCCGTATGCTATGTCGGCAATCTTCTCAAGCTCCTCCCGAGTTACCTGCCCCTTTTTCTTGTAAAGCTTCCCTAAGGTCTGCATAACCTTATAGGAAGGCGAGTACTTTGGATCTTTGTCGTGAGCTAAATAGAAAAAGCAACTATCTGCGCATATCCCGCAGTGGGCGCATATCTCCAGCCACATCTTGAACCGGCCGCCCTTCAGAAAAGCCAACCGTTCCTTTATAAAATCGATATCTACAGCAGCTTCTGCCATTTTGACCTCCTATACATACAGTTTAATGTATTTATATTCTTATGCTCTATTTGGGCTTTTTCTACCAGGTTTTAGCCCCTCTCCTTTGCCCCATTTCACTGCCAATATGGGCTCTGCTCAAAAAGAAAAGAATTATATGGCTCAATTTTGTGAACGGTATGGTAACAAGCATCAACTCACCACAAAGAATATGGATGATCGTAATTGTCTTGGGATCCATCCATTGATGATATGCCATATATCCAGTGATAAAAGGTAAACTCACTATCGCCAATAAAATATAATCTGTAGAAGTAGTTACTATCTTGACTTCTGGAAGCGTAATCCGCCTGATAATCAGAACTATAACAGCAGCGATAAGTAAAAGGGTCATCCAATCGGCAACTTTGTCGGGTATGTTCCACAAGCTGATCCCCCATGATTCATCCCACAAAATATTGTGTGACAACAAAAAAAGAGGAACTGCCAAGAGGCAGATATGAAAGACAAAACCTGCTATGGTTAAAACAGGATTTTCCCTCATCCCTCTACTGCCAAAAGGAATTAACCATCTAAAGATAGAACGTATCGACCACTCAAGACTAAGATGATTATAAACAACCTTATCCTTCTTGCGACTCAAACTAAGAAGGCTGACTGTCTTTACAACCATCCCGCCAATAAAAACTATAAAGGCTACCCATACAAGCGGCCCACTTACAAATTCATAAATAGTAGCTCCCATAGCTCCCCCCTTAATAGAAAAAAACTAAATTATTTGTAACCTTGTCCATTTTTTTTAAAATCCTACTTATTAGATAGGAATACTTATTTATCTGATAATGGAAAGTCGTGTCAAGCAATTTTTTTCATTTATCCATTATTCTGTGGGAAAAATTAGGGCTATCCTCGACAAATTAGACAAATGCAGGTAAGGATTTAAATTGATTGAGGTTTTAAGATGATTTTCAGACAAGCTCGTAGAAGATTTATTGCGGTTTACTTATAAAACAGTTAGGATGTTGAGAGAAAATGGTCGCTAAAGATATCGGTCTGGATAAGATAGTGCAGGGTATTGAGCCTGTGGATGGAAAATGGATTGAACAACGCGCGCAAACGAACGGGACGTGGTGAATTCAACTTCACCTCTTTCATGTTAAAACCTTTACAACATTTTCCTGCCATCTGTGCTGTTGCAACCACAACGAAAGGAAGTTTCAATTGCTACAGTCATCATTTTGCCAATAAAAAAGGGTTTACAAATCCTGCTAAACCCTTATAATTATTTGGTGGAGCTGAGGGGGCTCGAACCCCTGACCTCATGACTGCCAGTCATGCGCTCTCCCAGCTGAGCTACAGCCCCAATATAAGTGGGGCAAGTAACAAAAAGCTTTAAACGTGTCAATATTTATTTCATATATAGATTTCCCGATTAGTTGTAGTTAATTAAGGCAAAATAAGTGGGTTATCTCCAATTGAGCAGGTATGATCCCAGAGGATTCAAGTGAAAGCACTCGACCCCTTGAACCCTTGAATCCTTGGCCCCTCTTCTCCAACTAAATTGGAGAAGAACCGAATTATTTAAAAAGGTTAGAAATGGATGTTAATGAATTTACAAAACAATCCGGAACCGTTAACATGAAAACAAACCGGACAAAAATGTTCAAAGAGTTTAATGCGACAGAATTATATTGCCCTCGTTGCAAACGCGCAGTCCCTGTCAGGAAACGCCTTCTTCTGGTACTTCAAGAAGGTGATAAATATGAATATCTATGTGCATTCTGTTCCGAGTCTGTTGGAACAAAAATGGATAAGCATGAAAAACCTATTTCAATAATTATTTAAAAGAGCCAGTTTCAAAACGTTTCAGTTTGTTCAAGGTCAAGGAAGGTGAAAATTTTAACCACAGGAATACATTGAGTATTTCGAGGCTTAAAATTTGAGCCTGACACAGAGATTGGACAAAATGGGACGTTTTGGAATTGGCTCAAAGGTTAAAAATAATGCTCAGATTCTTACGGCAAAGTGCCACTAGCTGGCTAATCAAAATAATATTAGGCGCAATTGTTATTGTATTTGTTTTCTGGGGTGTTGGCAGTTTTCGCTCACAACGGAAAGATAGAGTAGCATTGGTCAATGGTGAAACTATTACTTCGAAAGAATATAAAGAAGCATACAACAACATTATTGAACAATTACGTCAGCGATTAGGCAATAATTTAAATGATGATATGATAAAAATGCTTAATGTAAAAAACCAGGCATTAGATATGCTGATAGATAAGAAACTAATGCTTCAGGAAACAGCAAAGTTTGATTTAAGGGTCACAAACGACGAGCTTGCAGATGCAATAAGACAAATAGAAGCATTTCAGACAGATGGTAATTTTGACAGCCAAATTTACAAGAATGTTTTAAGTCAAAACAGACTAACTCCAGAAGAGTTTGAATTCATTCAGAAAGAGTCGATACTTATTGAAAAAATAAGATCATTCATATTAAGCAATGTTAAAGTTTCGGAACAGGAAGCAATTGAATGGTTCAAATGGGAGAATACATCTGTTAACATTGATTTTGTACTTTTTGATCCCGGCATATATGACGACATTAATCCAACCCAGGATGAAATAAGTTCCTTCTTTGAAGATAATAAAAAATCTTATAAAACTGATGCAATGGTTAAAGTCCGTTTTCTGCGCTTCGATCCTGATGCATATAAGTCAATAGTTGAAATAACTGATGAAGAGATTCATGACCATTATGAAAACAATATGGAAAGATTTGAAACTCAAAAAACTATAGAAGCAAGCCATATACTGATAAAACTAGGCCAGGGTTCCAATCCTGAAACAGTCGAAAAGAAAAGGAAAGCAGCTCTTGATATATTTAAACTGGCCAGGGAGGGTATAGATTTCGCGGAATTGGCTAAACAGTATTCTGAATGCCCAAGTAAAGACAGGGGCGGCTATTTGGGAGAATTTAAAAAAAATGCAATGGTAAAACCATTTGCTGAAAAGGCTTTCCAAATGAAAGCCGGTGAAATAAGCGAACCCGTGAAGACTCAGTATGGATGGCATATTATCAAGGTTGAAAAGGTAAATGAAGAAACCGCTGTTTCATTTAAAATTGCAGAGGATAAAATACGGAATAAACTTGTAGAAGGAAGAGCAACAAATCTGGCCTATGAAGAAGCCGAAGCGGTTTATGATGCTTCTTTTGAAGGTGATGATTTGATAAAAAATGCAGAAGCCCGAGGCATTAATATAGTTACTACTGACTTTTTTACAAAAAATAACGGCCCGGATACAGGAATAAAAAATCGTTCGGCATTTGCATCATATGCATTTAATCTGTCACTTATGGAAATCGGCGATATACAGGAATTTGAAGATGGATATTACATTGTCCAGCCTATCGAAAAAATACCTGAAAAAATACCTGACCTAAAAGATGTTGAAGAAAAAGTCAGGATTGATTTAATAAAACAAATGCAGGACGGGAAAGCAAATAAATATGCCAACGAACTTCTGGTCGCTTTAAGAGATAACAAGCCTTTGGATAAAGAATGCGAGAAGCTTAATTTGAATGTTGTTACCACCGGCCTTTTTAAGCGGAATAGTTCAATACCGCACATTGGATTTGAACAGGAAATCTCCAAGGCAGCATTTAATCTTTCAAATAAAAATATACTTCCAGATGCCCCTCTAAAAGGGGAAAAAGGATATTATATTATCAGATTCAAGGATAGAAAAGAACCCGGACTTAAAGGATTTGAAGAAGAAAAAGAAAAGATAAAAGACAAATTGCTTAAACAAAAGATGCTTAAAACTTTTGATGCGTGGCTTTCAAGCATACGAAAGAAAAGTGTCATATCAATTGAAAAGGGTTTTTGGGAATAATTCTTTAATCTATCTTGCTATCATAGCTCGCATCATATCGCCGGAATTTTCAGCATGATCTGCAATGGATCCAATTGTTTCAGCCAATCTTACCATATGAAATATTGTAACAGGATCAATATTCATATTAAGTGTCTTTGCCTTTATCATTGCTTCAACTTTATCTGCTTCATGCTCCTGCCGGCGAAGATTTCGAATAATATCCTTGACCAGTGTTCTTTGTTTTTCTGAAAAATTTTTAAAATACTTTCTCGCCTCTGATACCATCAAGCTCAATTCTTCGATAGGATCAATATTTGCATCCACAAGAAGGAAAAAATCCTTTTGAAGTTTTTCCGGAATACCTGGTTCGCTTCTATATGATAGCCAGTTCAGAGCACCCTGCACTGCATCAAGAACTCTATCCTGTTCTCTCAGGTACCTGAATAACTGGAACTTATCTACCGGCATCAAAGTGCCTTGGGGAAGATGCCCTCTAATGCGCCGTTTAATGGCATCTGCCTCAGTTTCCATTCTAATAACATCCTGCCTGAATTCTTCAAACGTTCTGCATTTATCTGCAATATGGCATTCTATAGCCTGTTGAAAAGCCCATGCACATTCTTTTACCTTCTCCGCATGTTCCTGTAGTCCATCAAATGGCGATGCAATAAACATATACATAAATGGTATTCGCATAACTATATCCTTTATAAAATAAGTTGAAGTATTTTAAAAATAGCCATACTGGTGAGAGCCGAAGCAGGTACTGTTAAAATCCAGTATAACATAATTTTAAATATTATGCGAAAATTAACTGCTTCAATACCTCTCGCAAGCCCAACACCAAGCACCCCACCCACTGCTGCATGGGTAGTAGAAACCGGAAGTCCCATTTTTGAAGCAACAAGCACTGTGGTTGCAGCAGCAAATTCAACAGCAAAACCTCGGGTATTACTTAACGTAGTAATTTTTGTGCCAATTGTATCCATTACACGATGGCCGGCCATACCTATCCCACAGGCGATGCCTACTCCGCCGAATAAAAGGAGAAAAACAGGTACAGGCACGGTGCCCCCAACATTCCCTGTTTTTACAATAAAATATATGACTGCAAGAGGCCCTATTGCATTGGCTACATCATTTGCGCCCTGCGCCAAAGCAACATAGCAGCATGTTCCGATTTGGATACGTTTAAAAATATTTTCTGCGGTACTTGTCGATTTTTTCTTAATAAAACGGGATAAGAGGTTTTTAGCTACTATACCAAAAATAATTGAAAGAACCAACGAAATAGCTAATGCTTCCGGGGTTTCAAGGGAAAACTTTTTGCCAAGAGGAGTCTTAAAAAGAAACGATAAAATAATGACGAATAAAGTTATACCGACAAAATAAGGTGATAAATTAATTGCTTTAGTAAATTGATTCTTCTTAGAAAGTATTAGCCTGACAATAATTTTAAACACTATAAAAGCAATAATAACGCTGAAAAAAGGAGAAATGACCCAGCTCAATACCACAGCTCCAAGTTTACCCCATTTAATTACTGAAAAACCGCCTGCCATTATTCCAAAGCCAATCATAGCGCCGACAATCGAATGGGTCGTCGAAACAGGGAGGGATTTCCAGGTAGCAAAACTGACCCACAAAGCTGCGGCAAGCAAGGCTGAAAGGGCTCCAATCAAAGCCACGTGAGGATCTGCAAGAATTTCGGTTGATACAATACCTTTACGGATCGTATTTGTTACGTGGGATCCTATGAAAGTTGCACCAAGTATATTCAATATCCCGGCTATAAATACCGCCTGGCGTATTGTTATAGCCTTGGCTCCCACAGCAGGCGCCATAGAGTTGGCCACATCATTTGCGCCTATATTCCAGGCCATGTAAAAACCAAAAATATAGCCGACAATAAGGATACAATAATTTGAAGTCATACTAACTCAATTATTATTAATGCTACAAAACACTTAAATATTCCAGAGCGGGACATATCACCACCTATAGGTCAAATCAATTTAAAAAATGCTTCTGTGGAGTTTTTGTTAACACCAAATTTAAACTAAAACAAGGACCGGTTCTTATTTAAGTTTAAAAAAGATTTGAATATATTTATAGCAATTTCTTTTTATAAAAAATATTAACTATTGCTAAGGGAAGGAATTTAATTTTTAAAAATTTAGAGCAGAGAAAGATATTACTGTTTTGCACATAAACCATTATGTACCGTAAGATTATAAAGAAATAACAATTTCTTCCAGAAGAAAACCGTAATAAAATAATAAATATCATTCTTTTTCTATTGACAATAGATTTGGTAACTTTTAAAAAAGTATGTATTACTACCTAAAAAATAAGCTTTAAAGAGACTTATTAAACATTCAAGGAGGGATATTTAAATGAAGAAGCTGCAGAATCAACTAAAATCAATATCCGAAGCTCTTGCAACTCTTTCTAAAAAAGTAACGAAAATTTCAACCCAGGTAGGAAAGTTGAAACCGACTAAAGCCAAAGCGGCTCCTAAAAAAGTCAAAAAAGCAAAGGCTTCACCTGCCAAGAAAAAAGTAGTCAAAAAGAAAACAGTAGCTAAAAAGAAAACAGTAGTCAAAAAGAAAACAGTAGCTAAAAAGAAAAAAACAGTTATTGACGCTATTGTTGAAGTCGTTAAAAGAAGTAAAAAAGGAGCAACAATTGCAAAGCTGAAAGAAAAAACCGGTTTTGATTCCAGACAGCTCAGCAACGCTCTTTATAAACTATCCAAGAGAGGTATAATTGTATCTAAAACACGTGGCGTTTATATGAAGAAATAACGATTAATACATTAATGGATAAATTTCGATTCAAGTGCGTGTCAGACTAGTTTCTTGAAGCAGTTGCAAAAAGTCTTCAGAGAGCCTATAGTGTTAATATAGGCACGCTGGAGACTTTTTGCTTTAATAATCTTTCAATATCAAGAAGCATGAAAGGATCAAATGATGTCAACCGACATCCAAACTCTCAAATCATTAGATCTTTTTACTGATCTAAATTTTGGCGAGCTGGAAAAGATCGCCCCATTAATGCACCTGATGAAGGTCGCTGAGGGGGAAGTCTTGACACGAAAGGGTGAGTCAGCCCGTACTTTTTTCATTGTTCTATCAGGCAATTTTATGCTTTCATTTAAAAAGGAACGCTCGTTCACCTTGCACAATAAAGGTAATATTATTGGCTGGTCAACAGTTGTTACCCCTTTCCAGTATAGAGGCACAGCAATAGCACTTACGGACGGGCTGGTGCTGTCGATGCCGGGCCAAGAGTTTTTGCGTCTTATTCAAAGTGATTCGACCCTTGGTGACAAAATCATGCGAAAAATCAACAAAACAGTATCGGAAAGAATGCCTTATACAACAGGGAGTTGGAAAGATTAATAAATTTATCATTTCTATCTATTTCTTGATCAAACAGTTACGTCAATGTTATAAGCCCTGATGTTTTCAGCGTAATGATTGTAATTGTATAGATTTTACTTTAATAGGTTTCTTAATATTATAAATATAATGCTTATTATCCAAGGAGGCATAATTGTTCGGCTTTGAAGCAATAATAGCCCATAACGGCTTGGGCATTTCTGTTGTTGG
>SDBT01020957.1_pt1 | contig 10215 bp, 9 predicted proteins | sample 2277101 | NCBI WGS metagenome assembly SDBT01 (sample SAMN10404973, study PRJNA504765) | marine sediment metagenome | isolation source: marine sediment core GS10_PC15, 103 cmbsf | place: Arctic Ocean: Southern Knipovich Ridge | collected 2010
GGCGGCGAGCCGTTATTACAGAAAGATTTTTTAAAAGAAATCCTGGTTTTATTAAAACAAAAAGGTCTGAGGACATATCTGGAGACCAATGGAATTCTGGCCAGCGAATTATCTGAACTGATAGATGAGGTAGATATCATTGCGATGGATGTCAAGCTTCCTTCTTCAACCGGGTTGGGGAGCTTTTGGCCAGAACATAAAAGGTTTTTAGAGGTTGCTTCCGGGAAAGATGGTTTTATCAAGACAGTAATCTGTAATTCAACGCAGGAGGAAGATATACATAGGGCCCTGAAAATTATTTCTGATTTTAATCTGCCCCTGGTCCTCCAACCCAATTCTTTTGAATTAGGCAAGACGCTGACAGATAAACTCAAGGGTTTTCAGAAGATTTGCCTGGGTAGTTTATCCGATGTCCGGATAATTCCCCAGATGCATAAAATTATAGGAGTAAGGTAGAAACAAAATGGTAGAAAAAAGGAAAATGAGCCAGACGGCGTCTTCTTATCAAAACTTACAAAAACATATCCGAGGGTTGAAAACTCCCTTGATTGAAGTATGGAAAAACCAGTATCCGGATAAGGATTATCTGATTAACTTGGATTTTTCTGAGTTTAGCTGTCTTTGTCCCTCAACAGGCCTTCCTGATTTTGCCCTCATCCATATTGAGTATTTGCCGGATAAGTGGTGTATTGAACTAAAGTCATTCAAGATGTATCTGTTGTTTTATCGCAACTTAGGGATTTTTCACGAACACGTTGTTAATAAGATTTTAGAGGATTTTGTCCGGGCCTGCAGGCCGAAGAGGGTTAAGGTAATCGGCGAATTTAACATCCGCGGTGGAATCAAGACCACTGTTACCGCAGAGTATAAAAAAAGAAGATAACCAGACCGGGATTAAAAAATGAAAAGCATAAGCGCAGGCGAGATTGTTAATATCCTGACCGAACTTTCGGTTGAGGCAAATACCGTTTTACGGAAAGATGTTCTGGGGGCGCTAAAAAAATCCTTGCGGGAAGAAACAAATAAGAGGGCTCGCCGGATACTGGGGATGATTATCCAGAATGCCTGCCTGGCCAAAAAAGAGAAGATAGCCATTTGCCAGGATACAGGAATGCCGGTGGTGTTCGTTGAGATAGGCAGCCAGGTCCGGATTGTCGGAGGATTACTTTCCACAGCCATTAACAAAGGTATAGAGAAAGGTTATCGGAAAGGGTATCTGCGAAGGTCGATAGTAAAAGACCCCTTAAGAAGAACAGGTCCTTCCGGATTCAGTCCTGCCATAGTACATATTAAAACTACCGGCGGGAATAAACTTCGGCTTACCTTGATGCCCAAGGGTTTTGGGAGTGAGAATGTAACTACCCTGGTGATGTTAAGGCCGACTGATGGTCCTGCAAAGATAAAGGAGGTAGTAGTCAAAACAGTCCGGCAGAAGGGCTCAGGTGCCTGTCCGCCTCTGGTGATAGGCTTGGGCATTGGCGGGACAGCAGAGAAGGCCGTTGAACTTTCAAAACTGGCCTTAATCAGGCCCCTGAATCGGCGCAATTCTGAACCGCATCTTGCCGGTTTAGAAAAGGCCATCTTGAGAGACGTTAATCGCTTAAAGATCGGGCCGATGGGGTTGGGCGGCAAGACCACTGCTTTGGCCGTGAATATCCTTACCCATCCTACTCATATCGCAGGTTTGCCCTTAGGCATAAGCCTAAATTGCCATGCCCTGAGAAGCGCGACAAGGACATTATGAAAAGAATATTTTTGCCTTTGACTGAGGGAACAATCAGAAAGTTGAAGGCCGGTGATGAAATAGAGTTATGGGGTACACTTTATACAGCTAGAGACAGGGCCCATCAAAGGTTAACAGAGACCCTTAAAAAAAGAAAAAGACCCCCCATTGCTTTAGCTGGTCAGGTCATTTACTATACTGGTCCGACAGCAAAACGGCCGGGTTGGGCAATAGGTTCATGCGGACCGACCACTTCTTCCCGGATGGATGCCTTTACACCCCTGTTGCTCAGTAAGGGGGTTAAGGCAATGATTGGCAAGGGCGACAGGTCACCAGAGGTAATAAAAGCTATAAAAAAACAGGGGGCGGTATATCTCGTAACCCCCGGCGGCATAGGAGCGCTTTTATGCCAGAAGGTGCATACCGCACAGATAGTTGCTTATAAAGACCTTGGCCCGGAGGCAATTTACAAATTGCAGGTCAGGGCCTTTCCAGTTACAGTGGCGATTGACTGGCGGGGAAATAGCATATTCAGGAGGTATGGTGAGAGAAGACGGAAGAAGTGAGCAAAAATTAAGAAAGGTAAAGATTACCCGAAATTATATCAAAGATGCTGAAGGCTCATGTTTTATTGAGATAGGTTCCACCAGGGTTATCTGCACCGCGTCATTTGAGGACAGAGTCCCTCTTTTTTTGAAAGGCAAGGGAAGTGGTTGGATAACTGCTGAATATGGAATGTTGCCCCGTTCTTGTCGGAGGCGCATCCCCCGGGAGGTAGCCCGGGGTAAGGTCGGCGGCCGCACCCACGAGATTCAGCGTTTAATCGGCAGGTCGTTACGGGCAATTACAGATCTCACTGGGCTTGGAGAGATAACCCTATGGATGGATTGTGATGTTATTCAGGGTGACGGTGGGACAAGATGCGCCAGTATTACCGGAGCATTCATTGCCCTGGTAGATGCCCTGGTTAGATTGAAAAAGGACAAGGTCATATCTGTTTTACCGATAAGGGATTTTGTAGCGGCGGTCAGTGTTGGTCTCCTGAAAGGAAAACCTCTTTTGGACCTCAGCTATAAAGAAGACTCCAATGCCGAGGTAGATATGAACGTAATTATGACCGGCCGGGGAGAGTTTATTGAGATTCAGGGGACAGCCGAACAAAGACCGTTCACCAGGCAGCAGATGGATATCTTACTCGACCTGGCCAGAAAGGGGATTAAAGAGCTGATCAGTGTCCAGAAAAAACTGCTGGGGAGTGAGTTAGACCAGCTTACACCTCGTAGGTGTAAGTAAGGTATGAGGTGTTGAGTATGGAACTGGTTATAGCTACCAGAAATAAAGGAAAGGAAAAAGAAATAAAAAACCTACTGAAGGATTTGAGCCTGGTTATAATTTCCTTAAAGGATTATCCCCTGTTGCCTGAAATAAAAGAAGAAGGAAAGACCTTCACCGACAATGCCGTTAAGAAAGCAGAATCGGTGGCAGGCTTTACTGATAAATGGACACTGGCTGATGATTCGGGTCTGGAGGTGGATGTTCTGAAGGGTCAGCCCGGAGTTTACTCTGCCCGCTTCGCCGGCAAAGAACAGGACGATAGGGCCAATATCAGAAAGTTGCTGCGGCTTATGAAAGATGTGCCGCGGGAAAAGAGACAGGCCCGGTTTAGGTGTGTTGTAGCTATTAGCAGGCCGGGAGGTGAAGTAATCAAGGTGTTCAACGGAGTTTGTGAAGGTTTGATCAGCTTTAAGCCGCGGGGAAACTTTGGCTTTGGATATGACCCTGTTTTTATAATACCTGCCCACAATAAGACATTTGCCGAATTAGGGGCGGCGATTAAAGACCGGATAAGTCACCGGGCCAAGGCCCTCAACCAGGCAAAGACATTTATTTCCCATTTAGAATTTAATCGGCAGCCTTGAAACAACGGAATATTTTGGTTCATCAATTGTCCCTTCCAGCCGCAGTTGGATTGCATGATTCCATAAACCGCCTATTATCGCAGTGGCAATTTTGCCGATCTTCGGCGTTGCCTTATCAATCAACCCTTTGGCCATTTCGGTGGTAATGGTAAAATCCAGTTTTCCGTCAAAATCAATCGAGCCTTTGGCGAGAAGATTTAATTCGCTGCCTTGCAGGGAAAGATCAGGGGTATTGATTGATTTATTGGCTATTGTGAAGGTAGCAAATCCTCTGTTAAATAATGTTTTTGTTAAGTTCGGGAAATAAAGTACATTAGCTAGTTCTACAAATAGGGGCAGTTTCCAAAACTCACCTTCTCCCACTTCCAGCCAGCCCTTTCCGATAACGGTTTCTGCATTTTCTCCATAACCTTCCAGCATGGCTGCGCCGTTCAGATCCCCGGAGATATTTTGCCATTTTAGGCCCGAGTCGCTGGCCAGGCTGTTGAGGTTAATATTTGCTAACTGCAAGTCAGTTCTCCAGTAGCGTTGCTCGGAGCCAAGGTCTATAAAGGCCGTAGAGTTTAATGTACCGCCATAGGGTTCGGCAGTGAATTTGATTAGCGATATCTTTTTGTTTTCCATTTTGATATCAAAAAAGAGACGGTCAAAATTTAGTTTTTTGATTGTTGCCGCCTCAGAGCTGCCTTTTAAATCAGCAGACCAGTTTTGCCAATCCTTCCATTTTCCATTGGCCTCAACAGTCAATTTGACCTTGCCCTGCGGATTCAATTTTGATAGCACCTTTTCGGAATAATCAACGGGTAAGGTCTTTTCTAAATCTGCCAGATCTATTTTAATATCTCCCTCGATACCCAATTGCGGGCTTGGCCAATCGCTAACAACACCGGTCAGGTCAAACGAAGAATTGAGATATCTTCCTTCGGTTGCCGAGAAATAGATGAGTTTGTTCTTTTTGATATTCAGTTCTCCCAGTAGAGAAAGGTCTTCAGAGCTGAGGTCAAATTCAATATCCGGCTTCTTATCCGATCTGTTAAGGTCGACCAAAGAGAGAATTAGTTTATATCCGTTATTTCTATAAGAAAGCGTTAAATCAGAAGTGGATAATGAATTATTTTCAAATTGAAAGTTGGCATTGATGTTTTTTAAACCTTCGGGGAGGAAGGCCGGCTTACAGTAGGCCTCAGAGACGGTCAATTTTCCGTTGAAGCGCGGTTTCAATATGCTGCCGCTTACCTCCATTGACAATAATGCCTTACCCAGAATGTTTACTTCTTTTAGTTTGTCTTTGAGCTGAGCGGGAAGGGATTCTTTGATTTTACTCAGGTTTGCATCAGAACTTACCTTGAAATTCAATTTGGGATTTCTGAAATTTGTTACCTCGCCGCTGAGGACCGCCGGCATACCGCAGGAAGATAACTTTAAGTCTTTGGCGGAAATGATATTTTCCTCAATCGTCACCTCCCCATTTATATCAGTTATGTCTTCTATTAAAGCCAGGCCCCCAAACCGGAACTCGTCGAACAGAAGACTCCCTTTATATTTAAGGCTTTTCCTGTCGCCGGGGGTATAACTGAGGTCCACAGTTATTTCCAGATTTCCCGAGGCCTCCAGGCCGTCCTTGGTCAAAGCGAGATTTTTAATCGAAGAGACTCCATAAAGAGAGATAAATTTATTCTTGCTTAAAGAAAAATCAATCTGGAGATTGGTCTGTCCCTGGTTAAGCTGAAAAGGGAAGATGTCCTGGTAATAGGCAGCATAATCGGTCAGGGCGATATTCTGGATGTCAAGATTGGCAGTTAAGGCCTTGGAAAGGAAATTATAGTTTCCTTTGGACTGGAGGGTTATGGTCCGCTGCTGTATCTTTGAGCTGAATTTAAAATGTATGCTGGCCAGCAGGGTGAGGTAGGCCTCGCCGTTTATATCTTCTATCTTTCCCTCAAATGGCGGTTTTTTGGTAAAGTCCTTAAACGAGATCTGACCGTTAGAGATTACCGCCCGGGAGACCAGGACTGTAAATTTGCTTCGGGAAACAGAACTCTCCCCTCCCATTATATCTGAAAAGTTCCACTGTTCAGACTTGAGCCGGGTGAGGGAAAGATTTGGTGAAATGATAGATAGATTGGTGATTATGAACTTTTTCTTGAGCAGAGGCAGGAGCGGAAATTTAAAATACATTTCCTTTACGCTCAAAAATTTTTCTTGGCCATCTTCTTCAAGGAGCGTTACTTGCTTCAACACTATGCCCTTAAAGATATTGTAGCTGATTCCTTCAAGGGTTACCTGCCGGTTCATCCTTTCCCTCAGCAGACCGACCATCCATAATTTTACCTTTTGGGGAAGAAAGATATTATTCAGATACCAGCTGGCCAGGCAGATTAGAAGGACAACTATTAAAAATGTTCTGAGGATTATTTTTTTTACCTTTTTCACTTATGTTATCATTTTGTTTCTGGCCGGTTTCGGCCTGATTAAAGAATCATTCTTAATAACTCACCCCATTATATCTGATTTGAAGGATTTTGTAAATACTTGATAATAAACACTTGATAAAAGAGCCAGAATTTATTATAATAAAGAATATGTGGACAAAGGAACAGCTTCAGGATGTTGTAAGGAAAAAGTTGGGCGACCGTCTATTGGTCATTGCTTCCAATAGAGAGCCCTATATTCACGTCCTGGAAGGAGGCAGGACCAGGACAATAAGGCCGGTAGGCGGAGCGGTTAATGCCCTTGAGCCGGTAATGAGGGCCTGTGGAGGTGTATGGGTTGCCTGTGGCAGTGGGTCGGCCGACCGGAAGGTCGTTGACAGCAAAAACAGAATTATGGTTCCCCCTGGTAATCCCAGCTACACGCTCCGAAGATTGTGGTTATCAAAGGCAGAAGAAGAAGGTTATTATTATGGCTATTCCAACAGGGCTATTTGGCCGCTTTGTCATATGGTATATGTTCGCCCCACATTCGACGAATCGGAATGGCGTTATTATGAACAGGTAAATCATAAATTTGCCGATGTTATTTTAGAAGAGATAAAGGATAAAAAGGCATTTGTCTGGCTTCAGGATTATCACCTGGCCCTGACGGCCAGGTTTCTTAAAGAGATAAGACCCGATATAGTGGTTACTCAGTTCTGGCATATCCCCTGGGTAAATTCTGAGGCATTCAGGATATGTCCGGCGAAGAAAGAGATTTTGCAAGGCCTTTTATCCAATGACCTTTTAGGATTTCATATCCGGCATCATTGCAGAAATTTTCTTGATAGCGTAGAGTTGGAGCTGGAGGCCAGGGTCGATTATGAAAAGACATCGGTTATTTATAAAGGTCACGAAACGCTGGTGCGGGCCTTTCCGGTGAGTGTTGATTTTGAAGAGATTTCAGAGAAGGCAGAGTCCAAAGAGATTAAACTGAAAACTACTCAGTTCAAAAAGGAATTTTTTCTGGCCGGATATAAATTTGTGGCCTTTAGCCTGGATAGAATCGATTATACAAAAGGGATACCTGAAAGATTGCGGGCGATAGATAGATTTTTTGAGAAATTTCCAGAATATAAGGAAAAGATTGTTTTTGTCCAGATCGGCGCGTTGAGCAGAATACACATTAAAAGATATAAAGAATTAAATGACCAGATCGATTATATTATTGAGGAGATTGACTGGAAGCACAGCACCGATACCTGGAGGCCGGTGATATTTAAAAGAAGAACATTCGACTTCAGGGAAAAGATGGCCTTCTATCGGCTTGCTAATATATGTATTGTCAGCCCCTTGCATGACGGGATGAATCTGGTAGCCAAGGAGTATGTAGCTGCCAAGAATGATTTAAAAGGCGCGCTTATTTTAAGCCAGTTTACCGGAGCAGCCAGAGAACTACAGGATGCATTTTCAATCAATCCCTATGATCCTGATGATTTTGCAAATAAGATAAAAGAAGCAGTGGAGATGCCTTTGGTTGCAAGGACAGAACGGATGAAACGGTTGAGAGATGTAGTGAGGAACAACAACATTTACAAATGGGCCAACAAGGTCATTTCCGAATTGGATAAGGTGCACTTCTAAAGGCTAACCTAAGTGAAGTATCTATTTGATAATTGGCGGGAATTATCCGGCAAGATTAAAGCCGGAGACCGTATTTTATTGCTTACCGACTACGACGGGACATTGACTCCGATTGCCAGCCAGCCCAGCGGAGCTGTTCTGAATAATAGTGTAAGAAGTCTTTTGCAATCTATTTCTAAAAAGAGACATTTTAGGGTGGGCATTTTGAGTGGCCGTTCACTCAGCCAGATTAAAAGGCTGGTCGGATTAAAAGGAATAATATATGCCGGGAATCATGGTTGCGAGATAGAAGATGGCGTTAAGGTATTGCTTCATCCGGGAACCACCAGGATGAAGCCCGCCTTAAAGGAAATTTTCAGAGCGCTGGAAAAAAGATTTGCCGGCAATAAGCAGATAATTATTGAGAATAAAAAGTTATCTATTGCTTTTCATTATCGCCTTCTCAGGTCTGGTGAAAAAATCAGGCAGGTAAAAAAGTCATTTGCGGAGATAATTGCGCCTTATCTTGAGAAAAAAAAGATAGAAATTATGCAGGGTAAAAAGGTGCTTGAAGTGCGGCCGCGGGCGATGATGAACAAAGGGCAGGCATTACGCTGGATTGCAAGCAGACGCGGCGGGAAAAGACCGCTGGTGATTTATCTCGGCGATGACACAACCGATGAATATGCCTTTTCAGCGCTGGGGAAGAAGGATATTTCAATCCGTGTGGGTAAAAAGAAAAAATCAAATGCAGGATATTTTTTGAGAAATGTCGGAGAGGTAAAGAAATTTCTGAAAATGCTTGGTTCGTTGAATTTTTCTTGCTCAAAAGAAAGGTGTTAATCGGTGTTTAAGGTAAAAAGGGCAAAGGAACAATTTGATTTTTATACCATTTTACATCTATTCCAGCTGACCAGCAGAAAGGCAGAGAATTTAGAGCAGTTGCTGGGGGGGATTAAAGAGTTACCCGGTTCGGTGATATATCACCATACCCATCTCTATCTTCAGCAGCATCTCTATCTTAGCCCGGAGCCCCCCAATGATTTTGCTTATTGGGTAGCAGAGGTGCTTCAGGAACCCACACTGGGGGAGAAGTTGGAGAGCATAGATACCTGCCAGTTTAAGACTATCCGCAGCCTCAGAGAAAAAATCATTTCTACCATTAAAGAGTATTTGGAAGAACAGAAAGGCAAATCTCTCAGAGAGGTCCCCGAAGGCCAAGAATTCCATTTCATCAGGACCATAAGCTTTATCCTGCCCACTGCTTATCAGGCCTGGGACCTTTTAGAATTTATAGAAATTCTTAATAAGATAAGTATTCACTCTATCTATTTTCATGTGTTTGAGTCAAGAATCAGGTTGGAAAAAGGCATAAATGATTTTTCTAACTGGATTAGCACCAACCTTGGTTATAATGATTTGGCTCAGGAGATTGCCGGTCTGGACCCCTATACATACACGATGGAAGGATTAAGGAAAGAGTTAATTGATATAATTAAAAGATGGCTCAGGGCCGGCGGGAAGTAAACAATAGGATTTGAGATGACGCGGTTATCCGATTACGAACCCATAGTAGGCAAAGGCATTATTGATGATTTGAGATTGCTTGGCGAAAAGGCCAAGGGCAGGGTAGTCCAGAATATAAATTCTACTGCTGTTGGCGGCGGCGTGGCCGAGATACTCTCAAGGATTGTGCCTTTGCTTGGGGAGTTAGGCGTTGATGCCAAATGGGATGTAATTAAGGGCGGTGAAAGCTTTTTTGAGGTTACCAAAAAGTTTCATAATAGCCTTCACGGCCGCAAGGAAAAGATAACTTCGGATATGTTCAAGGTCTTTCTGGAAAACAGCCAGACCAACCTTGACCAGATGGATATATATGGCGACGTTGTAGTAATCCATGACCCTCAGCCGATAGCCTTGATTAAAAAGAAACCAACTGGCGGCAAATGGGTCTGGCGCTGCCACATTGATGTCTCTAATCCCGGCCAAAAAATCTGGGGTTTTTTAAGGGACTTTATTAATCAATATGACGCGGCCATTTTTTCCGCTCCGATCTTCGCCAGGAAATTGAAGGTCAGGCAGTTTTTGATATTTCCCTCTATAGATCCTCTCAGCGATAAGAACAGGGAGCTTTCCAGGAATGAGATTGAGTCCGTACTAAAGAAGTATGAATTGAAACAGGACAAGCCGATTATTGCCCAGATTTCGCGGTTTGACCACCTCAAGGACCCGCTGGGAGTAATTGAGGCCTTTCGTTTGGTCAAAAAATATAATAAATGTCAGCTTGTTCTGGCCGGGAATAGAGCTGCTGACGACCCCGAGTCAGAAGAGGTGTTAGAGATGCTGAAGGAAAAGGCTGCCGGTGACCCGGATATCCACATATTGCTCATCCCTCCTGACGAAAATGATATTGATATTAATGCCCTTCAGCGGGCGGCCACTGTAATTGTGCAGAAGTCCATTCGGGAAGGATTTGCCCTGACAGTAACCGAGGCCCTATGGAAGGCAAAGCCAATTGTGGCTTCGGCAGTTGGGGGAA
>SDBT01020958.1_pt1 | contig 10215 bp, 7 predicted proteins | sample 2277101 | NCBI WGS metagenome assembly SDBT01 (sample SAMN10404973, study PRJNA504765) | marine sediment metagenome | isolation source: marine sediment core GS10_PC15, 103 cmbsf | place: Arctic Ocean: Southern Knipovich Ridge | collected 2010
GCGCTGGTCCCTATGGGAAAACTGGCGGACATTTATGGCCGTAAACGGATTTATGTGAGCGGCATGGCTTTATTCACGCTGGCCTCTTTTCTTTGCGCCCTTTCCAAATCGGCGACTATTCTGATTGTTTGGCGGATCCTTCAGGGTACCGGATCGGCGATGATTTTTGCCACGAGCATGGCGATTTTGACTTCGGTTTACCCTCCCCAGGAACGAGGCAAAGTCCTCGGAATTGCCGTAGCCGCAGTTTATGCAGGGCTTTCTTGCGGACCCTTTTTTGGCGGATGGTTAACCCAGCTCCTAACTTGGAGAAGTATTTTTTTATCAAATATTCCCATTGGTATGGTGATAATCGGGTTGGTTTTTTTTAGATTAAAGGCGGAATGGATCGGCGCCGCCGAAGAGACATTCGATTTTATCGGCACTTGTTTTTATGCTGTGGCGGTGGTTGCCATCATGTATGGCATTTCGATTATTCCGACTCGGTTGAGTATCGTTATCATCATCAGCGGGCTATTGGCTTTGGTCGGCTTTGTCAAATGGGTATCCCATGTGCGTTATCCGGTGTTCGAGTTGGATCTTTTCAGAAACAACCGCGTATTTGCATTTTCGTGCCTGGCCGCATTAATCAATTACAGCGCCACTTTTGCGGTGACATTTTTGTTGAGCCTGTATTTGCAGTATATTAAAGGGCTAAGTCCTCAAATGGCCGGTACCGTTTTGATATCGCAACCCATCATGATGGCGCTCTTTTCGCCCCTGGCCGGCAAACTTTCGGATAAAATAGAACCGCGCCTGATCGCATCCCTGGGGATGGCTATTACGGCCTTAGGATTGGTGCTTTTGACCTTTCTAACCCGTAATTCAGCACTGGTGTACATCGTTTTGAGCCTTATGGTACTCGGGTTTGGGTTTGCGCTATTTTCTTCCCCAAACATGAATGCGATTATGAGCGCGGTTGATAAGCGCTTTTACGGAATCGCTTCCGGTTCGGTGGGCACCATGCGGCTGTTGGGACAGATGTTCAGCATGGGGATCGCCACCTTGATATTCGCTTTGTTTATCGGGCGGGCTCAAATTACGCCCGAATACTATCCGGCCTTGATCGCAAGCGTAAAAGCGGCTTTTATAATTTTCAGCGGGCTTTGTACGATAGGGATATACTTTTCGTTTGCAAGAGGACGGCTGCGGCCTCAGGATTAAACCCCAACCCGGCAAAGCCGGAAATGCATTGGTGATTGTCGATTGATGATTGTCGATTGGTGGAAGTCGCTGCGCTCTGTCTTTTGTATTAACATCGATGGCATTCCTTAAATATTCAATCCGGCTAGGACATAAATCCTGCGCAAACATGATGTGATTTGAATAAATAGGTCCTAATATCTTTTTTCTTGAATGAGAATACTGCCGCAAAAGGCGATGAGTGCCATTGCGGCCGACATGATAAAGACCACGCGATAGCTCCCCGTGCGATCGAAAATCAATCCTCCCATATAGGCCCAAAACCCGCCCCCCAAATGGTGAACGGTTGTAATGAAACCGGAAAGGAGACCGATGTGGGTGAATCCGTAAAGCTTGCCGGATAAAGTGACCGTAAGCGGGGCCGTAATGAGAAAGGTAAATCCGAAAAGCAAAGCAAAAATATAAAAGGAGAGCCGGGTTTGATATTTAATAATTAAAAGAAATAAAACGAAGCGGATCAGGAAGGTGCAGGCGATGGGGATTTTGTTTCCGATACGATCCGATACGGGTCCGGCAATCAAAATTCCGCCCATGCCCAACAAACCAAACCAGGCCATCATTTTCCCAGCCTCTATGGTGGATATATCATAATCGGTGACAAGGGGGATTAAATGGGTTGCCACCAGAAAATCACCGCTACCGCAGATGAACATGACAAAAAGAAACAACCAGAATGAGGGGGTGTGCATCGCGCCCCAAAGACCGAGGTCCTCGGATGTCGTTGTCGAAACGATTGATTCCTGATCTCTAATTGTTGCAAGGGAATCCTCGGCGCCAAAAGGTTTTATACCGAGCTCCGCGGGGCTCCCCTTAAACACCGCCAATACAAGAACGGTGTTGGTGATAAAAAGAGTCACGCCAATGACAAGGTAGGAAAGCCGCCATCCAAATCTTAAAACCAGATCCGTCAATATGGGGACCAGGATAAATTGCCCGATGCAATTCCCCGATAGTGCAAGGCTGATGGCAAGACCGCGATGTTTCTGAAACCATTTGCTCATGAGTGCCGCAATCAACGGGACCGAGGCGCCCCCCATACCCAGAGCGGCAACAATCCCGTAATAGAGATGAAACTCCCACAAAGAACGAATGCCGGCAATTAAGGCATACCCGCCGGATATGAATAGGGTTGAAATAAAAATGATCCATTTGGGTCCATAGCGATCGTACAATTTTCCGGCCACGCTGAGGGTAAGGGCAAAAACGATCATATTCAGAAAGAAAGCCGATGATATCGAAGCCCGGTCCCAGCCCAGTTGAGAGATCATGGGCTTAAACATAACCCCAAAAGAAAAGCGTGCCCCGGATTGAAAGAAGAGGAGCAAAAAGGAGGCTGCCAGAACATACCAGCCATAAAAGATACGATATTTGGAAGTGCTTGTGTTCAAACCGGAAAAGATAGTGATTAGAATTGATGGTCTCGTAAAAAGCTAATAAAGGCGCTTCGCGCCCCTATGGACGAAAATAACTCGTAAAATCCATTGCTTATACAACACAGCTGAAAATGAGTTATTTGTAAGTCACGAATCCAATTATAGATGGCTAAGTAAAAAGGTTCATATACAAGGCGTAGTTTTTTTTCAGGAACGAGGCTATACATGTAGTATGCCGAGTGTCTGAAAAAATACTACAACGCAGTAGATGGGATTTTTTACAACGCCATCAGAATTGCAATGAAAAATCGCGGTGGATCGACTGGCAACCGGCAATCTCTTTGACCTGATCATCCGACAACCGCCGCTGCAATCGCAGACCGATGGAATCCTTGATCGCATTGTCATAGGCAGCCAGAGCAGGGGCAATTTCAACTGCGGCGCGACGACGCCAATCGACTTCAGCCGCATATAACTTTAAGCCTTCTTTCAGAAACCGAATTGCCTTTTCCGGCTTTGGTTTTTTTCCTTTGATAGCCCTGCGTGCTTTGGAAAGCTTTGACTTAATGGCGCTTGTGCCGGCCACCTTGCCAAGAGCCCTGCCTGATTGCTTGATCCGATCCATAGCAACTTTAGCCGGTTCATTGACAATTACGGTTTCGAGCGCTGTCAATTGTGGTTCAAGACCAGCCAGTTCATCTGCTCCATCAATGACCTTTTTTAATTCCGCAATCGTTTCATAAGCCTGGTCGACGTTGTGGCGGTAATTTCGACGCGCTTTCTTTTCGGCCTTATTCAATTCCACAAAACGTTTGCGTGCTCCCGTCCAGCTCTCAGGAATCTGGCTTTGAAGGCTGGTTATGGAAGCCTCTGCTTTCTCGATTTCTGCTTCAATTCGGATTAGACCCTCCTTGTCCGGGGAATCGCTCCGAGAAGTTCTGTTCCAATCCTGTTTCAATTGAGCGACTTTCAAGCGGATCTTGCGCATTTTTGACTGCAAACTGCGAACATGCTGATGCTGGGGACGGTATTCAGGTGAATAGCCCACAAGAGTTGCTTCAGCCGTGCGAACCTTTGCGACTAAATCGAAAGTATTCAAGGTTCGTTGCATGCTTTCGTTCAACGCTTTCTGACGTTTTTCCGGTAAAGAACCGATATCAATGGCACCTAACGTGTTGACATGGCTGCGCAGCTGCTCGCCTTGATTGCCATAGTAATCAAAGAGATATTCTTCAATACAAAGCTGCATGCGCGGGTTAATCGGCGGTGGCGCTGTTTCGGCACTTAGAGAAATACGCTTGGGCAGGTAGTTCACCATACTGGGAAAAGCAGCAACAACCACTAATGCAACCAACTGCAATCCAATAAAGGGAACGGCGCCACGATAAATATGCGTTGTTTTAACTATGGCGGGTGCAACGCCGCGAAGGTAAAACAAAGCAAAACCAAAGGGCGGAGTCAGAAATGAAGTCTGAAGATTAAGACCGACCATCACTCCAAACCACACGGCGGTCACATTGGCACCAGGGTCGGATAGCAGAATCGGTGCGACAATTGGAACTACGACGACAGCTATTTCGAGAAAATCAATGAAAAAACCGAGCACAAACATCACCGCCATTACGACGATAAACTGGACCCAAAATCCTCCTTCCAGGTTGGTTAAAAAATGCCTGACCAGTTCTTCCCCTCCAAAACCACGAAAGGCAGCGGTCAACATGGCAGCACCAATAAGAATAATAAAAACCATGGAGGTCGTTTTGGCCGTTTCAACCATGACCCCGTGGAGGGTATCTTCAATTTTATATATTCGCCAAGTACTCCAGGCCACGGCAATCAACAGCCCACTGACAGCAATCATAGCCAGGAAGATACCGATGGCATCCCCCTCCTTAATACTTTTGATGTTCAGGTCAAAGAAGGCGAGTAGAATCGCGATGACAACGGTTGAGGCGATTGCGAGAATTGCAGGGTAATAGGTGTTGCGTTGACCTACGGCAAGGCGATACCCCCCCATGATGATGGCTCCAACGGCACCAACCGCACCTGCTTGATTGACCGTAGCCACCCCCATAATGATGGAGCCGAGAACCAAAAGAATAAGGGTCAACGGTGGTGTCAAAGCCATCGCAACACGTTTGGCGAATTTTCGATCGTATTTTCCTTCATAACGTATTGGCGGCGCGGACCCTTTCCGAACGATTGCTGTAATCAAGATATAAATGATATATAACCCGACAAGTACTAAACCGGGTATCAGGGCTCCCATAAACATTTCACCGGCGCTGGTAGAGGTAACATCCAGTACCGAAGGCATGCTAAATTCACCCGTCGCTGCTTTATAAGCTGCTTTGCGGATTGTACTGGCTTGATCGGAAGCACCGGTTAACTGGTCGGCAAGGATAATCAGAACAATAGAGGGGGGAATTATCTGTCCTAGTGTGCCCGAGGCGCAAATTGTGCCCGTTGCTAATGGTTTGGAATAATTGTTTTGCAACATTGCCGGGAGTGAAATCAATCCCATGGCAATGACCGTTGCTCCAACAATCCCGGTGGTAGCCGCCAGAAGTGCCCCGACCAGGACAACGGAGACTCCTAACCCTCCGGGAACCGGCCCGAACATTTGGGCCATCGTAACCAAAAGATCTTCTGCGATCTTGGAACGTTGGAGCATAATGCCCATAAAAATAAACAATGGAACCGCGATCAGGGTATCCCGTTCGACATCCCAATAGAGACTTCGAAAATTGGTCACTCCGGCATTGAGCCACTGTACGGGGCCACCTTCTACGAAGTAGGCGCCGGGATCTCCTGCAAACAGATAACCACATAGACCTGCTAATCCAATGGATAAAATGGCTGCTCCCGGCAATGAGAAGGCGACCGGGAAACCAGACGAAAGAGCAGTTATCATCGCCAAAAGGAGAATAGCGAGAAAGACTAATTCCATGTAGTTATCCTTTTTACTTTATTATCGTGTTATGGCTCACTGGTTAACTGATCCCCACCTGGTTCTTGACGAAGGTCAGCGACTTTGTCGAGCAGATAACTGGAAAATTGTATAATCATGGTCACAGCGTAGACTGCTAAAAATCCAACCATCAGGTACTTCACATACAATCCATAACCGGATTGTGAAACTTCGAAACTGTATAGCGGAGCGTTGATACTGCTCGCTTTAGACCACATACCGGTAGCGAGGATAATCCACCCCAATGGCAGGCCCAACAGCAATGTACCAACGGTATTGGACCATGCCTTGCCGCGTTTACTGAAACGCGAATAAAGAACATCGACCCGAACATGTCCTTCATGAACCAACGTATAGGCACTGGCAAAAAGAAATAATCCCGCATACCAGAACCGTACGAGATCCCCCATGAAAACCTGTTCGTAGGAAAAAACAAATCGGGAAATAACAATCTGGAACTCTGCCAATACGACCAGAAAAGCCAGCCAGGTAAATCCCAGAGATCTATTAAAAAAAGCAATGACAAACGATAGCAGGACCAAGGGAGAGTGCACATACATGCCGCGAAATCGGGGGCGCCCAATGGCTGTGGACAAATCATCACCAATTAATGGTGACAGGAGGTTCTCCACCCTGAGAAAAGAGATGCTGATATCGACGATTCCTATAATCAGTACGATCCAGAAGGCCGCCCGAATGATATAGGCCGCAAACGCGGACAGTAAAGCCGCATCCGAGCGCAAGGACCGTTTGTGAGTCCACAGGACATAAAGGGCAACAAGCGCAACCGCTCCTAAATAACTCAGAAGCTGAAGCCACCCTTTTGTAAGCTGGTCATCCACGAGAGGGGTGCGTAAGGCTTCCAGGCCAAACCAGCCCTGGTGTGAAAAAAAAGCCGGCAACCCAGGCCATTGCTGCCAGAAATTCAGGTAGTTGTTAATTAGAAAAAGCAGCATGAGCGCGACAATCGATACGGCAAATGTTCGTATCAGCAAATCGATGACTTTAGGGCCTGACGCATCGTTCTCTATAGCTGCGTTTGATAAATCATTTGCAACGCCGGTGTCCGATGAGGTCATAAGTTGGGGTCTGTTTATAAATGAGGTAGTCGTTATTTTGGTAACCGTTCACAGGTTCAGGGTTCAACGTTCAGGGTTAGGGAAAAGGCTGAAATTGGATCCCCGCAATCCTCGCAAAAGATGCGGATTTTGCCACATCACTGACAAGTGCCATGTTCCAGATTTGTGGGAATGTGGAAGCGGTCGGTTTTCCTGTACAAAAAGTTTATAACATGGCAGATGGTGATGAGCATACAACCCTTGAACCCCTGAACCCGTGAACGGTTACTTATTGAGAAATAGGGTGCCCTTAAGGGCACCCTATTTCAATGGGAGTCTTCTACGGATCGATCATAGACCCAGTACACGGTTACGCTGGTTGAGGTAGGCTTGATCGGCGATCTTCATCCAGCCGCCAACCGATGTGCGTGTTTTGACAAAACTATCATGGATTTTGGCTGCCAATTTACTGTGTTTTCTTGTCTCTGCAAATACTTCCGCAGCTGCTTCACCAAAAGCATCGTAGACATCATCGTTAAATTCACGTAGTTTCACGCCTTGCTCGGTGACCAGTTTGGCAAGGGCGGCGCCGTTTTTTGCATTGAATTCAGCCATCATGTAATCATTTTCCATGGCTGCGGCAGCTTCAATAGTCTGCTGGTCAGATCTTGAAAGGCCATCCCACCATTTTTTATTCATGCCAATGGACAGCATCGACCCTGGCTCATGCATGCCCGGGTAGTAGTAATACTTAGCGGCTTCATAGAACTTCATGAATCCATCATTCCAAGGGCCGACCCACTCCGTCGCATCAATTGCTCCGGAAATCAGGTTTTCATAAATCTGGCCACCCGGAAGGGAAACAGGGGAGGCACCAAGCTTGGCCATGACATCACCTCCAAGGCCGGGAATACGCATTTTGAGCCCCTTCAGATCATCAGGAGAGTTGATTTCTTTGCGAAACCATCCGCCCATCTGCGAGCCGGTATTACCCCCCGGTAGTGCTTTGATTCCAAAACCAGCACCCAGTTCATCCCATAATTCCTGGCCTCCACCGAAGCGAATCCAGGCGTTTATTTCCGCGTAGGTTAAACCAAAAGGAACAGAGCAAAAATAAGCCCAACCAGGGTGCTTGCCTTTCCAATAGTAATCGGCGGCATGATACATCTGGGCGTTGCCTGAGGCAACCTCATCGAAGGAATCAAATGCCTTTACCCGCTCACCGGCAGCAAAATAGTTCACTTTCATACGGCCATTGGTCATATCGGACAAATTCTTTGCAAAACGTTGCGCCCCTGTACCAAGACCGGGAAAATCACGCGGCCACGTAGTAACCATTGTAATTTCTATCGTCTTTTGCGCATGTACGGCAGGAGCTCCTGCAATCACGGCTCCAGTAGCAATAGCCCCAACACCGGCCTTTTTGATAAATTCTCGTCTGTTCATAGAATTCCTCCTTGTGTTTGGTTGATAGATCATTAGACTTCCCGCAAAACTGCAATTAACCAAGAGAATTTTTGAGTTACTATTTTGACAGCAGCCCAAAGATCCTCGAATCTCTTAATTAATCCTAATCGTTTAAAGAAGTCAAGCCCGGTAAAAAAATACGATGAAAATTAAGGGGATGTTACGTTAAAGAACCCTAGATCTCAATGCACCCCCTTGGAATTATGTTGAATTTACACCATATTTTTAACAGAAGGACCGTGGAACATCCCCCGTTGGACTAGGCTTTGCACCCAACCAATGATTGAGCAGTTTCTGCATAACATCCCCAATAAAAATTATTTTACCGGATCTGACCTACCGAGGTTGTGGTTTGACCCACCGGACGTTGTTTTTCTTTGGCCCATTTCAATGCGATGCGGATCGCGCTGGAAGATACCAAGCTCCCTAGCGTAAGACCTGCTGATCCAATGAGATATCCCGGTATCCCTATTACCATTGAGACATAGCCGGCAAGGATAATCGTCAGCATAAAGCATCCATGACCCATAAACACCGCCATCGGTTTTTTTTGCCAGGCTGCCAAACCTTCACGCTGGGCCCTAATGGCGACACTGAGTGGAAAAGTCATAAATGCCAGCGCCGTGATGCGGACGAGTCCGAGATCCGCCAGGGGCAGTTTTTGTAGTTTGACGTAATAGAACTCTATCAGTCCCGGCAGAATAAATATCAGGGGCAGCAGACCCAAGATAATCCCCGCCAGAAGCGCAAACCTCAGTGTCTGCTGGTCACCCGGTGAGGCTGGGGGAAAAGCCAGGACGATAGCCTGGATGCGGGTAGCGGCGTAAGAGACCGGATTCGCCAGCCCTAGGGCCAGGAAATAAACCGGCAGTATTCTTTCGGGTTCGGGCGCCCGGGCAATGAAGGCACTTAAAAGAAGCGCGGAAATGACCAGAAAATACCCACCCATGGAAAGGGGTAGATTAAATAAGAAAATTTTACTCGCTTTCGGCGGAGGTGCTGAAGCGGGCGGGATTTGTTTCAGAAAAGGGCGTGCCAGGACATAAGACATGAGGACTTCAATTACGACCGGTATAGTCAGGCAAACTACGGCCCAGAGAGGACCGACGAGGTCGACATAACAAAAAATGGGAGCCAAAGCCGCCGTCAGAAAAATTCGCATCAGGGTGGCCAGGCTGGCCCGACCGGTGGCCCTGCCGTTGTACATCACCACTTGATAAGGGATTCTTAAAAAAAACAAAAACTGTATGGGAACACAGGCCAGAAGCGTGATTTGAGCCGGATAGACGATCGAAGGCGGAAGGCCGATGAGCTGTGCAAATATAAAGTGGCTGGGGCCCGGAAGGGATAATAACGTCTGAATACTGATCGCGCCAAGTCCGGTCCAAATGCAGACCCACCAAAATCTCCGATAGCCCTCGCGGTCTTTGGCGTACAACATGCCGGTGGTGACATAATAGATGGCGAACATACCCAAAAAAAACATGATCGTTCCCGATTGGGCCAGTCCGGCAAGATTCAATGGGCCACCCGGTCCCCGGGAGGCGACCATGGCGACCAGCGGATGGGTCAATGCCTGCGAAACGGCCTGAATGGCCAAAGGGACAAAATAACGCGTCAGTTGCCAGCTATTGGGTTGTTGGGGTGAATCCATTCGTATGATCGCTTTCAGATAATGGGATGCTGTCCATTAACAGGTCTTGAAATGGAGGTAAAGTCTTCTTACAAGGTTTTCGTCACAATGTTGCGCCGTTACGGCCTAAGGCCTTATCGCTACCACTGCCAACGATACACCACCGTGATGATTCAAGTGCCGGAGCGATTTGTGACTGAAACGCTGTGGCCGGAATTCCGTACCGGGACAACCATCAACTTCGGCGGACACGCAATTAGGAAAATCCACCGGTTCGGCGCAGAGTCGCTGAGTACGCTGAGAATTTTCTTTTTACGAATCGGGAGACCCCAGTGAAATACGCTTCGTTGTCATTGAAATGAATTTAACGGGGTAAATACCGATTCGTGAAATAATTTCTTTCATTTTCCTGCTTTTTATGCAGCTAAGTACACTCATTCTTAAATACGGTTACGTATATATCATCTCACC
>SDBT01020960.1_pt1 | contig 10215 bp, 20 predicted proteins | sample 2277101 | NCBI WGS metagenome assembly SDBT01 (sample SAMN10404973, study PRJNA504765) | marine sediment metagenome | isolation source: marine sediment core GS10_PC15, 103 cmbsf | place: Arctic Ocean: Southern Knipovich Ridge | collected 2010
GCCCACCATTTAAAACGTGAAACAGGAGATAATGCTTTTTCCGCAAAAGCAGAATCTTTAATTTTGTTCAGGACACACAAGAGGTCGTTATCTGGGCCAGTCCAATAACCATAAGCGTACTTGATTGGACATGACCCGCCTCCACAAATCCATAGTTCTAACATAAGTCTCCTACCAGCAGGCTAGACTACCCGCAGCCTAACCCCTTATTCCTTCTCCTCTTCGGCGTTGAATTTTTCCCAGGGTTTGCATTCATCTTTTCCCTCACAACTCTGCAAGCACCAGTTAGCCCCCACCTTAGTCTTCTTGTCTCGGCAAGGTATGATGGGTTGCCCCATGCCCGGATCGAACTCTGCCCCGGTGACAAGGCGGAGGATTTTCTCATCCTGAGTTTGTTGGCCGGGATCTCCAGGCTCTTCAGTCTCTTCAACTTTCTCATCCGCTGCGGAGCCGGGGAAAGGTTCTCCAGGATGGAATCCTTCCCACTTGGCGTAGATCTCGTCTTGATACTTAATGGGCAAAAATGAAATGGCTTGATGATTATTTTGTGCGTAGTCTGTAAATTCTGGTTCTGGTAGATCCCAGTACGCGGCCCGGATCGAATCTACTTTCTCCTCTACCTTCTCCTCTTCCTGTTTTTTCTTCTTGGCCCCCTTCTTCTTGCCTTTCTTATCTTCCTTCTTTTCAGCCTCAGAAGCCGCATTTGCATCATACATGCCCTCTTTTGCCTTGGCCTGGGGTTTACCCTTGAGTTTGTCGTTTAAATTGTCTGGCGCCGCATTTTCAGTAGATTTGAACATATCTCCATCGCCTATCTCTTCCGGGGTGTAAAGCTGCTGGAACTCATCCGGCCAGACGGTTCTTAAACCTTGTGCCTCAACGACCTTAGCGATCTGAGAAGGCTGATTCTCTTTGCTCCAGAATTTCGTTACTTGCCCATCTGATCTCTTTTTGATATAGCCGCTCAGGTTGACTTCGAGTTTATAGGGTTTTTCCCAGCCTTCCGGTTGCGCCTCAAACCAGGCCCCCAGCAGAGTATCGGTGTCTAACATGATGCCATTTGAATATACTATCTCCTTATCTCTTTCGACAAGGATACCCCGGGACCAACCCTTGCAATCTTTTTGCGCCTTGGCCCGTTTGCGGAAATAGTCGATGCTGGTGATGATAGCAGCCCCATCTTTCTGAGAATACTTAATGAGGTAGCAATCCTTGGCAAATGGATTTAGGGCCCTGGATCTACAGATTCCCATGAAATATACCATCTCCTGATCAGTAACCCATTCAGGATGTCCTTGAACCAAAAATCTCTTGATAGTGGCAAAGGATAGCTTTACCTGCTGACCGTCTCTTGCCTCATACTCTACTACGCCTTTTTCTGCTTCCATGTCATACCTCCTTGTTAAAGTTTATTTGCCTTGTCCTCAAGATCCTGAAGTATTATTTCGACTTGATCCTTAGCTATTCCCAATATTTCCTTAGCCTTCTTACTCTTTAATTGAGGGGTTGGATTGTTGGTCTCGTTGAAACTTTGTACCCATTTGGTGAGCTTTTCCCTGTCCGGCCGGAGGAATTCTTGCCGAGCCTTCTCCTCCTTCTCGGCCTCTTCCTTTTCAAGGCGGTCACATGCCTCACGCTCTAACTTCTTCTTGGCTTCTATGTCGGCTTCTTCCTGGGCTTTCCGCTCAAAGTCCTCTCGCTCCTTTGCCGCTTCTGCTGCTTCTCTATCCATCTCAAGTTTGGCAATTCCCTCTCTTACCTTCCGATTCCCCTCATCAATCTTAGCCTGGGCCGCTTCCTGTTCCTTCCTTTGCGCCTCAAGGCGCTCGGACTCTGCCTTCCTGTCCTCCTCTTCTTTCTCGAATTGAAGACGGTCTTTAAGGGCTTCTTCTAATTCAATTATTGTATCCCTTCGAACCGCAATCGCATGGGCTATAAATTCCTGATAAATGTCCTCGGAGATCTCTATTCCCCTAGTAAGGACTAGACGATCTTGAATGAAGGAGGAATGCTCATTACGCATTACACCCAGATCCCGGATGGAGACAATCTTCTTCTGGATAGCCTCAACCCGCTCCCGCTCCTTGGTTGCCTTCTCTTCTCTGATTGCATCCTTCCGGTCATCCTCGACATTCTTGAGATCCCTTAGCCTACTTTCCCCAGGCTGGATGAGGGATTTGAGCCTATTTTTGTCTCCATCCAGACTTCGGCCTGCTATAAGGATATCTTTTTTATATTCCTTATGCAGAGTATCAATCTGGGTTCTAATTTCCCGGTACTCTGATAGACCTTCCATAACCAGGGCAAGGTTTTTGGTGCCCTCTGCTGTCTGGATGTCTGCGTACCGAGCATCCAGGGCGGTGATTACTGCCACATCGAAATCGAATTTCACTAAGGCTTTCGTTTGTTTTGTCATTTTACTCCTTTCTCTGGATTTTCCCAATCACAGACTTTTACTTTAGCTCCAAGCATATAAGCTTCCAAAGTGCGTTTAGCTTCTTCTGCTTCTTCACGGGTGTCGTAAATCTTGTGAATTAGAGATTCATTAAATCCTTCTATCCAAACTCCGTATCTTTTCATTTCACTCCTTTCTCATTAGCTGTTGGTGGTAATTCTGTTATTCGAAGTACCCAATAATTACCTTTCTGTATCCATTCTCCAGCATTAATTGATTTTCCATCATCTGTTTCTACCTCGACAAATCTTCCTGCATCATGCCCTGGCGGGCCATCAAATATAATATTTATTGCTTGACTCATCTCGCTCCTTTCTTAATAGTTATCATAAATCGCACCCGTTTCCTTCTGCTCCTTAGCCCAGGAAGGAGAGCCTAACAACTCAAGGGTAGAATCGTACCCATCCCATTGACCTTTCTCCATGCAATCCTTGTAGAGCGTCATTGCCTTCTGGTATTTCTTATACCCGGTGTCCAACATCTGCTGATCGGCCTGGTAGATCTTGAGGCCATGATAGCCTTTACTCTCAACACAGATGAACGTAAAATCGTTGTGCGGTACGCCGGTGATCTGTGTGACTCCGAGCAATCCCATCCAGGCCTGCATATCATAGCCGTGATCATAGGCTGATTTTCGGAAGAGGAGCTCCCGGGCATCGGCGCAACTCTTGAGGTCAATGATGATGTTGTCTTTCTGGTTGATAAAGTCGAGGCGGATCTTAACCAGGATATCAAAGTCTGGATCGGTGAAATAACCCGATAGCTCCGTCACTCCATCACGCATCAGCTCGAGGGCATCCTGATTGCTGTGGAGTACGGCAGCCATTTCCTTGATGTTATCCTGATCCGCAGGCTCAATGATCGTCTGGCCGCTCTCTTCTGCCCCAGCTTCGAAGGCCTCTTTGTTTGCTTTCATACCCTTATTTGGTTTATCCTTCGTACCTGACTTGCAATTATCTGGCAGGATCACATATTCCTTTTCAAATCGTTCAGGCTCTAAGAGGGCAGCATGAAACGCATCTCCTAATCTCAGGGCCTGGGTGATTTCCTGATTGTCGCTTTCCCATTTTGCGTGGCCAGGGGAATAGTCAATCATGTTATGAAGGAAAGACCTGTTAATGCCCTCGCCTTCGAGATACTCAAAAAGACTCTGCTGAAAAAATCCTTGGTTCATTCCCCCTCCAACCAACAAGTAAAATGTGTGAGTTGACAGCGACCACAGGCCTTATCTGTCCATTAGATCTCAGCAAGTGGCCGCTGTCTGGTTAAGAGATTAAAACCACTTATCATCCCGTTTTCTGTAGTTAAACCCACCATAACTTTCAGAATTAGGATGATCTATCGGTTGCATCATTTTACCATCGACATGCTGGTGTGTTATCAGCTTATCAAGATATCCCGCCATTCTTAAAATCAATGCTTCTTGTTGCTTAATGACTTGACGTAATCTTGCGATTTTACCATCTGCATCAAGCTCTTCCCAATCCTTCTCTCTCTTTGGTCCTGAACTTATTGTTCCTTTCATATCTGTCTCCTATGGTTAAAGCCCCTTTCGCCAAGGCAGGTAGGGGCAGACCGTTTTGGAGGTGAGTTATGAGACAAGTTCATAAGTCTGTTCAAAGATGTCGGGTTTGCAGGGATAGCGTTCATTAGCTATCCCTGTGATTATCCAATCACCAGGGCAAACCCGGTGACCAGCTTCCAAGGTGTCTATCCATCCATGCTCATGAAAAATTCTACTACATTCAGAGCAAGGGGCGTTTCCATCAATATCTGGCCGTCTAAAATAGCGGACAATTTTTCCTTCTTCATCTGGTGGCCCATCTTCGGGATGGTCACCATTAACAAACCATTGATGAGCATCAATCACTATAGGTTTTTCCTATATTCTGCCATTTCAGCTCTCCATTAAAGGTTACCCCCACCCCGTAGCCCCCGATGGGCTGTGGCACCGAGGGCTTGAGGAGGAAAGAGTCACCCAAAAGGAGGGAAAAAGTGACTCCCAAGCGGTTAGCCAGACGCTTCCCTGGGGTGATTTAGGGATTATCAAGATCATCTTGGTTAAATCCCAAAAGGATTTCTTCCCCACAATCAGGACAAGTTAAACTTACTTCGATTTCACGGTCAAAGACTTCAAGCGTAAAATCCTTATTTTTTACTTCAGCTTTACATTTAGGACAATGTATCATTGGTATCTCCTTTCTATCCAAAAGAGTGAATGCTGGCAAAGTAAGTGCCTCAACTTCCATCCCCTCATCAGGGATCTCAGACCGTTATTCACTCAGCTTACGATGCCAGCAAGTTTGGTGCTGGCAGTTTGCAAACTCCACAAAGGGAAATGTGTCCGGTTCACTAATGGCCTATTAGCTAATTTCGGCTGCCCGACCCTCTTAATGGTTTATCCCGATCCGGCACCGACCCTGCCAGCAAATTCTATTCCATAATCCTCCTGCTAAAATCCGTCTTCCTATCCTCACCCATCGTTAATATGGCCTTCCCGCTAGGGAGCCTGTGAAACTTTAGGATTGGATATATTTCAACCTCCCCAGGGCTATGCCAGGGGGAAGTGTGAAGTCATATATAATTTCCTATGGAGACCCATCAAAATATTCAAATTCTGTATTACATCGAGGGCAGGTGCATTTTATATGTAACTCAAACCCTGGTCCAAAGTCTGTGTTAGTTTCTTGGTCGTGCACTACCTCACAACAGCCTTGTTTTAGACCTTCTTCACCTATTGCATTCCAACCACATTTAGGACACTCATAGTCAAATAATGGCTCATTACGCTGTCGCATAACATCGGTATAGGTTTTATGATGCATCATTTAAACCTCCTTTGCGGCTAACGTTTAGATAACCTGCGGATTGTTAGATTGTGTCAATAGCCAATCTTTTTTTGGCACTCTTCAGAACATGCATCTACGCTATACATTTCGTTCACAGGCACTATTTTCCCACAGTGTAGGCAATCAAGTTCTTTCGGTCGCCGCTTGTTGATTTCATTATTTATCTGGGCTATAGTAATTGGAATATGCCTTGTTTTGCATAGTTCATCTAAAATCTCTTTTAACATCTCAAAACTATCAGGGTTTAGAGATGGGATTGCCATTTCCAAGAGTTTAATAACTGTTTCTTTTTCTAAAATTTTCTGTTCATAGCAATCAAGACATACCTCACCAACGACAATCGTTCCGAATCTGGCATTATGACACATAACGCAATCTTCTGGATTTGCCTGTTGTGTTGAGTAGTTTCCTACCCGCTTTATTGTTTTACTTTCTTCCATTTTTTCAATACTATTTGTCATATCATCCTCCCTAAAAATTTAACGCTCAAATCACCCGCCTGATTGACATTAAGGTACAAGAACCACCAAATCCATATATAATGCCCATGCTATCGAAAGGATAGCCCAGAAAATCCAGACTCCCCAGGCTAGCGTGGTGGTGGTTTTATTTTCTGTCATTCCAACCATTCGATATGGCGACCAGCGATTACGAGGTCGTCTCCATATTGACCAGACATTAACCCATTAGTAAGTTGAGCTTTCACTACAAGCACATCATGCCCGTGTATAGACTCACAACATTTTATCTCAGATACCATACACTCTGCATCGTTCCTGTTTACAAAACCTGCTGTCCGGCCTTTCATGTTATCTTCGTGAGCACGCGAATAAAGAATTCTATCACCAAAATGTGTTCCTATCCTGTGCTGAACCTTCACCTTTGGTATTCTTCCAGCCTTTTTAGGGTACATAAATCCCATAGCGATGGAATAATACCTTGTGTCGTTTGACTTTTTCGCCACTATCTTGAAAATTATGGCACTTTTTTTTCTTGATGCTTTTAGGTGTCTACACATATTCCCTCCTTCTTTATCCGATCACCATGCCGAGAATACCCAGGGCCACCACGAATCCGGCGAGGATAAGCTCTGTGAAGTCAACTTTGATTTTAATCATTGTCCTTCTCCGTTATACAAAAGGTAGCTTTGGCCCCTTCGTCCATTGCGGTATAATAATGAATGATTTGTTTCCCATCATACCGCGCACCTTCTCGGGGCTTGATACCAAACTCCTTGAGTTTGCATTTGTATGCTTCCAGGAGGTTGTTAGGCATCTCGAAAGGGCGGATAATTTGGCCTTTTTTGGGGTGTGGGTTCATGATTTAATTCCCATTATCCACACGTGGATAAATAAGTCAAGAACAAAATGCAGGGGTGGATATTTTTTTTTACGAGATGTAAAAGGCGGGAACTATTTGGCTTGTGGATATTCCTTGAGACCGTGAATAAATTTTAGAAGAGAATCTTTATCTCCTTCGGGAAGATAATCTAGCTGAGAAATGATAGCGATGTTTTTGGGATCTTTGTAGATATCAAGGCAGGGTAATTGAATTATGTCGAGAAGAGCCTTTAGATGGGAATAGATAGGTTCTGTCGTACCTTGAAATATTCTCTGAATTGCTGATTGACCCAACTTTACTGTTTTTGCTCTAAGGTCTTTAGACATCCTATAAGAGCTAATGCCTAATTTTGATCTCGTGGACCCAAACCCTACTTTTATAGCTTGCTGTTTTAAGATATTTAATATTTCATCTTCCATGGCAGCATAATTTTCTTGACATTGTTAGTCAGGTGTGGATAATCAGTCAATATGAAATTAGAAGAATATCTCACACAGGAAAAACTTAACGGGTTGACCTTTGCCGAAAAGCATAATCTGAGCCAATCCACTATTTCAAGGATCCTTAATAACAAGGTTCAACCTTCTCCTGATGTGGCTCTCAAAATCGAGCAAGCTACCCAGGGAGCAGTGACAAGGATGGAGTTGCTATATCCACCAACCCCCAAAGTTGATGCTGTTTAAGGGGCCTGTGTCGGGCAGGCCCCATTTAATTAATCTCTAGTCAGGCTCATGGATTACGAGATAAAGCATAAATATATTGCTATCATTGCCATGCGAGTCTTCTATTTGGAATTCAGTTCTCCAATTACCAGCGGGACCGCTGGTCTCAAGCGCATCAATAGTAAAATAAACTAAATCGGGTTCGGCTTGAGATGGTAAGGCTATTGGGTTTGGTCCACGATAAGGACTTGCGGCATCAAATGGATAATATGTGGTGATTAATAGAGTAGTCATATCTAAATCAGGATCTGTGGCCCAGACTCGAAAGTTAGCATATTCACCGATTATGAATGAATAATCGAGATTCCAGAATTCATCATAAATTTCAACATTGTTTATCCGAGGTGCTGTCTGTGGTGGGCTACCTCCTCCACCTCCATCTCCGCCCCCGCCACAGCCAATGAATAGGAAAAGCATGGAGATTAAAAATAGCTTTTTCATAACAACCTCCAATTTAAAGGGTTAATTATGCCTAAAGTCGATAAGGACAACTTCAGCTTGTCCCTGGATCCCCGCCTCATCAAATTCATTGACTACATCGCTAAAAAGAAATTTAGCAATCGGTCTCAAATTATGGAAGAGGCTATCAGGTTGTTTATTCATAATCATCGCATAAAGGAAATAGACAGTCCTGAATGGTGGGACAAATTCTATCAAGAGACTTTTCCTGAGTCAAATTAATTTCTAATAGGAACTATTATTTTCTATTATTTCCTAATACGGGTGTTTGAAGGGCGTTTTAAAATTGACCTATAGCCTGAATAGTCCTACGATTTTCTCTCATTTAACAAGGGAGGGAATCGACATGAAAGGCAGCATCCACCATGACAAACACGGCTACAAAGTGCATTTCCAGGGGCGATGGTTCAGACGTATTAAATTCAAAGGCGGTTGGCACTCTTTCAGAGAGGACAAACAACTGGCCGAGGATTTTCTAGTGTTAGTGAACGGAGACCTATTGAGAGGTAAATACGATGTCAGGGATTACACGAGCGATGAGCCATTGGCTTTCGATGTTATGGGACAACAATGGCTCGACATCAAGAAAACGGTCAAGTGCCACCGTCATCTTAGATCTCACATTCATCAGGCTGTGCTTTACTTTGGAAGTGGGCGGAACATCAAGACCATTAAATACGCCGAGCTTGAGGATTTTTACCGCTCACTTCCTGATCAACTGAGTCCCGGGACTAAGAAAAATATCTTTGCCACCCTGCACAGCTTTTGGAATTGGGTAGTAGACCGTGAGGCCGACCGCCCTAATCCGGTGACCATGCCCAAATTCCCCCAGATGCCCAAATACAAACCCACCATGAGAAAGATAGTCAGCCCCGAGGACCAGGCCCGGATCTTATCCAAGCTCAAGGAAATGACCCTACAGAGGCCCAAAATCTATACAGGGGTTCTATGGTGTATCACCTATGGCCTGAGATTCGAGGAGCTACGCCAGGTCAAGCTAAAGGATTTCAACAATGGCTACATGCGTGTGTGGGATTGGAAGCAGACCAACTACAAGGAAAAGAAATTACTGGCAGAGGATTGGGAGACTGTCAAACAGGACAAGGCCTTTGGAAATGAATGGTTCTTTCGGCATCCTTCTGGAGAGCAGTTCGGCAAGGATTATCTGAGCGAGTGCATAAAGAAAGCTGCCCAGGCCCTGGGATTTTTCGATGTCGTGCCCTATGCCATTATAAAGCATAGCACCATCACTGCCCTGAGTGATCATTATAGCCCCGAGGAGATCCAGCGTTTATTTTCAATGCACCTGAGTCCGGCCTTCTTTCGATATTTGCATTTGAAGGAGGAGAGGAAACAGGAGATGTATGCCCGGGCCCGGGGAAAGATGAGGGAGATTGATGCCAATACTCAATTACACAACCACCATTAGCATAGAAAAGACTACTGCTGAAATCCAAACCAAATTAGTGAAAGCAGGGGCTCAGGCTGTCCTCTGTGAATATGATGACGATGGAATAGTATCTTTCATTTCTTTTAGGATTAACACCCCTCAAGGTTCTATCAGTTTCCGTTTACCCTCTAATAAAGAAGGTATCTACAAGCGCCTTATGGATGATCGGAGAGTGCGTAGTGGATTAAAAACACATCAACAGGCAGCAAGGGTAGCGTGGAGAATATTAAAAGATTGGGTAGAGGCACAATTAGCCATTATTGATGCTGAAATGGCAGATGTGACGGAAATCTTTTTACCTTATGCACAAGACCGGAAAGGTAAAACTTTATATGAAAAACTTCGCGGTACTAATTTTAAACTTTTGACCGAATCTTGACGTTAAATTAGCGCACCTTATTTGGCCATCGGGAAAGCCATGCCAGTTAAGGCTCAGAAATTAGGAGGGTATATTCCCATAACCCCCTTATAGCAGAGGAGAGCATGAAAATCAAGAAAGAGATAGAGCGGAAGATAAGGGAGGATGTGGAAAATTGGTTAGGCCCAAACGCACAAACGTCCAACTTCCTGCTCTACGAGATTACAAGTGGATTACTTATTGAATTTGTTAAGAGAATGTTAAAGAAGTACGGCAACTTGCCAGAGGATTAACGGTTGACAAAATGTTGACGCAGGGATTTTCCATCTATTAATGCTGTTATACATATTTGAGGTAAGCTATGCCAAGAAACATAAGCTTTATGCTCACCACGGAGCAAATAAAGAATAAATCAAAGACCGTAACCCGTAGGCTCGGTTGGTGGTTTTTAAAGCCCAGGGACATCCTGAATGCTTGCGAAAAATGCCAGGGTTTGAAAAAAGGTGAGAAGATAAAGAAACTGTGCCAGATCCGTGTGGTATCAGCAGCGCCGGAAGAGTTACACCACATAACCCATGCTG